>Ga0137306_102542_pt1 | contig 15048 bp, 13 predicted proteins | sample Inofroosms_March_FD_97187 | JGI IMG/M metagenome (GOLD analysis project Ga0137306, IMG submission 97187) | Mouse cecal microbial communities from Vienna, Austria - N-Acetylneuraminic and N-Acetylglucosamine D2O microcosms_March | ecosystem: Host-associated > Mammals > Digestive system > Large...
TCGGCTCAATCAGTTCCGGCGAGCGGCACCGCCGACAGAAGAAAATTCTTGAACTTTCCCGCAGATTGTGCTATTCTTTAGATAAAGAGAGGCGCCTGCTGGTAACAGACGCCCCACGGGAGCTACCGATAGACGGTTAGCCCGATTCATAAGTTAACAGCTATAGCCGCTTACCTTGTCACGGGAGGGCGGCTATTTCTGTGGCTTGTTACTATCTTTACCGAATGTATATCCGATACCAAAGCAGGTCAAGCCAAAACTTAACACCGCAATAAGTCCCAAAATATCCATATGGCTCAGCCCTCCTTTCCCAGATTCCCTTTCAGGTTTCTATGTAAACGGAGGGTCACAGTCCCTCCGGGGAGGGCTAACCGCCTACCATCCTGGTAGTCCCAAAGAGATATTACCACATTTCGACAGGGATTTCAACCGCATCCATTTTGGAGTAGGAAAAGTAGCTGGCTCTATTTTCAACATCATATTAACATCACAGAGATATAAAAAGGACTGAAAACCCTTATTTTATCAGGTTTTCAGTCCAAATGTCCACTATTCGAACTCTATAGTCCCAGGCGGTTTTGACGTGAGGTCATAAAACACTCTGTTGATCCCCTTCACCTCATTGATGATCCTGTTCATCACCCTGGCCAGCACCTCAAAAGGAATCTCAGCCGTCTCCGCAGTCATGAAATCCACCGTATTCACCGCCCGCAGGGCCACGGCGTAGTCGTAAGTCCGCTCATCTCCCATGACGCCTACTGATCTCATATTGGTCAGAGCGGCAAAATACTGTCCGATCTTCCTGTCCAGGCCGGCTCTGGCGATCTCCTCCCGATAGATGGCATCCGCATCCTGCACCATGATCACCTTCTCGGCAGTTACCTCTCCCACGATCCGGATCCCCAGGCCAGGTCCCGGGAAGGGCTGACGATACACCAGCTTCTCCGGGATCCCCAGCTCCAGACCCGCCTTGCGCACCTCGTCCTTAAACAGGTCCCGGAGAGGTTCTATGATCTCCTTGAAATCCACATAATCCGGGAGTCCTCCTACGTTGTGATGAGATTTGATCACGGCAGATTCTCCGCCCAGTCCGCTCTCCACCACGTCAGGATAGATGGTTCCCTGAACCAGAAAATCCACGGCGCCGATCTTCCTGGCTTCCTCCTCAAAGACCCGGATAAATTCTTCCCCGATGATCTTCCGTTTACGCTCCGGCTCCTCCACTCCTTTGAGCTTTTCGTAAAAACGCTCCTGGGCATTGACGCGGATAAAATTCAGGTCATAGGGGCCTTCAGGGCCGAATACCTCCTCAACTTCGTCTCCCTCGTTCTTCCTCAGCAGGCCATGATCAACAAAGACACAGGTCAGCTGATCCCCCACTGCTTTGGCCATGAGAACGGCAGCCACGGAGGAATCCACGCCGCCGGAGAGGGCGCAGAGTACTTTTCCCCTGCCCACTTTTTCCCTGATGGCCCTGATACTGGTCTCTACGAAAGTGTCCATCTTCCAGGTTCCCGAGCAGCGGCAGACGTTATAGACAAAGTTGTGGAGCATCTTGCTGCCTTCCCGGGTGTGAAGGACCTCCGGATGAAACTGGATGGCATATAACTGTCTCTCCTCCTGCTCTGCCGCCGCCACCGGGCAGTCCGCCGTATGGGCGATGACCCGGAAACCGGGAGCCTCTTTCTCGATATAATCATTGTGGCTCATCCAGCAGATGGTCTTCTCCGATACATCGCCGAAGAGTTTGCTTGATCTGTCCACAGTCACTTCGATCTTTCCGTACTCGCGGACAGGGGCCTTGGTCACACGGCCTCCCAGAGTCAGCATCATCAGCTGGGCGCCGTAGCACAGCCCCAGAACGGGAATTCCCAGCTCAAACAGCTCTCTGCCGCAGGAAGCCGCCCCTTCCTCGTAACAGCTGTCGGGACCTCCTGTGAGGATGATCCCTTTGGGGTTCATGGCTTTGATCTGTTCAATGTCGGTCTTATAGGAATAAATCTCACAATACACGCTGCATTCACGGACACGGCGGGCCACCAGCTGATTATACTGGCCCCCGAAATCGATCACAATTATCTTTTCTCTGTTCACAAGTATCCTCCTGGCCTTTTCTCTGAATCTGAAATCTGTTCCCCCGCCCCTGTACTTTCCTCATTCTACAACAGGAAGCCGGAAAACACAAGACCCAACTGAAGCTAAAAAGTGTGCGTCTTGACGCGCACTCGCGCCGGAGCACGGTTGCGACAGAAGCCATTGTCCTTATGGGTGTAGCGTCTTCTTTTATCTTTCCAGATACCTCTTCACATACTGCCCTGTATAAGACCGGGGACAGGCGGCCACCTCCTCGGGAGTCCCCTGAGTCACCACGGTTCCTCCTTTGTCCCCGCCTTCTGGCCCCATATCGATAATATAGTCCGCAGTCTTGATTACATCCAGGTTATGCTCGATAACCACCACCGTGTTGCCTCCCTGGGAAAGCTTGCGCAGGATATCCACCAGTTTATGGACATCGGCGAAATGAAGGCCTGTGGTAGGCTCATCCAGAACGTAGATGGTCTTTCCCGTCCCCCGCCTGCTCAGCTCCGTGGCCAGCTTAATCCTCTGGGCCTCGCCTCCGGACAGTTCCGTGGAGGGCTGTCCCAGACGGATATAGGAGAGTCCCACATCGTTAAGGGTGGCAATCTTCCTGTGGATCGTCGGAACGTTTTCGAAAAATTTCATCGCCTCCTCCACAGTCATGTTCAGGACGTCGTAGATGCTCTTTCCCTTGTATTTGACTTCCAGAGTCTCCCGGTTGTACCGCTTGCCGCCGCAGACCTCGCAGGGCACATACACGTCAGGCAGAAAATGCATCTCGATCTTTATGATACCGTCACCGGAACAGGCCTCGCACCGTCCGCCTTTAACGTTAAAGCTGAACCGGCCTTTTTTATATCCCCGCTCCTTGGCATCCACCGTGGAGGCAAACAGATCCCGGATCATGTCGAAAACGCCGGTATAGGTAGCCGGATTGGATCTGGGCGTCCTTCCGATAGGGGACTGGTCTATGGCGATGATCTTGTCCAGCTGTTCCGTGCCGGTGATCTTCTTAAACCTGCCCGGGATGGTTCTGGCCCGGTTCAGCTGCCTGGCCAGGGTCTTGTACAGGATCTCGTTGATCAGGGAGCTTTTTCCGGAACCGGACACACCGGTGACACAGGTCATGACTCCCAGAGGAATCTTCACATCGATATTCTTCAGGTTGTTCTCCGCCGCTCCTTTTATCGTAAGCCAGCCGGAAGGCGTCCTCCGCTCCGACGGCACCGGGATCTGAAGGCGGCCGCTTAAGTAAGCGCCTGTTATGGATTCGGGACAGTCCATAATGTCCTGGGCCGTACCTGTTGCGATCACCTGTCCCCCGTGCTCTCCTGCCCCGGGCCCGATGTCCACGATAAAATCCGCCGCCCGCATGGTATCCTCGTCATGCTCCACCACCAGCACGCTGTTGCCCAGATCTCTCAGATGGAGCAGGGTCTGCAGCAGCTTGTCGTTATCTCTCTGATGGAGACCGATGCTGGGCTCATCCAGAATATAGGCCACCCCTACCAGCCCTGATCCGATCTGAGTAGCCAGACGGATCCTCTGGGCCTCGCCTCCGGACAGAGTTCCTGTGGCCCGTGACAGGGACAGATACTCCAGGCCTACATTGATCAGAAAAGTGACTCTGGCTCTGATCTCCTTTAAGATCTGGGCTCCGATGGCCTCCTGCATGGGAGTCAGCTCCAGTCCGTCCACAAATTCCCGGAATTTGACGATGGACATATTGGTGGCATCATAGATGTTGAGCCCTCCCACGGTCACTGCCAGAGAACTCTTTTTCAGACGTTTGCCTTTGCAGGCAGAACAGGGAGTGATGCGCATGTAGGTCTCATACTCTGCCTTGCTGGATTCGGAAAATGTCTCCTTATACCGCCTCTCCACGTTCTCCACCAGCCCCTCAAAGGCCACATCGTAGATCCCGGTGCCCCGCTGTCCCGTATAGTGGACCTTTACTTCTTTGCCTCCGGTTCCCCACAGGATGATATCCTGGATCTTCTGAGGATACTGTTCAAACGGCGTGTCCAGGCTGAAGCCGTACTCCCTGGCCAGGGCATCCAGGATAGCCCTGGTAAAGCTGCCTTTATCCGTGCAGGACTGCCATCCCATGACTACGATGGCCCCCTGAAGAATACTTAAGGACCGGTCGGGGATCATAAGGTTCTCGTCAAACTCCATCTTATATCCCAGACCGAAACAGTCCGGACAGGCGCCGAAAGGATTATTGAAGGAAAAGCTTCTGGGCTCCACCTCCTCGATGCTGATGCCGCAGTCCGGACAGGCAAAATGCTGGCTGAAATTCACAGGCTCTCCGCCCACGACATCGACGATCATAAGGCCTCCGCCCAGAGCCATGGTACTCTCGATGGAATCCGTAAGGCGTTTCTCGATGCCCGGCCTCACCACCAGACGGTCCACGATGATCTCTATATTGTGCTTGATATTCTTGTCCAGCCTGATCTCCTCGGACAGCTCATACTGATTGCCGTCTATGCGGGCCCGGACATATCCGCTTTTTCTGGCCTGGTCCAGCACCTTCACATGCTCGCCCTTGCGCCCCCTCACCACCGGCGCCAGCAGCTGGATCCTGGTCTTCTCAGGCATGGACAGGATCTGATCCACCATCTGATCCACGGTCTGTCTGCGGATCTCCTTGCCGCACTTGGGACAGTGGGGAATACCGATCCTGGCATAGAGAAGACGCATATAGTCATAGATCTCTGTCACCGTCCCCACTGTGGAGCGGGGATTACGGTTGGTGGATTTCTGGTCAATGGAGATGGCAGGGGAAAGGCCTTCGATACTCTCCACATCCGGCTTCTCCATCTGCCCCAGAAACTGTCTCGCATAGGAGGACAGAGACTCCATATACCGTCTCTGGCCCTCCGCATAGATGGTGTCAAAAGCCAGAGATGACTTTCCCGAACCGCTCAGGCCTGTGAGGACCACCAGTTCGTTCCTGGGGATATCCAGGTTGATACTTTTCAGATTGTGCTCGTTGGCACCTCGTATTTTAATATATTGTCTTGACATAGTCTGCTGCCGCTCCTTGCCGTCATCAATCAATGGTTCCGAAAACCATCATAGCACAACCTTTCATAAATTGCAAACATTTGTTCGCATTGTTTTAACAGATCTTCTGCCGGACCGGCGGCTTATTTCTGCTGCTTTCTCTCTGCGGCCAGGCGCTTCATCTCCCTGGCATTGTCATAGACCGCCTCCGTGATCTCGGCGCCTCCCAGAAGTCTTGCCAGCTCTCCGGTCATCTGCTCCTCGTCAAGCTCCCGGATAAATGTGGTGGTAAGGCCGTCTCCGGATGTCTTGGCGATCTCAAAATGTGCATCCGCCATGGCTGCGATCTGGGGAAGGTGGGTGATACAGATCACCTGATGACTTCCCGCAATGTAGGCCAGCTTCTCCGAAACCTTCTGAGCCGTCCGGCCGCTGATCCCCGTGTCGATCTCATCAAAGATCAGAGTTGGAATATCGTCTGTGTCTGCCAGGACCGACTTGATGGCCAGCATGATTCTGGACAGCTCGCCTCCGGATGCCACCGTGCCCAGAGGACGTACCGGCATACCCGGATTGGTTGAGATCATAAACTCCGCCTCGTCATATCCCCCGGAGCCGTACTGAGGCAGCCGGTTAAATTCCATGGAAAACTGTACATCCATAAAATTCAGATCCTTCAGCCCCTGGCTGATCTTTTTCGTCAGCTTCGCCGCCTCTTTTTTTCTCACCTCCGACAGCTTTGCACACAGCCTTTCCAGGTCGTCCCTGCATTCTTTCCACTGCCTCTCTGTCTCCTGCTTTACCAGGTCATAGTTCTCCAGTTCCTCCAGCCGCCTTTTTTTCTCCTCCAGCTTCTTTAGGATCTTCTCCGTGGAGCTGCCGTACTTGGCCTGAAGGTTATGGATCAGATCCAGCCGTTCCTCGATGCGGACAAATTCTTCCTCGTCAAAAGAAAAGCTGTCCATGTATTCCCTGATGTCCCGGGATACATCATTGATGACCGCATCGGCATCGTACATCTGATCCCGGATCCCTCCCAGGCTTTCATCATATTCCGCCGCCTGGTCCACTGCTTTCAGAGCCGTGCTCACCTGTGCATTTTCCAGGATATCGTAGGCCTCCGACAGCTGTTCCATGATCTTCTGGGAATTTTTCAGCCGGCGGTATGCCGCGGTCAGGAGTTCTTCTTCCCCTTCCTTCAGTTCTGCCTTCTCCAGCTCCTCGATCTCATACCTGCAGAAATCGGCCTCTCTCAGTCTCTCTTCCTGGTCCAGGTTCATGGTATCCAGTTTTTTCGACAGTTTCTGATATTGGCCGAAGACACGGGCCGTCTCTTCTTTTATGGGGGTTGTGCGGGATTTGGCATAATCGTCCAAGATCTGAAGATGTTTGGATTTATACATCAAAGACTGATGCTCGTGCTGACCATGGATGTCGATCAGCAGACTTGTGATCTCCTTAAGCCTTCCGGCAGTGACCGTCTCGTCATTGACCTTGCTGACGCTCCTTGCAGCCATGATCTTTTTGGTGATGATCAGGGTATTGTCCTCCGGAAGGTCGATATCCATATTCTTAAGAAGATCCTGTTTTTCTTTTTCATCCACGGAAAAGATCAGCTCTACATAGGCATGATCGGCTCCCTGACGTATCATGTCTCTGGAGGCCTTACCTCCCAGCGCCATGTTCACCGAACCGATGATAATGGATTTGCCCGCACCGGTCTCTCCTGTCAGGATATTCAGCCCGTCCCGGAAAGACACCTCCGCCTTCTCGATCAGCGCCAGGTTTTTCACACGTAACTCCAGTAACATTTTATTCCTCCTCTTCCAAACAGACCGGCACCCGCCGCTCCGCGTCTACTTATCCTCCGTCAGTTTTCTGATCTTATCCATAACCAGGATGGTATCATCCACGCTCCGCACCGCACACATGATGGTGTCGTCTCCCGCGATGCAGCCTACGATCTCATGAAAATGGATGGCATCCAGAGCGGCCGCCACTGCCATGGCCATACCTGAGACGGTCTTGATCACCAGAATGTTCTGGGCCATGTCCATGGACATGTATCCGTCTCTCAGGATCCGTATGTATTTGTCGCTGAAAGAGCCCTGACTCTGAAGAACCACATAATGCTGCTTCCCGCTTTCCGACTGGACTTTTGACAGCTTCAGCTCCCGGATGTCCCTGGATACGGTGGCCTGAGTTACCCGGTAACCGGCTTTGTTCAGATACTCCGCCAGCTCTTCCTGAGTCTCGATCTCATATTTGCCGATCAGTTCTACGATCTTGCTGTGTCTCTCTACCTTCACTTGTTTTTCTCCCCTATGCCAGCTTATTTCTCAGATTATCCAAAAAAGAAATATTCTTCAGTTTCACCAGGATGGTCTCCACATCCGACCTTTCGATCCTGATCCGGTCTCCCACCCTCATGCTGAAGGTAATGTCCCCGTCAAATACGGCCACCTGTCCGGAGTCGTCGTTGCCCATGGCCTCGATCTCGATCCGATCCTCCGCAGGCAGTACGATGCTCCTTCCGTTGAGCGCATGGGGACAGATGGGCGTCAGTATGGTCATCCTGGCTCCCGGCGCCACAATAGGGCCTCCGGCCGACAGATTGTAAGCCGTGGAGCCTGTAGGAGTGGCGGCGATCATACCGTCGGCCTTATACTCGCTGAGATATTCCCCGTTGACATAGATCCGGAATCTGAGCACTCTCAGGTTCTCCCGCCTGGTGATGACGATCTCGTTGAGTGCCAGGTCTCTTTCCGCCTCCCTTCCCTGGCAGAAAATGCTTCCTTTCAGCATCATCCGGTGTTCCAGCTGATACTGGTCCGTGAGAAGAGCCTCTAAAAGCTCTTCGATATTCTCTTTTTTTCCGATCTGAGTCAGATAACCTACATGGCCCAGGTTCACCCCCACCATGGGAATATGCCGTCCCGCCAGATCCCTGGCCGCCTGGATCAGTGTTCCGTCGCCTCCCAGGGTAATGACGCATTGGGTACTGTCGGGAACCTGACAGGCATCCGTGTACTGAAAATGATTCTGTCCTCCCCGGTACAGCTTCTCCCCCGGTTCCTGGATCCGGCAGGATCCCCCCCGCTCTTCTATATGGCGGCAGATGTCCTCTGCCGCCTGGTCCACTCCCGGTTTTTCCGGGTTTTTTATCAGATAGAACTGTCTCATGTCAGAATACTCCTAAAGGGTATTGTGGGCCTCTTCCACCACTGCCCGTGGATCTGCCGTCATATAAGGCTGCCCGCACTGTTCCGGATGATTCTGCAGATGGAGAAGGTACTCGATGTTTCCTTCCGGTCCCTTGATGGGAGAAAATTCGAGATTTAAAATCCCGAAGCCTGCGCTTTCTGCAAAACTCATGACCGATTGGATGACTTCCAGGTGAGTGCTCTTTTCTCTCACTACGCCTTTCTTCCCCACCTTCTCCCGGCCGGCCTCAAACTGAGGCTTGATGAGACAGACCACCTGAGCGTCGTCAGACAGCAGCGCCTTCACCGGTCCCAGGACTTTGGACAGGGAGATAAAGGAGACGTCGATGGAGGCAAACCAGATCCGGTCCGTCACATCTTCCTCCGTCACATAGCGGATGTTGGTCTTTTCCATACAGATCACCCTGGCATCGTTTCTCAGCTTCCAGTCCAGCTGTCCGTGGCCCACATCCACTGCATAGACTTTTACTGCCCCGTTCTGCAGCATACAGTCCGTAAAACCGCCTGTGGAAGCCCCTACATCCATACAGACCTTCCCTTCCAGAGATATGCCGAAACGATCCACGGCCTTCTCAAGCTTCAGCCCGCCCCGGCTTACGTATCTCAGTGCGGAGCCCCTGACCTCCACCGAGACCCCGTCCTCAAACGCGGTCCCGGCCTTATCCTCCTTCTGGCCATCCACATAGACGATGCCGGACATGATCAATGCCTTGGCCTTCTCCCTGGATGGAGCCAGGCCTCTGGCTACCAGAAGAGTATCTAATCGCTCTTTCATGTTGCGCTTTCCTCCTGTACATCCCTCCGGGCCGGACAGAAGCACTCCTTGATCCTTCTGATAATGGAATCGCTGTCGATCTCAAGCTCTTCTCTCAGAACAGATACATTGCCGTGTTCGATGTAGGCATCAGGCAGGGCGATGTTGAGCACTCTTACGCCGGGATAATGCTCATGGATATATGCAGTGACTTCCAGGCCGTAGCCGCCCTGGAGGACGTTTTCTTCCAGAGTCACCAGATAATCGTGGGTCTGAGCCAGCCTGGCTGCCAGCTCGTAGTCTATGGGCTTGATAAATCTTCCGTTTGCCAGGGTCACATGATAGCCTTCCGCTTTCATCTTCTCCCGGATATGTTCCGCAGTACTGACCATGCTTCCCACGGCCAGGAGAGCGATCTGGTCCTCTTCATAGAGGATCTCGCCTTTCCCGTAAATGACGGGAGCATCGAACTCCTTCAGCCCCCTGTATGCCTCGCCTCTTGGATAGCGGATAGCTATAGGGCCGTCATAGCTGACGGCAAATTCCAGTTCCCGCTGCAGTTCCCACAGATTTTTGGGAGCCATGATGCTCATGTTGGGGATAGAAGACAGGTAGGAGAGATCGAAAATTCCCTGATGGGTCTCGCCGTCGCTTCCTACCAGTCCGGCCCTGTCCACGGCAAATACGACAGGCAGATTCTGAAGGCACACATCATGAAGGATCTGGTCATAAGCTCTCTGCAGAAAAGAAGAGTATACTGCCACCACAGGGCGGAGTCCGGCGGCAGCCATGCCTGCGGCACTGGTGACCGCATGCTGCTCGGCGATACCCACGTCGAAAAATCTGTCCGGATACAGCCCTGCAAATTTTTTCAGACCGGTACCGTCGGGCATGGCCGCGGTAATCGCCACGATATCTTCCCTGTCCCGTGCCAGCCGGCACAGCTTTCTGGAGAAAATATCCGTGTAGCCGGGCTGATCTTTCGGCTTTTTGGGCTTCCCCGTGGCAATGTCAAAAGGATCCACCCCATGGAACCGGGAGGGATTTTTCTCCGCCGGTCTGTAACCTTTTCCTTTCTGGGTCAGAACATGGACAAGGACGGCGTGATCCAGCTTTTTGGCCTCCTGCAGCACTCTCCGCAGCTGTTTCAGATTGTGGCCGTCCACCGGGCCCAAATAGGTGATCCCCATATTTTCGAACAGCATCCCCGGGATCAGCAGCTGCTTGATGCCCTGTTTGGTCCGGCTGATCTTGTCGATGAGGGCAGGACCTGCCACAGGGACCTTCTCCAGGATGCTGGTTACATTCTTTTTCAGATCATTGTAGCCGTACCCTGTCCGGATACTGCTGAGATATCTGGACATGCCCCCTACATTTTCGGAGATGGACATGTTGTTGTCGTTTAATATGATAATAAAATTCCTCTCCAGCCGGGCCGCATTGTTCAGAGCCTCATAGGCCATGCCGCCGGTGAGGGCTCCGTCTCCTATGACCGAGACCACTCTGTAGTCTTCTCCCCGGATATCCCTGGCCTGAGCCATGCCCAGACCTGCCGAGATGGATGTGGAGCTGTGGCCTGTGTCAAAAGCATCGCAGGGACTCTCCTTGGTCTTGGGAAAGCCGCTCAGACCTCTGTACTGGCGCAGATCGTCAAAATAATCCTTCCGTCCGCTGAGGATCTTGTGGGTATAGGCCTGATGACCCACATCCCAGATGATCTTGTCGTTGGGAAGATCAAAGGTCAGATATATGGCCATGGTCAGCTCCACCACCCCCAGATTGGAGGCCAGGTGTCCGCCGGTGGCGCTTATTTTTTCAATGAGAAACTCCCGTATCTCAGAGGCCAGGATCTCCAGTTCCTTCTTGTCCAGAGCTTTGATGTCCTCCGGCCCGTTTATCTTCTCTAACATCGCCATCATCCCTTACTTTTCTCTGGTTATCAGCATATCTATAAGGTATTCGAGAAATTCGTGATCTCCGGGAAGACTTTTTAAGATCTCTTCTGCCTGAGCAGACAGCTGCCGCACCGCCAGTCTGGCTTTCTCCAGCCCGTACAGCGACACATAGGTAGTCTTCTGGTTTTTCTCGTCGCTGAGCACAGGCTTGCCCAGCATATCCGTGGTGCTGGTTAAGTCCAGGATATCGTCCTGGATCTGAAATGCCTGTCCCACACAGGAGGCCATCTTCTCCACTGCCTCCACCTGGGATTTGTCCGCTCCTCCCAGTATGGCTCCGATCATCATGGATACTTCCAGGAGAGCTCCTGTTTTCAGCCGGTAGATAAAGTCCAGTCTCCCGGCGTCTATGGGTTTCCCTGACAGTTCCACATCCACGGTCTGCCCGCCGATCATGCCTCCGATACCTGACTTCTGAGCGAGAAGCCCCATGCATCGGGCCACCGCCGCCGGTCTCTCGGAGCCTGCCAGGGCTTTCACTGCCGTCTCGAAAGCATAGAGCGCCAGCCCGTCCCCTGCCAGCACCGCCATGTCATAGCCGTACTGCACCCAGGTAGTGGGCAGCCCCCGCCTCAGCCTGTCATTATCCATGCAGGGCAGATCGTCATGGATCAGGGAAAACGTATGGATCATCTCCACAGCGGCCATAAAAGGCTCCACCAGTATCCCCTCCATGCCGGCCCTCACAGGGTCGTCCTCCCCGTCCGGTCCCGGCCCCCCCGCAAACAGACGGTACACCTCCCGCATAAACAGGGGACGCAGTCTTTTTCCTCCGGCCTTTACACTGTAATTCATGGCCTCTGTCACGGTCTTCTGATACCCGTCCTCCGGCGGCAGATATTTTCTGATCACTGCCTCCGTCTCTTCTGTATACCGTTTTAATCTCTCTTCAGGATTCATATTCTTCCATGCCTTCCTCACTGAGGACCAGGATCTGCTTCTCTACCTTGTCGATCCTCCGGCTGCATTCCTTCACCAGCTTCATCCCTGCCTCAAAGCCGGCAAACGACTCTTCCAGAGTGCTCTCCCGGTCTTCCATCTTCTCGATGATGGACTCCAGTTCTTCCATGATCTCTTCTATGGTTTTTGTTGTCTTGTCTTCTTCCATGTGCAACCTCTATTGGATATTCAGAGGACAGACCTCTGTAATCTTCGTCTTCAATGTTCCGTCCGCCAGTCTTACGGACAGCTGCTGTCCCGGTCTGGCCTGATTCACGGACCCGATCCTCTCTCCCTCTTCCCCTGTCAGAAATCCGAAGCCTCCGCTGATGCGCTCCAGAGGTGACAGGCCTTTCAGCCTGCCGCTCAGGAGAGCCAGCCTGTGCTTTCTGTCTGTCAGTTTTTCGGCCATCAGAGCTTCCATACGGTCCTGGATATCTGCCAGATGCTGGCTCTTCTCCCGAAGCTGGTAGCGGGGATGACCGGCCCGGAGCTTTAACCGGCACTCTTCCAGCCGATGCTTTTTTCTCTCCAGGCATCCGGACATGGCCTTCGTCAGCATATCCCGATACTGATTCATCTGTGCTTCGAACTGACGGTAATCAAAAACCGCCAGCTCCGCCGCTGCCGACGGCGTGGGCGCCCGCATGTCCGCCACATAATCGGCGATGGTCACATCCGTCTCATGGCCTACTGCCGAGATCACCGGGGTACTGCACTCGAAGATGGCTCTCGCCACCATTTCCTCATTAAAGGCCCACAGATCTTCTATGGAACCTCCGCCTCTGCCCACGATTATCACATCCAGGCCCATAGAGTCCAGGGTCCGGATCCCTGCCGCGATGCTGTACCTGGCCTGATCTCCCTGAACCAGGGCCGGACAGAGCACCAGCTGCACATAAGGGTTCCTCCTGGCGGAAATGTTCATGATATCCCGGATAGCCGCGCCTGTGGGAGCCGTGACAACGCCCACTGTCATGGCATATCTGGGCAGCGGCTGCTTGTACTCTGCCGCAAACATGCCCATCTCTTCCAGTTCGCTGCGCAGCTGCACAAACCGCTCATACAGGTCTCCGGTTCCTTCTCTCCGGATCTCCCTGGCATACAGCTGATACCGCCCATCCCGCTCGTACACGTCCACGGAGCCTGTGACGATAACCTGCTGTCCTTCCTGCAGCTGAAAATTAAGACCTTTTCTCTGGCCGGCAAACATTACCGCAGATAAGGTCCCTGACTTGTCCTTCAATGTAAAATAGATATGTCCGGACGTGTGATACTTGCAGTTGGAGATCTCTCCCCTGACGCTTAAGCGCTTCAGCAGATAGTCCTGGACAAACATATTTCTGATATAAGAATTGACCTGTGTTACCGAATATACGCTCGCCATGTCTTTTTTCTGCCTGCCCTACAGACCGGCCGTGTCCGGGGTCTGCTGCTCTTTCTTTTCTGCGTCCGCTCTCACCAGTTTCGCCAGAACTCCGTTGATAAAGGAAGGAGAATCGTCTCCGCCGAACTTCTTGGCCAGCTCCACAGCCTCGTTGATCGCCACTTTCTGAGGGATCTCCTCGTCGTAGAGGATCTCGTAGAGAGCCAGTCTGAGAATGGTAAGCTCTGCCTTGCCCATCCTTCTGGTCTTCCAGCCTTCCGCCACCTCGTTGATCCTGGCATCCAGCTCCGGAACTCTGTCCATGGCAGCCCCTGCCTTCTTTATAAGATAGCTTCTGTCCTTTTCATCCATGTCCACCTGATGAACGATCTGAAGCCCGCCCTCCGGTGTGGACTCTTCCTCCTCCGGCGCCTCAAAATACTGCTCCAGCTGCTCCTTTGTCTCCTCTGCCGGGTAAAAATCTGCGCAGAATAACATTTTAAAACAATGCTCGCGCAATTCTCTTCTGGTCATCTCCGAATCCTCCGTCTGTCACAGGGCGCAGACGCCAACGGCGGCTGCGCCCTTCTCCTCTTTAATGGTTCTCTTCCATATTCACGCCGGCGATCTTGATGTTCACGTCAAGGACATTCAGTCCGGTCATGTTCTCGATGGCGCTCTTGACTTTATCCTGTACTTTCTCGGAAACACCGGGGATATTGTAGCCGTACTTGATGTTCAGGGAGAGATCCACCGACACATGCTCTTCTGTCACGTCTACCTTCACGCCTTTGGAAAGATTCTTCATCCCCAGCTTGCCTACCAGCTCGTTGGTGATGTTGCCTGCCATGGAGTCCACGCCTTCCACCTCTGTGGCCGCCAGCCCTGCGATGATGGCAACTACTTCATCCGCGATCTGTACCTCTCCGATTTTATCCTTCTCATATACTTTGTGAGTATTTCTGCTTTCCAGTTCTGCCACGATAATTACCTCCTGTGTTTCTATAATAGCCTTATTATAGCAAAAATACTCCTGTTTGCAAAGGAATTTTTAGTCCGCCAGGTTCAGAAGCGTAATAATGATGTTTTCCGCCTGGACTTCCGCCTTCCTCTTCACGATATCCTCGATCTGAGCTCTCTGGGCGTCGGTTATGCTGGTGGCATTGACCACCACATCCACTTTATCTGTCGAGATACTGACGACCGGATCAGAAAATCCTTTGGCCATCAGAAGAGTCTCCGCCGCGTTCTCTTTCTCCGAGATCTCGGTCAGTTTGATCATGCTCTGGATAGCCTCCTGTTTGGCTGCCTCTTCGATTCCGCTGTTGTTGATAATGGCAAGGAGGGTATCTTTGTTTCTCGCCCTCACCTGCTCCCTGTTCAGCTGGACCCCTGCTATGTAATCAGACACGCTCATACCGCTGGTGAGGATAGCCTCCCCCGGATTTTCATAACCGGTCTGAGTACTCTGGGCATCCCCGCTTTGGGCCCCCGCCTCCATACCTGCCTGTTCTCCCAGGGTCTCAGCCTGGGCAACCTGCTGCACATCCCCGGAGCTTGAATCTTTCTCTGCCATGGACTCAGCCTCCTCCAGCTGACTCAGATCCTGGTCCAGGCTCCCGATCTCCTCATAGCCGCCCTGGGCATCCAGCATCTTCTGATTCTCCATAAGGATATCCTCGTCCGATATCTCCATCATGCCGGCTTCCGACATCACAT
>Ga0137306_102545_pt1 | contig 15040 bp, 8 predicted proteins | sample Inofroosms_March_FD_97187 | JGI IMG/M metagenome (GOLD analysis project Ga0137306, IMG submission 97187) | Mouse cecal microbial communities from Vienna, Austria - N-Acetylneuraminic and N-Acetylglucosamine D2O microcosms_March | ecosystem: Host-associated > Mammals > Digestive system > Large...
TGATCATCTAGGACAATCACTTGATGACCCTCGCCATTGGGAACATCGTTTTTCCACTCTCCATTGTACACTTCCTTGTACAATTTTCCATCTTCCGTGTGGCTGCTGGTATAATACCAGATTCCGCTGCCGTCCCGTTTCCCATCCTTATAATCGCCATAATACCACTGATAACAGTCGCAGTCCTTAAAATTATAAAAACCGATTCCTTTGCCGCTGTCTCCACCCTTAGGCAAATACAGATAGCTGCCGCCATTTCCCACCATCTTAGAAAGTGCTCTGCCCTCTTTGCTGTCTTGTAGTTCATCCAAAGCCTTGGCATCATCTTTCTTAATGGCTTTGATCGCTTTTTTCATGGTTTTATTGTAGCTCTCCATCTGTTCGTCTTCCTCAGCGGATTTCTCTGCAGCTTCCTGTAATTCTTTTTCTTTCAGATCATTAGTATTTTCTTGCGCAGATTGATCTGCGGATTGCTGATAATCATTTGTCGCTTCTTTTTGGTCTTGTGTGGTACAGCTAGTAAGAAAAATCATTGCGCACGCCGCCGCTAACATAGCCGTCGGCATCACTCTGCTCTGTTTCTTCATGCTTCTGTCCTCCATTTACCTCTATACTAAATTAATTGGTTACTGCGAATCGATTTCCTGTCTGCATCTATTTTCTCAGCTCTGCGATAATATCTTCTTTTAATTCCAAAGCCATATCTTTCATGCGGCGGCTAGCCGAGGCAGACGTCAACACGCTTTGCAAGAATTTTGAAGCGATCTCATATTTTTTAAAATGAAATGCCATACAAGCGAGAAGATAATCCACCGTACACTGCTCCATCCCGCACATTGGAAACATTTCCCCAGCAATTGCCTTCTGAAAACCTTCAAATGCCTGTTGATAAAACTCTTCCTGCTCCTGTTGACATGCTTGCTTTGCCTGCTTTTCCTCTGAAGTACCCTCTGACATTGTCTCCGCTTTTCCCCGCAGCAACCAAGAAAGTTTCAGACAGGTGAAAGCTTTCTCACTGTCTCTCCCTCTTTTTACCACGGTATTTAAAAGAGATAATTTATAGCGGTCCACTGCAGTATCATAACTGTAGAATTCATCCTCTGACTTTGTTTTTGCCTGAAATTGACTGGCAATCTGTTCGCGGATCAATTTAATCTGTCCAGATGAAACCATATCAAAATAACGATTCATCGCTGTATACCCACAGAATGGACAAGATGTAATATCATATTTTAAGGTATCAATATACTGGAATCTTGGTCTTAAGTCACGGTCTGGCTCTAATCGTTTTACTCTGCCATTCTTAACCACTTTGGTCTTAAATACCTGATCGCAAACCTTACATCTCACAGTCTTTTCCAGAATAAAATCTTTCTCCAGAGGAATTTCCTGTTCGGCCGGCTTTGTCTGCTGCTTATCATTTTGTACATTTGACTTCTGGCCATCTTCAAATAATTGCACAGATTCTGGTGATTTTAAGCCAAATTTTTCCAATCCTGAAAATATATTCATGGCACTTTTCCTCCTCTTTACGCTACTGATTCTGTGTCGGCAGCTTATAAGAACTCTTTAAAGAAACAATCCGATTAAATACCAAAGCATCTGGTTTGGAATCTTTCGCATCTGCACAGAAAAATCCCTGTCTTACAAACTGGTAACTGTCATAAGGCTTTGCTTCCCCCAAAGCAGGTTCAATATAACATTTTGTTTTGACAGTCAGTGAATTGGGATTCAGATTTAAGCTGCCATCCTCCTTGTTGTATACCCCTTTTTCTTCATCCACCAAATTTTCATAGAGTCGAACCTCACACTGTTTCGCAAATGGAGCTGGTACCCAATGGATGGTACCCTTTACCTTGCGGCCCGTAAACCCACTTCCCGCTTTTGTCTCTGGGTCATAGGTGCAGTGCACTTCCGTTACATTTCCCTGTTCATCCTTAATAAAGCTTTCGCATTTGACAAAATAAGCATGCATCAGACGTACTTCATTGCCTGGAAACAGTCGGAAATATTTTCTGGGCGGCTCCTCCATAAAATCTTCCCGCTCAATATACAGTTCCCGGCAGAATGGAATCTGCCGTGTCCCCAGCTCCTCATTTTCCAGATTATTGGCTGCATCCAGATATTCTACCTGATCTTCTGGATAATTATCAATCACCAATTTAATCGGATCTAACACCGCCATCATCCGCGGACGCTTTAATTTTAGATCTTCACGAATACAGTACTCCAACATCGCGTAATCCACAGAGCTATTGGCCTTAGACACTCCACAAAGTTCCACAAATCTCTGAATAGATTCCGGCGTAAACCCACGTCTTCTCAAAGCCGCGATGGACACCAGGCGCGGATCGTCCCAGCCATCCACAATCTGCTCCTCCACCAGCTTCTTGATATAACGCTTTCCTGTCACCACATTGGTAAGATACAACTTAGCAAATTCAATCTGCTTGGGGGGATTCTCATATTCCAGTTCCCGCACGACCCAATCATACAACGGTCTATGATCCTCAAATTCTAAGGTACAGATCGAATGGCTAATTCCTTCAATCGCATCCTCAATCGGATGTGCAAAATCATACATTGGATAGATACACCACTGATCTCCAGTATTATGATGCGTCATATGCGCTACCCGATATAACACGGGATCTCTCATATTGATATTGGGAGAGGCCATATCAATCCTGGCGCGGAGAACTAACGCACCATCCTCATACTTTCCAGCCTTCATCTCCTCAAAAAGCTTTAGATTCTCTTCTATATTTCTTGATGCACCAGGATCTTCTTTGCCAGGCTCGGTCAAAGTTCCCCTAAATTCCCGAATCTGCTCCGCATTCAATTCTGATACATATGCTTTGCCTTTTTTAATCAGTTTCACGGCTGCTTCATACATTTGGTCAAAATAATCAGATGCAAAAAACAGACGCTCCTCCCAATCAGCCCCCAGCCACTTTATATCCTTCTTGATAGAGTCTACAAATTCGGTTTTTTCCTTCGTGGGGTTGGTATCATCAAAACGCATATGAAACTTACCCTGATACTTCTTCGCTAATCCATAATTCAATAAAATAGATTTGGCATGTCCAATATGAAGATAACCATTCGGTTCCGGTGGAAAACGTGTCCTAACCGTCTCACAATGTCCCTCTTTGATATCTTCCTCAATAATCTGCTCAATAAAATTCTTGGAAACTGTTTCGTTTTCCATCTGTGTTCCTCCTGGTTTTTTCAAATTCCGATACAGGTAAAAACAAAGTGTGCCGCCATTGATACTGATATTGCTGCTTACCGCCAAAAACGGAAGGCATCCCCTATCGGATATATAAGCGAAACACACTTTGATGTTTTTCCTGCTCCAGTAGATTCTATTATAAATTCTAATTCCCTATTTGTCAATCAAATCCCCCTCAGCTAGCACCCTCTCAACTTCGTCTTACATGCTGATGTGTAAACAGATGATCTTGACAGTATTCATAGTTGCCCTCACATTTCGAACAAAAACGAAACTCAAGCTGTGCGCCATCCTTCTCGGTTCTGCCACAAATGGCACATTTATGTTTGGTAACATTCTGCGCTTGGCGCATCTGCTGACGATAGACGTGCTTTCTGTGAATCTCCTTCGGCGAAATTCTCTGATAATTTCTGGTACAGAAAAAGAAAATCAAGAAATTCAATAAGGAGGCGATAATGGCCACTTTTCCAGCCCAATTGCTGGCAATAAACATAAAGGCCATCCACACTGCATCTATAATTCCCAGCCATTTTGCCTTAAAAGGAATGATAAAATACAAGCGAAACTCAGTATTGGGAAAAATCGCTGCAAATGCCATAAACAGTGACATCGTAACATATTCTGTACTGAAATAATATCCAATCCCCGTCACTGAAACCCCAGAAGTAATAAAATAAACCACATACAGAAGAAAAGCTCCCAACATAGAAAACAATAATCCGCCAAATAAATAGACATTATAGCGAAAGGTTCCAATCGCCTGTTCAATGGAACTGCCAATAAAATAATAACAAGATAAGAAAAAAATTAAAAATAAGATATTGACTGCAGGCGGAATCAAAAGCCAGGATACGAGACGCCAAACCTGCCCCCTAAGAATCAGATATGGTTCCAGAGTCAGCAAACTCTGTACCTGGGGCATAGTATATTGGATAATAAAGCCCAATACCCATGCCCCAATTAGCCAAAAAGTTAAGTTGGGGATTGCATACCTGCCAAATTTCCGTTCCATTTTATTTAGAAAATTCATAATGCACCTCACTCGATTTTGTTAAAGTAAACGGCAAATTTATCTGTTATTTACTATTATTATCTTTGCAACTATTCAGAATCCCAAGCCATAGACATGCCTGCCTGGATGTCATATGCCTTTGCTAAGGCTTTCGTCTGTGACTTTTGGGATTATCACCCTCATGAAAATAAATATTCATCCCTATCCAAATCTATTGGAATGGTCTGAATATCTATTTTCATCGGGTTCTGAATCGTTACTTTTCATTATAAATTTTCTGATATAGTTTGTCAACGAATGGAACCACAGTTCATAAAAACTTTATATTTCATCCATACTCTTACGACTGAACACTTCTTCCTGGTCAATCCAATTTTCCTGACCAGGCATCTCTTTTTGGTCATTCCAATTTGGTCTGTCTGACATGTCTTCCTCGTTTGCCCAATTTGGCCGATTTGACATGTCTTCCTCGTTTGCCCAATTTTGCATATTCTCTCTGTCATTCCACTCTTCCTGATTGGGCAGTTCCTCTCTGTCATCCCAATTACCAGGCTGCTGCATTCCATTCCAGTTGTTGGCAGTATTTGAGTCAGACATTTCCTCCCAGTCTCTTGGCATTCTCTCACTATCCATGTTTGTGAATTGCTGACGCTCACCAGCACCAACAGCTCTTGGCTGAATGGTTGCCGGAATGCACAGCTCATCCCCAATCTGCAAATTATAGACATCTACGAAAGGATTTGCAAACATCAATTGCCCTACACTGACATGGTATCTTTTTCCCAACTGATAAAGGGTATCTCCCTTTTGTATCACATGTATGATTCCTCCGCATGACCCTCCTGGGAAAATTGGGCCAATCGGAATTGGAATAATTCTTGCCATAAATTTCTTTCCTCCATACTTAATTCCAATCGTCTTTGTTACTATTATATTCCATCTATGCGAAACGGTTCTATCCTTCCATTTGCAGCATATATTGGACAAAGTAAACAACAGAATAGGAAAAAATATTTGTAAATTCTAAACATTCTATAAAATCCACGAAATCAATTGTTTTTTGCAAACTCCTGTCGTATAATAAGCAATGTTCATTTTCAGAACACCTATTAAATAAGAAGAAACAGTTAAAATTTGCCATAATCATATGCAATTAATCTATTTTCTGCATAAAATGATGTTGATACAGTGACTATGTATCAGCACTATGATATAAAAACCTGGAGGAAATGATATGGAAAAACAGAATTTACATCGGCTGGGCATTGATATCGGCTCGACCACTGTAAAAATTGCAATCTTAAACCAGGAAAATGAAATGCTTTTTGCTGACTATGAAAGACATTTTGCAAATATTCGGGAAACCCTTTCTGATCTGCTCTCAAAGGCCAAAGATGCTCTTGGGAATATCTATTTATCTCCTATGATTACTGGTTCTGGAGGGCTGACTCTTGCAAAACATTTGGGTATTCCTTTTATTCAGGAGGTTATCTCTGTAGCTAGCGCCCTGCAGGACTATGCGCCCCAGACAGATGTTGCCATCGAGCTGGGCGGAGAGGATGCAAAAATTATTTACTTTGAAGGTGGAAATGTAGAACAGCGCATGAACGGCATCTGTGCTGGGGGCACTGGTTCTTTTATTGACCAAATGGCCTCCTTATTGCAAACGGACGCCACTGGCCTGAATACTTATGCCAAAGATTACAAAGCGCTTTACCCAATTGCGGCGCGCTGCGGTGTATTCGCCAAGTCCGATATTCAACCCTTGATCAACGAAGGCGCTTCCAAAGAAGACTTGTCCGCATCCATTTTCCAGGCAGTGGTAAACCAAACCATCTCTGGTCTTGCCTGCGGAAAACCGATTCGCGGCCATGTCGCTTTCTTGGGCGGCCCGCTTCATTTTTTACCAGAACTCAAAGAAGCCTTTATCCGCACCTTGAAATTAGATCAGGAACACATTATTGCCCCCAAACACTCTCATTTATTTGCCGCAATCGGTTCTGCCTTAAACTGCAAACCGCAGACAAGTATGGAATTAAATCAGATTTTACAAAAGCTCTCCTCAGAAATTCATATGGAATTTGAAGTGGAGCGCATGGAACCTCTGTTTGCATCTCAGGATGATTACCAACGATTTCTAAGACGCCACAGCAGACACCATGTGATCACTGCCGATCTATCCACCTATGCCGGAAATTGCTATCTGGGTATTGATGCCGGTTCCACCACTACAAAAGCCGCGCTTGTAGGAGAAGATGGATCTCTATTGTACTCCTTCTACAGCAGCAACAACGGCAATCCGCTGGCCACCGCTACGCTGGCCATTGAAGAAATCTATGAATTGCTGCCCAAAGAGGCTCATATTGTACACTCCTGTTCTACCGGATATGGTGAAGCCTTGTTAAAATCTGCCTTCCAACTGGATGAAGGAGAAGTGGAGACGGTTGCCCACTATTATGCAGCAGCTTTCTTCAACCCTGATGTGGACTGTATCTTAGATATCGGCGGCCAGGATATGAAATGCATCAAAATCAAAAATCAGACGGTAGAAAGTGTCCAACTCAATGAGGCCTGTTCCTCTGGCTGCGGTTCATTTATTGAGACTTTTGCAAAATCTCTAAACTATTGTGTGGAAGATTTTGCACAGACTGCCCTGTTTGCTGAACACCCAATTGATCTTGGAACACGCTGTACTGTTTTTATGAATTCTAAGGTTAAACAGGCACAAAAAGAAGGCGCAACCGTTTCTGATATTTCTGCCGGTCTGGCTTATTCTGTCATTAAAAATGCTTTATTTAAAGTAATCAAAGTTAGTGACGCCAAAGATTTGGGGGAACATATAGTTGTACAGGGCGGAACCTTCTACAATGACGCTGTACTGCGCAGCTTTGAAAAAATATCCGGCTGCGAGGCTATCCGTCCAGACATTGCTGGAATTATGGGGGCATTCGGCGCCGCTTTAATCGCTAGGGAACGTTTTGAAGACAATCCAAGAACTGCCATGCTCTCACTGGAGGAAATTGAAAATCTCAAAGTAGAGACCAGGCTGACCCGCTGCCAGAGCTGTGCCAACCATTGTCTCCTGACAATCAACCGTTTTTCTGGAAATCGCCAGTTTATCACCGGAAACCGTTGTGAAAAAGGATTAGGCAAAGAAAAAAACAAAGAACAGATCCCAAATCTGTTTGAGTATAAAAACAGCAGGCTGTTTTACTATAAGCCACTTGCAGAGGAAGAAGCCGTGCGAGGAACTGTGGGTATTCCCAGGGTATTGAATATGTATGAGAACTATCCTTTTTGGGCTGTTTTCTTTAAAACTTTAAAATTCCGCACGCTGCTCTCTCCACAGTCAACCAGAAAGATTTATGAGCTGGGTATTGAATCGATTCCCAGCGAATCAGAGTGTTATCCCGCAAAACTGGCACATGGGCATGTTGCCTGGTTAATTAAAAATCAGGCCGATTTCATTTTTTATCCTTGCATTCCCTATGAGCGTGACGAATTTCCAGACGCAAATAATCACTACAACTGTCCGATTGTCACCTCATACGCAGAAAACATTAAGAACAATGTGGATGAAATTACCTCTGGCAAAGTACGGTTTCTAAATCCATTCCTCTCCTTTGCCTCCGAAAAAGCACTGACGGAACAGCTCAAGCTGATATTTGGCCAAGAATTTTCCATTCCGCCGCAGGAAGTAGAGGCGGCAGTGGATGCGGGCTGGCAGGAACTAAAGCAGATGCGGGAAGATATGCGCCGCAAAGGTGAGGAAACACTAAAATATATGGAAGAAACCGGTCATCGGGGCATTGTCCTAGCCGGCCGGCCTTACCATATTGATCCAGAGATCAATCACGGGATCCCGGAATTAATTAATTCTTATGATATTGCTGTATTGACAGAGGATTCCATCTCGCATCTTCAGGAAGTAGAACGCCCGCTTATGGCTATGGATCAATGGATGTACCATTCCAGACTCTATGCTGCCGCAAATTACGTAAAAACCAGGGACGATTTGGATCTGATTCAATTAAATTCCTTTGGCTGTGGACTGGACGCCGTCACCACAGACCAGGTAAATGATATTCTTTCCAAATCTGGCAAAATCTATACGTGCCTGAAAATAGATGAAGTCAATAATCTGGGAGCGGCACGGATCCGCATCCGCTCCCTGTTGTCAGCGCTTCGGGTAAAAGAAAAACTGCATGTATGCCGTACAACGCTGCCTTCAAATTACAAACGTGTGATATTTACAGAGGAGATGCGTAAAAATTACACGATTCTCTGTCCGCAGATGTCACCAATTCATTTTGAACTGCTAGAGCCTGCCTTCCGTGCTTCTGGCTACCAGATGGTAGTCCTGGACAATGACGGCAAATCTGCAGTAAATATGGGATTGAAATATGTCAACAATGACGCCTGTTATCCTTCCCTGATGGTTGTGGGACAGATTATGGATGCCATTCTCTCCGGCAAATACGATCTCACAAAAACTGCCGTGATTGTCACCCAAACTGGAGGCGGCTGCCGTGCTTCGAACTATATTGGATTTATCCGGCGCGCTCTTCAAAAAGCAGGATATCCTGATATTCCGGTAATCTCACTCAATTTAAGCGGTCTTGAGGAAAATCCTGGCTTCAAACTCACTCTGCCTTTGCTGCAAAAAGGACTTTACGCTTTAATTTTTGGCGATATTTTTATGCGCTGCCTGTACCATACCAGACCTTACGAGGCGGTTGCGGGTACTGCCAATGCACTTCATGAAAAATGGAAACAAAAATGTATTGATCTGGTCTCCACCACAAAATGGGTCTCTCATCGGAAATTTAAACGCTATTGCCGGGAGATTATCCAAGATTTTGATCATCTGCCCATCACTGGAGAACTGAAACCCAAAGTAGGCGTAGTCGGAGAAATCTTAGTAAAATTCCTCCCCGCCGCCAACAATTATCTGGTAGATTTGTTAGAGGCAGAAGGCGCGGAGGCTGTGGTGCCAGATCTGACTGACTTTCTGCTCTACTGCTTCTACAATCAGAACTTTAAAGCGGCACATTTGGGCACTAAAAAATCAAGTGCCCGCAATGCCAATCTAGGTATAAAGACACTGGAATGGCTGCGGAGCGCCGCCAGGGATGCATTTGAAAAAAGCCGCCATTTTGAGGCTCCCGCACGAATTGAAACTCTGGCAAAATATGCAGACCCGATTGTCTCCCAGGGCAATCAAACTGGAGAAGGCTGGTTCCTTACCGGAGAAATGTTGGAATTAATTCACTCTGGAACCAACAATATTGTCTGTGCCCAGCCCTTTGGCTGTCTGCCCAACCATGTTGTGGGCAAAGGAGTAATCAAGGAACTTCGCCACCAATACCCACTGTCCAATATTGTGGCCATTGATTATGACCCTGGAGCATCGGAAGTAAATCAGTTAAACCGCATTAAATTGATGCTCTCCACCGCACAGAAAAATCTTGCAAAAACTCAGAATAAGGAAGATGTATAAAAAAACCGCTCATTTGTAAATTATTGCAAATGGGCGGTTTTTTTGAAGTCGAATCGCAAACTTACTCGTTATAATAATTAGAACATTGTGAGTATTGTTTTTGTGAAATAGGAGGCACTACATATGAAACGTAATAAAATTTTGACACTGATTCTCGGTATCGCCATTCTCTTTGGCATAGTTTCCTCTGGCCTGGTAATTGCACAGGGAATCCAGAATACCAAAAATTTTTCAGAGCGCACTGTATCTTCCAAAAAAAATTACCCCCATGCATGGGAATTAAAGAAGACAAAGCTGGAAAAATTTTCGGAGATCTCCATTAGTTTGAGCTACAACAACCTTTCTATTCTTCCAGGAGACGACTACTACTTAGAATACCGCATGGACGGCACCTGCACAGAACCAGAATATCATGTCACCGACGGCAGATTTCAGTTGAGCGAAGGGCACACCCAGTCTAAATTTAGAATCGGCTTCCACCTTTTTTTCAATCCTGGCTATCTGTTTTCGGATCATGAACCTTATTATGTAAATCTCTACATTCCCCAAAAGGCATATTTCGATATGCTGACCATCTATAATGACAGTGGAAATGTGGAAATCTGTGATATCCAGGCCGCAAAGACGGAAATCGAAGCAGACTATGGCAATGTGACTTTAAAAGACTTTACAGGAGAAAAACTCACTATCAACGCTGATTCTGGAAATATCAAAACCGGCAACATAACCTGTGATAATCTGGATATCTCTGATGAATATGGAAATATATCTGGCGGCGATTTCCAAATTTCCGACCAGACTACCATAAAACTAGACAGCGGCAATCTGGAACTCTCCCAGCTAAATACCGATTTACTGACACTTTCTGATGAATACGGAGACTGCTCCATTGATAATATCAAAATAAAGGACGGCGATATCGCTTTAGAATCAGGAAACCTTACATTGAAACATGCCAAATTTGGGACTGCTGATATTAAAAATGCCTATGGCAATATCACTCTAACACTTGATGATAGCGTTTCTAATTACAACTATGATTTGGATGCAGAATATGGCGCAGTAAAACTGGATGGAGAAAAACTTGAGGAAGACGAAGATTCTGAAATCCACTATCACAAAGACAATGGGCAGAAAAATGAAATCCGTATTACCTGTGAGAGTGGGAATATTACGATTCGTTGACACTCCTCATAGTGAAAGCAATTAGCGTGTCAAAATATAAAAATGAGGGTTCATTACAAAAAATCCACAAAAGAGAAACAACTTCTTTAAGAAATGTCTCCCTTTTGTGGATTATCTGTAAATTTGATCTGTTGTTAAACTTTAAGATCCATCGCCTGATACAGATAGCGATTGCCTGCGGCGCTGTAAGCATTCAGCTGCCTTGCTGCAAGTAATCCTCCTGGCTGCTCCTGATTTCGCATTTGCATATTCTCGATTTCCTCTGAAAGTTCTTCCAATGCTCCCTTATCTTCCTGCGCCTGCGTCAAACTTTGCTGCACTTGCGACTGGCCAAGATTCTCGGTTTCTCCCTTTATTTCCTGGGATTGTTCCTTCATCTCCTCCACTTCTTCCAACATCTCGGCTGCATCCTCGACAAGTTCCTCTGTCTCCTCCACCATGTCGGTGACTTCCTCGAGCATTTCGTCCAGTGCACCCTTTTCTTCGTCTGTTCCCAGAGCCTCTTCTGCCAGTTCTTCCTGTCTCTCTTCGGCTGTCTTTGGTTCCATCTCTTCTGCAGCTTCTGCAATCTTTTCTCCGCGCTCTTGTGCTTCGTCCAGCACATGCCACATCTGCTCATTGTTAAATGCTTTCTTGGCCGCTGCAATCTCATCTTCATAGCTGTGGAGCGCTTCCAATTTTTTGGCAATCTCCTCTGGGGTCTCACATTCCATATTTTTTAGGCTGTCTTTCTGTTTCTCCCAAAAGGAAACTTCATTCTGTGCCTGTTGCTGCCGTTCAAGCTTCTCTTGGGTGCTTTTCAGCCCATTATTCTGCAGCATTGGCAGGCCGCCAACAAACACAGAACCTTTTTTGTACGTATCTGCCCCGATACTCATAAGCGAAACGTTCATGGCTCTCCTCCTTTCTCTCTATTGTTTCGGAAAAAATTGTAATTTTCTTTAGGACTTCTGCTCTCTTGCATTTGGGTTTCCCCATTTTTTAATTCATAGTGCAGATGCTTGAGTTCGGGAATACTGGATGGTAGACCCACTAGAAGAACAGATATTGGTATATATCTATTTCCACGCGAAGATAACTCTAAAGCCACAGACAAAAGCCCCCAGACACCAAATACCTGAGGGCTTTTCAGATTCCTGCTACTAACTATTCTTTCATATAATTCACATGCAAAAGCTCATGTTCCCGATTTTTGAGCAGATCCTTGTACAACGTATCAACCAGAGGATTTTCTTCACTGCGCTTAATCTGCAGCGCCTTATCATCTTTATAGAGACCCTCAGCGCGCATGCGTTTCTCTGTGGAACGGGCAAAAGGCTGTCCGGCTCCGGCAACACAGCCGCCTAGACAGGCCATAACTTCCACAAAATCAAAATGCTCCTCACCACTCTCAATTTTTTGAATCAAATCATCTGCATTTCCAAGTCCGCTGACAATACCAATCCGAACCGTACGCTCACCCAAAGCAAGCTCGCAGACTTTCATGCCTTCCATGCCGCGAACCCCGATAAATTCAATTTCCTTGAGCGCCTTAGGGCTTTTATCTGCCACCACTCTGCGCACAGCCGCCTCCGTCACTCCTCCGGTAGCCCCAAAGATCACGCCTGCTCCAGAATAGATCGAGAAAGGCATGTCAAACGCTTCCGGCGCCAGACGGTCAAAACGGATTCCAATCTCCTTAAGCATCCCAATCACTTCCTCAGAAGTGAGTACATAGTCGACATATGGTATCCCATCCTTCTTAAATTCATCTCTGGACGCCTCAAATTTCTTCGCAGTACAGGGCATAATCGCCACAGATACAGTCTCTTTGCCTTCCTTCCTATCCTGTTTGCGATAGTATTCCTTGATCACTGCGCCAAACATCTGCATTGGGGATTTAGAGGTAGAGACATAAGGCATTAAATGCGGATACTGTGTCTCTACATAACGAATCCAGCCTGGACAGCAGGAGGTAAATAATGGATATTTGCGTTCTGTCTCCTCGAGGCTTTCCAACAATTCCTCCGATTCTTCCATAATGGTTAAATCAGCTCCCACAGAGGTATCAAAAATTGCATCTACGCCCAGCATACGCAGAGAGGCAATCAATTTTCCGATCGTATTTTCCCCTGGATCATAGCCGTACGCCTCGCCGATCGCCACCCGCACAGCAGGCGCAATCTGAATTACCACCCGCTTGTTAGGGTTATGAATGGCCTCCCATACATCATGGGTATCATTCTTGATGGTAATTGCTCCTGTCGGACATACTGCAGCACATTGTCCACAGTTTACACAGTTAGTATCTGCAATGTCTTTGCCAAAAGCAGTGGAAATCTCCATATCCGCTCCACGATGGGCAAAATCAATTGCCCCTACATGCTGAATTTCACTGCAGACTCTCACACAATCACCACAGAGAATACATTTGTTGGGATTGCGCACAATTGCTTTGGAAGATGTATCAATCGGACGAATGGGATTGGTATTTTCAAACCGCACTCCAGGAATGGAAAAACGGTTTGCAAGCTCTTGCAGCTTACATTTGCCGTTCTTTTCACAGGTTGTACAATCTCTGCAATGTGCAGCAAGCAGCAGCTCTAAAATGCGCTTTCTGTGATAATAAAGCTGCGGCGTATTGGTGCGGATCTCCATGCCGTTTTTGGGCGGTGTGGAACAGGAAGCCACAATCCCCCCTCTGTTGTCTTCCACTACGCACATGCGGCAGGCGCCATAAATAGACAGATCTGAATAATAACAAAAGGTCGGTAAGATAATCCCTGCCTTGCGAATCACTGCAAGAATATTTTTTTCATCGGTGAACGGTACACGCTCTCCATCAATAATCATATATTTTTCCATGTCCGTTCCTCCTACACTTCTCTTATTGCGTGGAAATTACAGCCTTCTTTGCAGGCGCCGCATTTAATACACTTACTGGTATCAATCGTGAATGGTTTCTTAATCTCACCGGAAATAGCGCCCACTGGACAGACTCTGGCACACTTGCTGCAGCCTTTACACAATTCTGGATCAATTTGTAGTGTCACCAACGCTTTACACTGACCGGCAGGACATTTTTTCTCTACCACATGAGAAATATATTCCTCTCGGAAATATTTCATGGTACTTACCACCGGAGAGGCCGCTGTCTTACCCAGCCCGCACAGCGCTGTTGCAGAAATCGTCGAGGACAGTTCTTCCAAGAGTAAAATATGATTCATTGTCCCCCGACCCTCACAGATATCATTTAAAAGTTCCAACATCCGTTTGGTGCCTTCCCGACAGGGAATACATTTACCGCAGGATTCTTTCTGGGTGAAATTCATAAAAAAGCGTGCCACTTCCACCATACAGCTCTTGTCATTCATCACCACCAAGCCGCCGCTTCCAATCATTGCGCCTACTTTTTTCAAAGAATCAAAATCCAGATGCAAATCCAAATGATCTTCACTGGGATTGATGCACAGACAGCCGCCAGAAGGACCTCCAATCTGTACTGCTTTAAAACCGCCGCCTTTGACGCCGCCGCCAATATCAAAGATCACCTTGCGCAAGGTAGTCCCCATAGGCACTTCAATCAATCCGGTATTCATAACATTTCCTGTCAAAGCAAACGCTTTCGTTCCATGATTATTTTCCGGTCCAATTGATTGATACCAGGCTGCCCCTTTGCTGATAATAGGAGGCACATTACAGTAAGTCTCTACATTATTGAGCACTGTGGGCTTCTCAAACAGCCCTTTTTCCACGGTACGGGGCGGTTTGACTCTGGGCATACCACGATTTCCCTCAATGGAAGCGGTAAGCGCGGAACCTTCCCCACAGACAAACGCTCCTGCTCCCTGGCTGATTTTAAGCTCAAAATCAAAACCAGAGCCTAAAATATCGGTTCCCAACAACCCTTTTTCTTCTGCTTTATCAATAGCATTTTGCAGACGTTCCACAGCAAGCGGATATTCTGCGCGCACGTAAATATAGCCAAAATGTGCTCCTGTGGCGATTCCGGCAATCAGCATACCCTCAATCACCCGATGCGGATCTCCCTCCATCATACTGCGGTCCATAAATGCGCCTGGATCTCCCTCGTCCCCATTACAGACTATATATTTTACCTCTTCCTTCT
>Ga0137306_102547_pt1 | contig 15020 bp, 18 predicted proteins | sample Inofroosms_March_FD_97187 | JGI IMG/M metagenome (GOLD analysis project Ga0137306, IMG submission 97187) | Mouse cecal microbial communities from Vienna, Austria - N-Acetylneuraminic and N-Acetylglucosamine D2O microcosms_March | ecosystem: Host-associated > Mammals > Digestive system > Large...
AGCGATTGCTTCGAAATTGTCAAGTGCCCACTCGATGAGATTCCCGAGCAACGGGATAAGGCTTTTGCCGAGTTCTGTCAGCGAATACTCCACTTTAGGAGGAATCTCGGCATACAGTTTTCTTGAAATCAGACCATCGGCTTCAAGGCTTTTAAGAGTTTCCGTAAGAACTTTCGGGGATATGTCTGGAATTGCCCTCCCAATTTCATTGAAACGGGTTGCCTCGTTCTCTGCAAGGACACAGAGGACGAGCATGGTCCATTTGCCTGAGAATCGGCTTATGACGTTCCTGACCGGACATGATGCAATGCCGGTATATTTTTTCAAATTTTCTTTCAGAGGTAAAGCGTTCATACTCAAAAATCGTTACCTTTCTCTGCTTCAAAAGGAAATCTCTAACGTTTAGCGATTGCTTCGAAATTGTCAAGTGCCCACTCGATGAGATTCCCGAGCAACGGGATAAGGCTTTTGCCGAGTTCTGTCAGCGAATACTCCACTTTAGGAGGAATCTCGGCATACAGTTTTCTTGAAATCAGACCATCGGCTTCAAGGCTTTTAAGAGTTTCCGTAAGAACTTTCGGGGATATGTCTGGAATTGCCCTCCCAATTTCATTGAAACGGGTTGCCTCGTTCTCTGCAAGGACACAGAGGACGAGCATGGTCCATTTGCCTGAGAATCGGCTTATGACGTTCCTGACCGGACATGATGCAATGCCGGTATATTTTTTCAAATTTTCTTTCAGAGGTAAAGCGTTCATACTCAAAAATCGTTACCTGAATGTAAGTGCCTTACGCCGGAGTAACGTCTTGCATAACTCCAAGACATGATCTAACTTTGCGCTATCTAAACGAAAGCGGCTTACTGCTGCAAAGTTAATGATTTTATTTCAAACCGAGAAATATGAGCGAAACCAAGACCTTGAATTCCGGCGACAAATTCGCCCACGTATCCGTCGGGCCGCTGTGTGGCTTCGAGGGTAAGCAGTTTGTGAAGGAGGCGGCAGGTGCCACTTCATGCGAAATCTCATTCGGCACGTTGCCATCCGGCACTGCAGTCCCATTCTTTCACAGCCATAAGGCTAATGAGGAAAATTACATCATACTCTCCGGAGCGGGGAAATTTCAGGTTGACGACACCGTTTTTGATGTGGCTGAGGGTTCTGTAATCCGAGTGTCAACCAACTGCGACCGCAATCTCAAGTGCACATCAACAGAAGCAATGACCTATATCTGCATACAGGCCAAGGAAGACAGCCTCGGCGATTATACCATGACCGATGCAGAGATAACCGAGCGGAAAAGCCTGCTCTGACAATATCGGGAAATACACTACTAAACAGGATGAAAGTGACAGATTTTTCTGTCATCTTCATTCTGTTTATGTGTACAAGGTTATTGATGTTTTGATGATAGGGATTTGGTTATATCATTCAGATGCTCGCGTCCCCAGGCTGACAGCTGGTTGAGTATCGGTATCAGAGACCTGCCTAACACTGTCAACTCGTATTCCGTGCGTGGCGGGACCTCGGCATAGAGAATCCTCTTAACCAACCCGACTGATTCAAGTGTTTTCAGATGCCCTGACAGTACTTTGGGTGATATGTCGGGGATAGCCCTTGACAATTCGTTGAAACGCATTACACCGAACTCGTCAAGAATGACGAGGAGGAGCATCGACCACTTGTTGGCGAAGTGGGCTATCACGTTTCTCATAGGGCATGTGGCGACACATGAATATTTTTCTGAGATTTTTTCGGTCTTCATTTGTCTGATACTGACTAAAAGTGAGTTTGAGGTAAGCAGTTGCTTTAAAAGTAACCTCTTGCAAAACAGTGTTTTGGGATATAACTTTGCACTATCCGAAGGGTAGCTGTTATCCTTCGCAAAGTTAACAAAAAACAATCCAAACTCACAAATTATGACTGAAATCAAAATTAACATTCCAAAATCGTCTAAGCCCTCAGGCCAGGCTGTGTATGTGATGCTCGGATCCGGTTTCGATGAAATCGAGGCTCTTGGCCCCGTCGATGTGTTGCGACGTGCCGGCATGGAGGTGTTCACAGTCTCCATGACCGACAACCGCCTTGTCAAAGGTGCCACCGGAAACCTTGTTGTCGCAGACATGGGTTTGCCTGATTTTAAACCGACCACGTCAGACTGGCTCATCTTTCCGGGAGCTGACAAGTCGGAAGCGGCAGTAAATCTCAATGATGAGCTAAAAGCGATAGTCACGAATCACTGGAGCAACGGAGGCAACATCGCCGCCATATGTGCGGCCCCGGCTCTTGTCCTTGGTCCTCTCGGAATCATCGACGGAGTGAAGGCGACGGGCTATCCATTTCTCAGGGAAGACTTCGAGAAAAGGGGAGGTGTCTATTCCGAAGATCCGGTGGTTGTTGGCGAACGACTGATAACCTCAAAAGGCCCCGGCACGACTCTCGAATTTGCCCTTGCCATCCTCCGCAAAATCAAAGGTGCTGAGATTGAAAAGGCGCTCCGTGAAGGTATGGTCATCCCTGGTCAGAATTGCGGTCAAAACTGCTGTTGCGCGGATTGACAATGTCGAGCCGCCTCATATTGTAAGCCAGCTTTGAGGCATTTAGAATTTCAACAAAAACAGTGCGGCTTCAGTCTGAGGCCGCACTGTTCTTGCCGAAATCTCTCAAAAAGGCTATTGCTCTTAAAAAATCCGTCAAAAAACATCTGCAAAATTTTGTGATTTCAAAAATAACAGCTACCTTTGCACTCGGAAATGACATAGGTCAGCATCCGATTTTGGAGCGATGCTCGAGTGGCTGAAGAGGCACGCCTGGAAAGCGTGTATACCCCAAAAGGGTATCCCGAGTTCGAATCTCGGTCGCTCCGCAGAGAGAAGCACTGATTATCAACACGATAGTCGGTGCTTTTTTCTTTCTCGGATATGGCCAAGTGCTTATGAGAAACGGTAATAACAAGTCTGAAAAACTTGCAATAAATTCAGGCGGATATAGTCTTGTTTCGGTGTATTATGTCGGGATTGAGACAAGAAATCCGATATGCAGTAGCAGCTTGGCGCTGATATGTGTCGTTACTTCAACAATGTTTCCTTTTTTTGAGAAGGAAAAACCCGGCTCGTTGTAAGATGTGGATTGTACAATAATTTAGTGAATTGAGCGTTGTTATGGTAGCGTATCTATGTATATATGTGCAATATGAAAAATGTCAAACAATTATTCCATCTGTTGGCTTTGTTGATATTTCCGCTCGCTGTGACAGCAGGTGAACCTCAAAAAGGCTACAGGGGATTTGTGGATGCAAACGTTGATTTATCATTCCAACAAGGTGGTTACGGAGACAATACAACGACAGTGTATTATGGGGTTTCCACATCTCATGGTTACCAGTTCAACAATCACTACTTTTTGGGCGCAGGTTTGATGTTTGAACGTCATCATCCGGTCCATCATAATTCCGGATTCAGTTTCCCCTTGTATATCCATGCGAGAACAGATTGGACGTTTGGGAAAATTCCCTTGTATGGCGATATCCGTGTCGGTGGAGTGATTTTGGGCGATTACAGATTGTATCTATCTCCAACTGTGGGTTATAGACTCAATTTAGGCCGCAAAAGCAATGTCAACTTCGGCATCGGGATGAATTTAAGAGGCTACAGATGGAATGATGAGAAAACGTTGCATCCTCAGCTTTCCGTCAGGGTTGGTGTCGACTTCTGACCATACCCACAGGGACTGCCAAGGACGCAACGATTGAGAGGGTTATATCTTCTCAGCGCATTGCCAAACAATTAAGATTTCTTGTTGAATTGCTTTCTGATCTTGTCGCCAATTATAGAACCATAGATGCCAAAAAAAGCGCAAGAAAAACCCAAGAGTATGATATATCCCCAATTTTTGAATGTGCTCCGGTCAAGAATCAGCCCAAGAACATATATGAAGCCTGTGGAGAAACCCCATATAGACAGAAATACCAACGCAATTGTAAGTTTGTTTTTCATACAGAAACCATTTCGTTATTCAAGGCCAAAGTTACGAATAAAATCAGATATTGCTGTCCGGTAAAAAAAGACAAAATCATATATTCTCTACAAATATAATAAGTTACACCTGTTTTACGAAAAAGGGCTTGTCATTTGAGGCGATGTGAAATTGGTAGCATTAAGCATCAAAAAGCCCTTAAAAGACATCTATACGAGTCTGTTTCATGCTGTATGAGATAAAAATAGTCCATTTCCTATCATGTCAAAGTTTTACCGGACAGCAATAAAAATCAGACAATGTTGCTCATCGACAGAGAGAAGATATATGAATTATGATTTACTTATTCAAGAGATGTTCAGGAGAGGAATGCATTCAATATTTGGTAGCTTCATTTGCAGTTGGTTGTGTATGCCCGTGAAGTATGCGAAGTTATATATATGAGGTCAGAGCAGCTCTTTTTATTGAAGCTATCGTCGCGCAGATGGCAACAGGAATGACACAAAAAATCCGCTTGATCAGAGCGGATTTAGGGATGAGTAAATGTTGATTATTTGATGGAGTTAAGGTCGCGGAACAATTTTATGTATTGAGGCCATATGTGGACGATGCCATAGATAATAGCAAAAGTTATTGTGGCAACCATTGCCCAAAAACCTATGGGATTATATACCCATGCGGCCTGAAAGAGCAGAGTGAAGAATATTGCCAGACAGATTCCGAAGAATGCCTCCGATGATATGACCATCAATTTGAGGATCGTCGTTTTTGAGAATAGTTGCGCGGGCGGTAGGGCTGCAATATCTATCTTTTTGAGATAGCGGAACATGAATAGATACCATACAGCTGCTGCCAACAGGCAAACGGCCATACCTATTTTAAGGTAGTTGGGAAACGAAAGGGAAGACTGGTTGCCGATGGCCATTGCGATGAAGACAAACGCAATGATAAGGCATGAGGTGAATCCCTGACGGAATTTTTTGAGTATCTTGGACTTCGCGGTTTCGGAAGTTGACACATTGATTTTTATGTCGGTGTTGGTCTTGGCGAGGAGTTGGTCCAGCGTTGACATACTTTTTTTGAGTTCGTCGAGTTGCATATTATATCTGTTTGGAGAGTTTTTCTTTGATTCGGTGAATTTTCACGGCAACAGTGTTGCGTTTCATTCCGAGGGTCTCGGTAATTTCATCGTAGGTATATTCGTCAAGCCAAAGAAGAATGATAGCCTTCTCTATATCTTCAAGCCGGTTAATCAAGGACTGCAAGGTTTGAAGATTCTCTCGTTGGGCATCATCGACTTCGGTTGATACATCCAGCAGGCCGAAGTCTAACGAAACTGTGTCGGGTCGAGGTTTGGATGAGCGTATGGTCATCAGGGCAGAGTTTACCGCAACGCGATAAATCCAGGTTGATATTTTGCTGTCACCTCTGAATTGACTTAATCCAAGCCAGATGTTGACGTAGATTTCTTGCCGCAGATCTCCAAATGGCATTTTGTCGGTCGCGTAGAAGTAGCAGACCTTGTTGATGATTCGGGAGTTCTCTTGTATTAGCGAAGCAAACTCCCTTTCGTTTATTGGAGGACTTTTCATATTGAGTTTGTTTTGCTTCGTTAGGTGCATATTCAATCCTGAAAGTTTCAACTGCTGAAATTTTTTTGTGGATTTATTTGCAAAGGATTGACTTTCAGATTGCTAAAGGATGGTATTTATGTGCGTGATGTCGGGATTCATTGCTCAAGCGATGAATGTTTCAATCCTGCGGAGTGTCCTGTTGGGTTCTGATGCTGCCAAGTCTCAAAGCTTCGGCACCTTTATGATTGAGGTGCCGGGAAAGTGCCGGGAAAGATGGCGGGATATGAAAACGTATGTGTCCTCGGCAATCAACATGTCTGTGTCGAAATATGTGTTGTAGAGGACAATCGGCATTTCAATATTCCTGTTCTTGATTGCCTCAAAAGAGAGCAGGGCATGGTTTATCGACCCCAACGAGGAGTTGACGACCATAATCAACGGGAGATTACGTGATGAGATGTAGTCTATCGTAAGGAAGTCATCCGTAATCGGCACCATCAGGCCGCCTGCGCCCTCGACAAGGACGATATCGTAACGTTTTTCCAGTTCTGCCGAGGCTTTGTCAATGATTTCGAGTGGTATGTCGCGGTTGTCAAGACGGGCTGCCAGCTGGGGGGAGCACGGGTGTGTGAAAATCAAGGGCGCTGTGATTGACTCCCCGTTGATTGGAGCTTGCGATATGTCGAGAGGGGTGGTGTCTTCCGGCATAAGTCCTGTTTCCATCAGGCGGCGATGTGTCTCGATGTCTTCGGATATCGAGAGGTTTCCGGTCTGTATGAATTTCTGTGTTATGACAGATTTGCCATTGTCCATCAATTGGCGTGCATACCATCCGGTGCAGTATGATTTGCCTGCATCTGTGTGTATGCCAGAGACGAAGTATTTCATAATCTATGCATTATTTTGAATGATTCAAGCCTCGGCATATGGCTTGGAAAGAATCATGTAGACAGGCTGGAATGTCAATGTCGCATGGCCGTCGGATGTCAATGGCCAGTTTCTCAACAGCAGGCGCGTTCTGGCTGGGGAGTGGTTGCCCGGAAGAGCGTTCACTCCGGTAAGGCGCAAATGTCGCAAGGCATCAGCCGGAGTGTCGAAATGTATGGTCTCTTCCTCGACATCCATCGACTCGATGCGAAGGCCTGATTCCTCGGCGACGCGCCTCATCCAGTCAGGAGAGGGATATTTGAGACCGCTCCCCACAGTCGCGCTTATTTCTCTCAGCGTCTCCGGGCCATAGAATGACAATGCTATTATGCCGCCATGGCGTAACGCGGCAGCACATCTTTTCAGCATCTGGCGTGGGGAGTTGAGCCATTGGAACATTGAGGCGGAAAAAATCAGGTCGCGTGAATTGCCTTTGATAGCAGTTTCCTGAAACTCCTCTGATTCGGCGTCACCTCGCAGAATCTCCAAATTGACATCGCAATGCGGTGGTATTTCATCTGTCACCCATGAACTGTCAGCGCAACGACCAATGTCAGACAATGTCACGGCTTCACACCTTGGAGACAGACTACGCAGGTAAGTGCGGGTGAAAGTGCCGTCGCCATACCCGAGTTCGAGCAAAGAAAGCTTGCCCGTTGCTCTTTCAGGCTCGGAATTGTGGAATACACTGACAAATTTGTCAAACAGTTTCCGGGCTGTGGCCTGTTGCGCCACCGCGTTTTCGGTGTATGAGTCCAGCGCGGTGGTGAATTTGTCTGCGACTTTTGTCTTGTCCACTATGAATGTGTCAACAAGCCACTGGAAGTCGGGCACATGCTCCATGCCGGGTATGACAAAGATATCATATCCCTCCCAGGCTTTTGTCTGATTGTTCACTGGGAAAATCCGGTCATTCTCGCCGATAACCACCTTGTCCCAGATTGAATATCGTCGGGCTGGCGGCACTGGCGGCAACGAGGCGAACCATTCAAGTTCACGCCGCAAGGCATCGATGTCATTGGTGTTCCCGTCGACATCCAGCTGTCGCAACTTAGCCCGCGAACCGGCACAACGCAACCTGAATTTCTCGAATGTCCTGTCAGACAAACCTTCCAATGTCCCTTTGAAAATCGCCCGTGGAATACCTCTGTCATTGTCTATATGATATTCCGTGCCATTCACCGCCAGGCTCAGCGTCACCGGAATTGTCGTGTTCTCAAGGAATGCCGCAGCGGCCTTTACCCCGAAGGACCAGGCGATCACTACCACTTCTGAATATGCGGAGTCTCTTTCTTTCAGGAATGCTCTGATTTCCTCATCGATCATGTTGCCCGACAGCCCTTCATATCCTCTGACTGACAGGATGTCGAAGCCGGGTTTGCGGATGCCGGCAAACGAGTCTGGACTGAATCCCCACCCGAGAAACAAGATTATCAATGAGTTGTGACCAGTGTCACCGAGAAATACCTTTTCCATTGAGATGAAGGCTGTTTGTCAACATAGTGATAAATAATTGGCGTGAACCCTTAGGCCTCTGTCCTGGGTCAAGGCTGCGGATTGATTATCGGCAACAAATCTCGCAAAGCCCGGTTCAGCACACGGAGGTCCTCATCGGTCATGGCCGCCGACAGAGAGAAACGCAACCTGTCAGTACCGGCCGGGACTGTCGGCTTTCGGATTGGCAACGCCTTTATTCCATAGAAAAGCAGGCGCGACGATAGCTCGACCGCCTCTTTGGGGTCTCCGATTATGAGCGGTTGGATATGTGATACTTCAATCGGAATAACAGAGAACTGGCTCAACACATTGTTGAGTTGTTGCGCCAACTGCCCAAGCCGCTCCCTCAGTCCGTCGCCATGAAGCAGGCGCGACAGGGTGAAACGGGTCCACGCTATCTGCATAGGAGGCAAAACTGTCGAGAATATGAAACTGCGCGCGGTGTTGATCAGGTATTCCCTGGTGCGCGCCGATGTGATGGCGAAAGCACCCATGGATGCTCCGGCCTTGCCGAATGTGCCGATTGTGAAATCCACTTCCCAGGGGGCGGATGATTCGGCCACCAGTCCAAGGCCGCGAGGCCCCAGCACACCAAAGGCATGCGCCTCGTCGACATACAGCGACACATTCGGGAACTCCCGGCGCAACCCGAGCAATGCCTCGATGTCGGCCCTGTCGCCATCCATAGAGTAGACGCTCTCCACAATCACCAGTATGTTCTTGTGGTCGGGAGAGTGCTTTGCCAGCAACTCCCGCAGATGGCCGTAATCATTGTGGCGGAACCGGGAAAACGGAGCCTTGGACAACACGATGCCGTCGATTATCGAGGCGTGGACAAGACGGTCGGCAATGATATATGTCCCTTTTGATGCAACGGCGGGAATCAGGCCGGTGTTTGCGTGATAGCCGGAATTGAACAGAAGCGCTCCCGTGTCGTCGCCTCGGCGTTTGGAGTAAAGCAGCCTCAATGCAACTTCCAGGTTGTCGTATTCAATCTGGCGTGACGCCAACAGCCGCGACGCCGACGAGGTCATCGGCACTTTCAATGATGCCGGGTCGGCGAAAAAGCTGGCCTGTAACTCAGAGTCACCACCAAGCCCAAGGTAATCATTTGTGGAGAAATCTATCACATCACCGGTTGTCATCCGTGGCAATTCACGGTAATTCCCTTCGTGGCGGAGATTGTCAAGGTGTTCCGAAAAGTCCATTTACATTCAGTTTAGGTTGAAGTTGAATCATCGGTGCCGTCATATATGGCGGCTTAAGATAATAACAAACAACCAGGTCATTTTTCACTGTCGCGGAGAATCCCGACCATCTCTTCACACAGAACGGCGAGATCTTCCATCGGGGTCACATATGGAGGCATCACATAGACATTTCTGCCGAAAGGCCTTACCCAGATGCCCCTGTCGACACATTCTTTCTGGAATCGTCCGACATCAACTGGCTCCTTGACCTCCACCACTCCTATTGAGCCGAGGACTCTGACATCAGCCACGCAGGCGAGCTGTCGGGCCGGGGCCAGCAGCTCTTTCATCGCGGTCTCCATTGCGTTCACGGTTCCGGCGGTGTCGTTGGATTTCAGCAGGTCGATAGACGCGCAAGCCACCGCGCAGGCGAGCGGGTTGGCCATGAACGTCGGGCCATGCATCATCACTCCGGCCTCTCCACGCGAAATCGTGTCGGCGACATCCTTTGTTGTCAATACCGCCGCCATTGTCATGTAACCGCCGGTGAGGCATTTCCCGACACACATTATGTCTGGTTCGACCCCGGCATGCTCCCAGGCGAACCTTTTCCCTGTTCGCCAGAATCCGGTGGCTATCTCATCGAATATAAGATAGACACCATGGCGGTCACACAGTGCGCGGGCCTGGCGCAGGTATTCGGGATGGTAAAACCACATGCCTCCGGCTCCCTGGACCACCGGCTCAAGTATGATGGCGGCAATTTCCTGGTGTTTCTCCTCAAGGAGCTTTTCAAGTGGATGTATGTCTGCCGGATTCCATTCGCCGTCAAAACGGCTCTGAGGCTGTGGCACGAAGTATCTAACGGGGAGGGCGCTGCCGAACGCGCCGTGCATGCCTGTCACAGGATCACACACACTCATCGCGTTCCAGGTGTCGCCGTGATAGCCCGACCGGATTGTGGCGAAATTTGTCTTCAGGTGGGAGCCTCCCTTGCTTACCGCGGCCTGGACTGCCATCTTCATGGCAACCTCCACCGCCACCGAGCCGGAATCGGCATAAAAGATGTTGTGCATGGACGGGGGGGCTATCGCAAGAAGCCTCTTTCCCAGCTCTATGGCCGGCTCATGTGTGATGCCGCCAAACATCACATGGCTCATCGATTTGAGTTGCCGCTCGACAGCCTCGTTAAGGACTGGATGGTTGTAACCGTGGCAGGCACACCACCAGGAAGACATCCCGTCTATCAGTTCGCGTCCGTCGGCCAGCTGCAATCTGTTGCCTTTGGCCGATACCACCTTGTAGGTCGGCAGCGGATTTATTGTGGAAGTATATGGATGCCAGAGATGTTCCCTGTCCCAGGAATCAAACAGGAGAGGGGCATCACCGGCGAGTTTCTCTTCAGCTGTCATATCATTCGGTTTAACAAGTGCAAATTTACGAAAAATGTTGAAAACTTTATCTTCCGCCATCACATATGATTGGAATATTATGGCTAATTTCGCAACCGAAAAAGACATCAATTTTAATCATACCATTCCACAAATGCACCGCAAAGGCAAACTGTATTTCCGCTATGGCACCATGGGGTCTGCCAAAACCGCCATGCTCCTGACAACCGCTTATAATTTTGAGGAGCGCAAGATGCGCTACCTCTGTATGAAGCCGGCCATAGACACCAGGGAAGGGGAGAGCGTGATACGCTCCAGAATCGGCATAGAGCGCCGATGCCAATGGATTTATCCTGAGACAGACCTGTATGCCTTCGCTAAGAGCTATTTCAAGGAGATAGGGGAGGTGGTTGACTGGTTCCTGGTCGACGAGGCGCAATTCCTCAGTGCCCGCCAGATAGACCAGCTGTCTATGATTGTAGACGATTTCGGATCAAATGTGATTTGTTACGGCTTGCGCACAGATTTCAAGACCCATCTGTTTGAAGGCTCAAAACGCCTTTTTGAGATTGCCGACACCATTGACGAAATCAAATCGACATGCACTTGCGGCCACAAGACAATCGTCAATGCCCGCATTGATGCCAATGGCGACATAATAACCGAAGGGGAGCAGGTTGAAATCGGAGGCGATGACCGGTACATCGCCGTCTGCCGCAAGTGCTGGCGCAACCGGCGTATCGCCCAGGCCGAGCGTCTGTCGCTCCCTTTCATTGAGAACGACGAGGAGGAAACGGAGATGTGATTTCCGCCGTCAGAAAACCTTACAGCAAAACATAAAGAAAAGCCCCGCCAAGAGCCTGTTTCATCAGGTCATGGCGGGGTGTCTCATTTTACAGTCCAAGTCGGATGCCGATGCTCAACGGGCGGGAATGGTTCTTACCACATGTTTGAACACACGCCTGATAGTGCCCCATTTGGGGAATATGGCGAATGGCCGCACCGGCCCGTAGCTTACGCCTATTATGATTACCAACACCAGCGAGGCTATCAACAGCCATCCGAAGATTTCTTTCATCGAGACCACGAGGGCCTGAGCCTGCACCATCCCATAAAGGTTGCCAATCGGGACATTGGCGGCCTCCGGAATAAAATCGGAAAGAGGCGCGCTCAACAATGCAACATTCTTTGCCATTGTGTGTTGCAGAAACTTCCCTATGAGCGCCGGCCCCAATGTGGCTCCCATCACTGCGCCTGTGAAACCATTCACGGTCAACGCCTGCGGAAACACCTGGAACGGCAACCCGCTCTGCACTATGGAGGTGAGGAAAACAATGGAGATGATCACCGCGGCAGCGCCTCTTATGAAAAGGGGATGAACAACATCTCCTTCTCAACCCCATAGTCGATGAGGAAATAGAAGTAGGCGAGATACACCGAAGCTAGCGCGAAAGCAATGCCGGTCATAGTCTTGTATCTCCATTTGCGTCTTGCGAAAGTGAGATAGGTGAAACCACACCCAGCAACGATGCCGGCAAAAACATACCAGTTCAGGTCAATCATATTGGTATCGTCAAAGCCGAGTATATGGGCAGCATAGCTGTGTTCAAACACATGCTCTGTCGCTATCAACGTGAAAAACACAAGGTACACACAGCTTGCGCGGACAACATTGCGGTTTCTCAACGCCTGCAATGACACATATGGATGATGTAGGAATGTCGCCCGCCACAGGTTCAATCCCAGGAAAGTAATGCAAAGAGCCGAAGCGATGACAATCTCGGAAGATTCCCACCAGTCATAGAAGTCGCCATACACACATATGAATGTGAATGACAGCATGAAGCCTGACCACAAGGCTGCCCCGATCCAGTCTATCCCCAGCAGTGGGATGAACATAGGGCCGCGTACCGGCTTAACGAGAATCATCACCATCAACATCAGCAGGGCCAGCAGTCCTGACATGATCCAGTGCATGTACTGCCATTCAAAATGGAAAGCCGTGTACACCGTTGCGATGCCACTCAGCTGAATCACACTGTTGACTATGATGTAGACATAGCAGAAAAACACAGCCATGTCCCTTACCAGGGGGAGCCAGAGCTGGATGGTGGAGTTGCAGGCGAATGTGGCCTGCATCCTGAACCAGCCTGCGACAAAACAGGTGCCAACCAGCAGAGGCACGCTGGTTGTGTGGGCGCATATCACATTGGCTGCGATCAGTACCGCGGCTGATACCAGCAACTGCAACCAAGTGGAGAACCTGAACTTTATCCGGAATATGACCGCGAAGTTGATGGCCAGGCCCACAATGGAGGCATATCCGGCCATCAGAATGTCTTCCTGCATAAGAGCCGTGGTGCCTACCATGTCTGTGGCTGCCGCAAGATACACTCCTCCGGAAAACTGGATGATTAACACAAATAGTATGAACAGATACGGCTTGAGCCGTCGCGGAATGTAATCAGGGACCTTCGGTATGTCAAACGGTACCTGCGGAGCATGCCAGTCTGCCATGTCAATACTTCACACTGCATTCGACATTCATCCCGGCTCTCAGCCGTGACAGATTTTCCGGGCTGTTGTCTCCGGCAAAGTCACTCCTCACGGGCACATGCTGGCGCACTTTCACGAAGTTGCCGGCTGAATTGTCTTGTGGGATAAGTGATAGCGATGTCCCGGTAGCAGTGGAAATCCCAGAGACTTCACCCTCGAAGTCAATATCTGGGAATGCGTCAACTTTGATTGACACCTTGCTCCCCGGCTGGATATGGCGGAGCTGCGTCTCCTTGTAATTGGCGTCAATCCAGATGTCGCTGGTGTCGACAATGTCGAGCAGTGTCTGGCCGTGTTGCACAAGCTGCCCTTCCTGGATTTCCTTTCTTGAGGTGTACCCGTCACAAGGGGAGACAATCACGGTGTAGCTCAGGTTAAGCTCGGCAATATCCACCATAGCCTTGGCAAGTTCGATGCCGGCTTCCGACTGAGAGATGCGTTGGCGGCTCACATCGGCTGCCGAAGATGTCGCGGAGCATTGTCTGGCGAGAGTCTCATACCGGGCTTTCTTCGCCTCGTAGTCGGTTCTGGCGACATCATACTGTTGTTTGGTCACCGCATCCTGTGAGAAAGCAGCTTCTCATAACGGGCCAGATTCATCAGCACTTTAGCCTCGGTTATTGAGGCGTCGCTTACCGCGACATTGGCCGACGCGGCGACAACAGCTCTGTCGGCGACATCTCGCCCGGCCATTGCGTTCTGGTAATCAGCCCTGGCCCTCGCGAGGTCGAGGTGTATGTCTGCGTCATCTATTATCACGAGAGTGTCACCTTTTTTTACCTGCTGGTATTCGCGGAAACGAATTTCCTTGACATACCCCTGCACTCGGCTGTTGACCGGCACGATCTGCTGTCTCACCTGTGCGTTGTCGTGAATTCGACATTTCCCATATGGATGAATCTGGAGCATACCCATGTGACTGCCGCTGCGATTACGGTGAAGGTGACAATACCGCAAGAAACCGACCAGCACAGCCCGATTGTGTGCCGATGAGATTATGACACGAGCCAAACTCAAATCCTATCAGGACACCTATGCACAAACCATGTGCAGATACGGGCTGCAACGTGGCATTGACGGGTCGGAAGCTAAGCATATATCCACACGGCAGTATTACCGTGACCTGATGCAGCAGACGGAACAGTTACGAACAGACATAGGGCTGCTCCAAGACAGCAAAGAAATAGTACAGGAAGAACTCAGGCGAGCCAAGAAAGAGGTGCAGACCGAGAAGCTGAAAGGGGTAGCCACGACCGCAGCCATCCACATAGCGGAAAGTGTAGGTTCTCTTTTCGGCAGTAATAAGGTTAAGACTTTGGAAAGGCAAAATGCAGCATTGCAAAACCGCATTTATGAACTTGAAAATGAAGTTCTACAACATGAGGAACGGCATGCCAAACAGATACAGGAAATGAAAAGCGCATACGAACAGCAGAACCGCAAGTCGTCCGAGTTCATGGATTTCGTCAAACGTTATTTCCCATACGTGGATAAACTGATACCGACAATAAAGTTCCTGCGTGATTCTCTGCACTTTGGCGATGCCGTCATTAGAAAACTATGCATATTCAAAGACGCCACCATTAAAGGTGAACTATATTCCCGTGAGTTCAACCAGCATTTTAAAGTTGACGGTGCGGTTTGTTCACTCAAACAGAGCACAGAAGGAAATTTTGAACTCAACATAGACGGCGTTTCGCATGTCAATTGGTTCAGACGAAAGAAAGGCGAGTTCATGGAAGCGTTGGGAATGCCGACAAGGAAACAAAATAGGGGTATTAAGCACGGCTTTTTCATTTAAGATAAAATAAAGCGTATACCTGCCCTTACCCGCTTCAGCCCGAAGCGGGTAATCTGTTGTGTCTGTATTTCAGCCGTTTATCTCTTCGTTAAAATCTTATTTTTTTTCAT
>Ga0137306_102548_pt1 | contig 15018 bp, 17 predicted proteins | sample Inofroosms_March_FD_97187 | JGI IMG/M metagenome (GOLD analysis project Ga0137306, IMG submission 97187) | Mouse cecal microbial communities from Vienna, Austria - N-Acetylneuraminic and N-Acetylglucosamine D2O microcosms_March | ecosystem: Host-associated > Mammals > Digestive system > Large...
GAAGTTCTATAAGGATCTGCCTCTGACAGGGGACTATCCGATGCCGGATTGGATCACCCCGGTTCAGGCGGGGGCTGGCCTCTGCAGGGAAAGGGTGGCAGACATTCTTGATTGTGATGGCGAAACGATTTCGGACAAGAACGGAAACTATTCGGAACTGACGGCTCTTTACTGGATGTGGAGAAACCGGCTTTGCAGGCCCTCGGCAGATCCGGAGTATGAATACTATGGTCTGACACATTACCGGAGGATTCTGGAGCTTACAGAGGATGATGTATTAAGGCTGGCGGACAACGGCGTGGATGCTGTGTTGCCTTATCCTATGCCCTATGAACCGGACATCGGGGCACACCACAGAAGATATCTGAAGCAAGAGGATTGGGATGCAGTCAGAAAGGCGGTTTTGGAGAATACCCCGGAGTATTCGGAAGCATTTTCGGCTATACTAAAGCAGAGATTTTTTTATAATTATAATATTATTGTAGCGAGAAAAGCCGTGCTGGAGGGATACTGCAGTTGGTTATTTCCTATACTGGAGCGTGTAGAAGAACTCAGTATCCCAAAGGGGACAGATCGGGCGGACAGATATATAGGATATGTGGCGGAGACACTGGAGACCTTGTACTTTATGCTTCATAAGGACAGACTGAATATTACGCATGTAGGGTGCAGATTTCTGACTTAAAGTTTTTTTATGGCACTGCTAGTTCCATATTGCGGAACTGGTGTAATTTGGGACGGGGCATTTTTAAAAATGCCCCGTCCCAAATTGAAAATGGGGTGTCCCTAAACGGTTTCTGCTTTATTATGCTATCAGGATAATTCCCGTTTTACGAGATACCAGTAGCCGTCTGTCTTTACAACCAGTGCGTAATTATTTTTCTTTGTGACGGTATCTTCCGTTCCATGTATAATACGGTTGAAGTCAATCTCATAAGCCTCTTCAATCGTTCCCTGAAAGCCATAATCTGAAGCCAGTGAATCCTGCAATGATGCCAGGTCAGCCACAGGCTTCTGCACTTCAGCCGTTATCTCATAACTGGTAAATATGCCAACATTAAAATAGCTTCCCTGGTCAGCATCATGGTTTTCCCAGTACTCAGCTATATCATTTCCAAGAACTGCCTTCATTCCGGCCTCAGTTCCATCAAGTGCGGCTGCATCCATGTAATCTGTATTATGCTCGTTAAATCCCTGGTAAAACAGCTGGACTGCGCCCAGGGGATCCGTGGCCGGAGGAATGGCGCCGTCATCTTCCGGAGTGCCAAGAACTTCCCCACTATTATTTTTTATGATTTTATCGACTGTATTTTTTTGTTTTTCTTTGCTTTTGGCGGGCGTATCTTTCTTCTCTGCTGTGTTACAGCTATTCACCATAATTGTAATAAATAGTATGCACAAAAGGCATATTCCTAATCTTGTTTTCAAGTTTTTTGATTCTTTCATCCTTCATTCCTCATCATTCTTGATTACCCGGCCAGCCGGCTGGATACACCATAAAACCACTGTGATGTACCGCTATGAACCTTATGCCAGCCGGTCGCGTTTCCTTTTTTAAACTGCAGATACATATTACGCCCCACGATCTTAATCTTTTTCAGGGACAGAACATCATTTCTCTTAGCGGTAAGGGACACGGTTTTAAGGTCCGTGCTGCTATAAAAGCTGAGAGGCTTTGCCGCGACAAACTGGCTTTTTTTGAAATACTTTCCATAATTGTCAGGCCTGGAGGAAGGAATGCCAAGACTGCTTTTAACTGTGGCAGTGTTTGATTTCAGCCTGAATTTTCCATTTTTGTAGATATATGTATAGTTCCAGTGAATCCAGCCTGTTTCCGGCGGCTGGTAGCTGTAACCGATCTGAACCTGACTGCCTTTGACTTTAACCGCTGCACCAGGCCTTGCGAATTCATTGGATAAATCTAAAACCTTTACAAGCTTTTTCTTTTTGTTATCATAACGGTAAATGTTATTGACATTATGAATGCCATTATTCTAGGTTGTCTGTATTTGCAAAAAGTTTTTCGTTTTGGACATATGGATATAATGGACATCAACGGAATAGCTTCCGGCTTTGTCGTTAATGGTCAAAGCTTTTTTGCCATTTATATATACCCGTACCTTTTTGATTGGCGGGTGATACTTATTTTTCGTCAGCTTTAGCTTAATGGAATCCTTTTTGCCATTGCCGGTTAAATCAGCGGAAATGAAACATTGTTACTTGCATTTTTGCATAGTGTCTTTGGCTTTGAGGCCGCCTGGACCTGGCCTCCGCCCAGTATAGCGCACAGAGACAAAACGAATACAGTGCCTGCTAAGAGTTTCCTGATTTTTCTTTTCATAATCTACCTCCAATTATTTTTTGAACCTATTGTATTATACCACATCTGGCAACACAAATGATAGACAAACGAAATAGTTTGTTTCCGTTGATTACCATAATACTTTTGGATATAATATAAAATAGGAAAAGATTCAACAGATACATCAGCAGACCCTGCACTACAGGGCAGAGGCCCTTTATGGATGTTTTACCCAGCACCATACAGATCTGTCATTAAGGAGTCCATCTATGGAAGACGCATATGTATTACAATTATCAAACCGTAAATTTTCAGAGCTATACCTGTGCTGCTGTGGCTACAGCAAATGCGGGCCGCTGCACAGCTTCGGACCGGCAGTGCGTCCGGACTACCTGATTCATTTCATATTAAAAGGAAAGGGCAGATACTATATCGGAGAAACCCAGTACTGCCTGGAGGCCGGACAGGGATTCTTAATCGAGCCGAATGTTCTGACCTTCTACCAGGCAGATGCAGAGGACCCTTGGGAATATCTGTGGGTCGGCTTCAATGGATCAAACGTGAAGGAATATCTGAGGGACGTTGGACTGAACAGCGGACAGCTGATCTTCCGCAGCGACTATGGCGCTGAACTCAAAGATACAGTTGTTGAGATGATCCGGAATACCACTGGCAGCATCACTAGCCAGTACGAGAGGCAGGGGCTCCTGTACACATTTTTTGCCATCCTGTCGAAGAATGTTAATATCAGCACACCATGGGAAGAGGACGGAGAAAACATACATATTAAGCGTGCAGTGGAATATGTCCGAAATAACTATTTCAACACAGTCCGCGTGACAGATATTGCAAAATATGTATGCATTGACCGTACATATCTCTATGAGCTGTTCCGCAGATATCTGGATGTTTCGCCACAGGAATATCTGACTAATTACCGCCTCACAAGAGCGGCAGAGCTTCTGACACTCACGGATCTCACATTGGGGGAGATTGCTATGTCCTGCGGATATCAGAATGCGTATTCATTTGGAAAGGCATTTAAGGCAAAACGGGGTATACCCCCGGCAAAATACAGGGAGAAAAACCGCAGCGAGAGGAAGGAATATCTGGAAAGCCATAAAGACACATTAAAGAAATTGTAAACGGGGACAGGTCATTTTCAATTGGGGACGGGGCATTTTTAAAAATGCCCCGTCCCCAATTGGCTTCCATCCAACATTTGGACATTTCCACCCAACAAATGGGTATATGCGTTTTTGCGTTTCTTTTATATAATATTTTAAGATTGCAGGAGTACACTGGCATGGAACAAGCTGTATATCAGATTAAGGTGGGGACAGGTTATTTTTAATCTGGGACGGGGTATTTTTAAAAATACCCCGTCCCCAAAAGGAGGAGAATATGAGTATTTTATTTAACGATGGCACGAAAACATTTCATTTATTTAATAATGAGATCAGCTATATTATGATGGTTCTTCCGAACGGACATATGGGTCAGCTTTATTTTGGCAAACGGGTGCACCACAGGGAGGATTATTCTTATCTGTATGAGACTGTACCTCGTCCTATGACTTCTTATGTGTTCGAGGGGGACCGGGCTCTGTCGCTGGAGCATGTGAAGCAGGAATACGGTGTGTACGGGACAACGGATTATCGTCGTCCTGCAGTGGAGATTCTGCAGCAGAATGGAAGCCGTATCTGTGATTTTAGATACAGGGGTTATGAGGTCAGGAAGGGAAAGCCGGAGCTTCCTGGTCTTCCAGCTACTTACACGGAAAATGAGGACGAGGCAGAGACGCTGGTTCTTACGCTGGAGGATCCGCTTACAGGAGCAGTACTGGAGCTTTTGTATACTATTTTTGCGGAGGGAGGCATCCTGGCAAGAAGTGTGCGGATTACGAATAAGGGAACGGAAGCTCTCCATCTGACGACGGTTATGAGTCTCTGTATGGATCTGCCGGATTGTGATTATGAGTGGCTTCAGTTTTCAGGAGCGTGGGCGAGGGAGCGGCATCTTAAGGTGCGGAAATTGGAGCAGGGCATCCAGGCGGTGGACAGCCGGAGGGGAAATTCTTCTCATGAGCACAATCCGTTTATTGTTCTGAGGCGTCCCGGGACAAATGAATTCCAGGGTGAGGTGATTGGCTTCAGTCTGATTTACAGTGGAAATTTCCTTGCCCAGGCAGAGGTGGATACCCATGACACGACGAGAGTTCTTATGGGAATCCATCCCATGGGCTTTGACTGGAAGCTGGAGCCTGGTGAGAGCTTCCAGACGCCAGAGGCAGTGATGGTGTATTCGGAGGAGGGCTTAAACGGCATGAGCCAGACTTTCCACCGTCTGTACCAGAGGAGGCTTGCAAGAGGGTACTGGCGGGACCGTCCGAGACCGGTTTTAAATAATAACTGGGAGGCAACTTATTTTGACTTTACCGAGGACCGGCTTGTGGAGATTGCGGGCAAGGCGAAGGAGTGCGGCGTGGAGCTGTTCGTGCTGGACGACGGGTGGTTTGGCGCAAGGAGCAGTGACCATGCGGGGCTCGGGGACTGGGTGGCGAACCCGGAGCGTCTGTCCCGGGGCATTACCGGGCTGGCGGAGAGGATTGAAGGACTGGGCATGAAGTTCGGCCTCTGGTTTGAGCCGGAGATGGTAAATAAGGATTCTGACCTTTACCGGGCTCATCCGGACTGGATTCTGTCTACGCCCGGCAGAAGTATTTCCCATGGGAGAAACCAGTATGTACTTGATTTTTCCAGAAAGGAAGTGGTAGACTGCATTTACGGTATGATGGCGAAAATCTTAAGTGAGGCGAAGGTTTCCTATATTAAGTGGGACATGAACCGGAGCATTACGGAGTGCTACTCGCAGGCTTTGCCGCCGGACCGGCAGGGGGAGGTGTTCCACCGCTATATTCTAGGGGTCTACGACCTGTATGAACGGCTGAATACGAATTTCCCCCATGTACTCTTTGAGTCCTGCGCAAGCGGCGGCGGGCGGTTTGACCCGGGCATCCTTTACTATGCGCCACAGGGGTGGGCGAGCGATGATTCCGATGCGGTGGAGCGTCTGAAGATCCAGTATGGGACAACCTTCTGCTATCCGGTAAGCAGTATCGGAAGCCATGTATCCGTTGCGCCGAACCATCAGGTGTTCCGTAATACACCCCTTCATACAAGGGCAAATGTAGCTTATTTCGGAACCTTTGGCTATGAGCTGGACTTAAATAAGCTGACGGAAGAGGAGCAGGAGGAAGTGAAGGAACAGATTGCCTTTATGAAGGAATACCGGGAGGTTCTGCAGTTTGGAACATTTTTCAGACTGGTCAGTCCATTTGAGGGGAACATTACGTGCTGGATGGCAGTAAGTGAAGATAAGAGGACTGCGATTGCAGGCTGGTACCGGACTTTAAGCCATGTGAATATGCCCTTTATGAGGGTGCGCCTCCAGGGGCTTGACCCGGACCTCTGTTACGAGGAGCAGAGCTCGAAGAAGTCGTATTTTGGCGATGAGCTTATGAATATCGGACTTATTACGTCTGACGGAATGTCCGGACAGGTGGAGGAAAATACGGGTGAGTACGGTGACTTTGATTCTAGGCTGTATGTGCTGAGGGCGCTGATTTCATGATGCATCCCCCACTTTTTATGGGGGACGACTGCGCTTCGCCAGGGTGGGATCTGCGCACTTGCGCGAAGATTCAATAGCGTAACAATTCAGATACCCTCACTGTTACGTAATAGCCGCATGAGACAGCCACTGGTATGAGAATGTGCCGGGATGCACTCTTTATTGGAACCGGTGAAGGGAGGATTGGTAAGATGAAACAAGAAAAAAGTTCTTTTTTTAAACGATGCATCATGATGGTGACAGGGATTCTTTTTATCGGAATCTGCGTCGGCTCATTTAGGCTCAGCGCTTTCGGGGTGGATGCATTTACCTGTATGAATCTGGGAATTAGCGGATTCCTTCATATGACCTTTGGAACATGGCAGCTTATTATGAATGCGGGAATCCTTGTGGTTGTATTTTTTACGGTGCGCCACTGTATCGGTGCGGGGACGATTGTGAATATGGTCGGTGTGGGGTATCTGGCGGATTTTATCTGCTGGCTGTTCCAGGAGGTGCTTAAGGTAGAGATGACGCTGCCGCTGCGGATTGTGGCGCTCTTTATCGGATGTATGTTTGCGGGGCTCGGGGTTTCTTTTTATATGGTTGCGGAAATGGGGATTGCCCCCTATGACAGTGTGGCCATTATGATTGAAAAGGTTACTGGAGGGAAAATACAGTTCCAGTATGCAAGGGTGATCAGTGATGTTACGGTTGTAATTGCAGGCGTGGTATTCTGTCTGCTGTCGGGAGGGAATCTGTGGCTGATTATCGGAATCGGGACTATCTGCAATGCACTTTTTAACGGACCGCTGATCCAGTTTTTTAAAGTGCATGTGGCGCTTCCGATTATGGAAGGGAGAAGGAAAGAATAAGGAAAGGATAAGATAAGGAAAGGCCAGGAGGTTACATTCTTTATCTGCACGCAAAAGGCAGCCGGGGCATATAATATACCAGAGATTGATTTTGGGGGTGTATATTATGGATAACAGGCTGCCTTATTATATGAAATACCCGATGCCGCAGTTTTATGATGATGACCGCACGGACCGCCGGGATTATGAGTATATGAAGAGTGTGTATCCGGATACGGCGAAGCGTCTGATCCCGTATGTGGAGGAAGAATGTGACCGTATGGAATATGACGGGAGCATGATGTATGATGAGTATCCTGACAGGCTTGGGCTCCGGCTTATGTGCAGGAGAATTTATGACCGGGCGAAGGATCAGGAGGAGAATCCGGGGGAGTGGCTCAGAGACTTGATTGAAGTTATGTCGTATCAGGAACTTTTAAGAAGACGCAGTGAACACAGGAATATCAGAAAGCGTCTGTACTATTAGACTTCAGATCTCATTCTTCCGCCTTGCAGGCTGAAAATTTATCCTGAGAGGGAATGTACCGGCAATTAGTGTGGGCTATACTAGAAGTGCAAAGGAGCAGACATGGAAGGGCACGTAAGCAGTCTGCCGGGGGAAGCAGTTTCACGCAGATTTCCTTCGGCCTGCTGTTTGCAGTTATAATTTTACGGTCAGAAAAACGCTTATAATAACAGCCCGGATCAATGCTTCAAGTAGCATGCGTAAATGTTTGACTTGTGAAATGCTGGACGAATGCGGTGAAATGTGGTAGAATAATGTGCGGGCTAAAGCTGCGAGGAGAATGGCAGCTATTGGATTTCGTACAGATGAAGGAGCATCCGGATATGAAGAATGTTATTTTTATCGGAATGCCGGCAGTAGGAAAGAGCACAGTGGGTGTGATTGTGGCAAAGCGTCTTGGCTATCGCTTCCTGGATACAGATCTTTTGATTCAGGAACAGGAAGGAAAACTTTTAAAGGAAATTATTGCAGAGAGAGGAACAGAAGGATTCCTTGAGATTGAGGACAGAGTGAATGCAGGGGTCAGCACAGAGCGCTCGGTGATATCGCCGGGAGGAAGTGTTGTCTATTGTGAAAATGCGATGAAGCATTATAAAGAAATTGGAACAGTCGTATATTTAAAGATATCATTTGACATAATAAATAGCAGGCTTAAGAATGCAAGAAACCGCGGGGTCGTGCTTAAGGATGGGCAGACTTTCCGGGATTTATATAACGAGAGGACGGTTCTTTTTGAGAAATATGCAGATGTGACGATTTGCGAAGATCATCTCAGTCTGGAGGAAACCGTTGACAAGGTGATGGAGACTTTGGCTGGCAACAGTCACTAATCACCCCCGGATTGCTGCTGTGGGCGGTCGCCCGGGCCATGAACCGGAACATTGGTTGTGTTACTATTTATGGACTAACCGTCCGCTCATAGTAACGCATCCAGCCTATTTAAAAGTCGCTTTCAGCGAGGGGCTGGATGTTGGAAACCACCATTTTATCGCTTGGATGTCGTGCAGCGGGGTGCACGGCTCCGTGAATAACAACTTGGTTGTTACAAAAAAGTTACATATTTGTAAAAAATGTTTTACAAATCGTGGATTTGTGATATACTTATGGATATGCATAAAATAACGTAACTAGATTCATATATTTGAGGGGTTAAATAAATAGTAGTTATGAGGTGTAGTATGGAACAGTATGTAATTAAAGGAGGTCATCCTCTTGTAGGAGAGGTTGAGATTAGTGGAGCAAAGAATGCGGCGCTTGCTATTTTAGCTGCAGCGATTATGACAGATGAGACTGTCCGTGTAGATAATCTTCCGGACGTGAATGATATTAATGTTTTACTTGATGCAATTTCTGGTATTGGCGGTACGGTTCACCGTGTTGACCGGCATACCGTACAGATTAATGGAAAAAGAATTCGGGACTTAAGTATCGAATATGACTATATTAAGAAGATCAGGGCGTCCTATTATTTGTTAGGTGCGCTTCTTGGAAAATATAAACATGCAGAGGTTGCGCTTCCGGGGGGATGTAATATTGGAAGCAGGCCGATTGACCAGCATCTGAAGGGATTCCGTGCCCTTGGGGCAGATGTGGATATTGAGCATGGCAAGATTATTGCAGAAGCAGGCCGTCTTGTAGGAAAACACATTTATTTTGATGTTGTGAGTGTCGGGGCGACGATTAATGTCATGATGGCGGCGACCATGGCAGAGGGGCTTACGATTATGGAAAATGTTGCCAAGGAGCCCCATGTGGTTGATGTTGCCAACTTCCTAAATAGTATGGGGGCAAATATCAGAGGAGCCGGGACGGATGTCATCAAGATCCGGGGTGTGCAGCGTCTTCACAGCACGGACTATTCCGTAATTCCGGATCAGATTGAGGCAGGGACCTTTATGTTTGCAGCAGCGGCAACCAGAGGGGATGTTACGGTTCTTAATGTGATTCCGAAGCATCTTGAGGCAACTGTTGCGAAGCTGATTGAGATTGGCTGTGAGGTGGAGGAGTTTGATGACGCGGTCCGCGTAGTGTCAAAGGGAGGCTTAAGAAGCACCCATGTAAAGACACTTCCGTATCCGGGATTTCCGACAGATATGCAGCCGCAGATTGGAGTTACTCTGGCCCTGTGTTCAGGGACGAGTACAATTACGGAGAGTATCTTTGAGAATCGTTTTAAATACCTGGATGAACTTGCCAGGATGGGAGCGAACATTAAGGTGGAAGGGAATTCTGCCACCATAGAGGGAGTCCGCAGATTTTCAGCCGCACGGGTGAGCGCGCCGGATCTTCGCGCGGGGGCGGCGCTCTGTATCGCAGGACTTGCCACAGACGGGATTACGATTGTGGATGACATTGTGTATATACAGCGGGGGTATGAGAAGTTCGAAGAGAAGCTTCGCAGTATAGGCGGAATGATTGAAAAGGTTTCTACAGAAAGAGAAATTCAAAAGTTTAAATTAAAGGTAAGCTGACGCGATTGGGGACGGGGTAAAATTCATTTTACCCCGTCCCCAATCGCGATTTTCTAAAGATACTGGCAGAATTCGTCTCTGATCGAGCTCATCTCACTGATGATATCGTCAATATCCAGTACCATTTCCATCATGCTTACCTGCTCGTCGTAGATTGCTTCATCAAATTCTTCCTTTACCTCAGGTTCGCATACATGGTATGTTGTGAGTCCAAGCTGGACCCCTGTCAATGGACCTGCGAATGTCGGGTCGCCTGCAGTTACAGTCTCTGCTGCAAGACCTGCCGCTTCGCCTTCGGCTGCTCCAAGAATTACGACTACATTTTCCGGACCATACTCTTCGGCAAATTCCTTCACACGTTTCTGATTCTCTAGATCCATTGCGCTTGCACTTGTTCAGACAAAGCATTCCGTGGAGGAAAAGATTACTTCCCCACCGGCTGACTTCACACACTCTGCAATTGCCGGTCCCGGAATTCCATCACGGTCTCCAATGATAATTGCTTTCTTTCCGGCTAAAATTGCCATGGCTTTTCTGCCTCCTTTCTTCATATCCCCTTTTTGCTCCTGTTTTAAATAATACTCTTCATGATTTTTCATGCTGATTTGTAAATCCATAAATTAGTATATACGCAAATTCTGGAAATGGCAATTATCCTCTTGTTCTTAATTAAGAAACGAATTTCCTCAAATGTTTCCTAAAACGAAAATTGATATTCTTTTTCGCGTATTTTGATGAAAATAATAATTTTTTGTTTTAAATTCAAGTATTTCTTGATTTATATTATTATAGTCTATACAAATATTGATTATATCTATAAAAGACAGTATAAAGCGCATTGTTTTTTTCTACTTTACACATTTATAAATAAAATAAATATATAACATTATTTATAAAAGACTTGAATGTTATCGCGATTAGTTGTATAATGTGAACAACAGATAGCGGAGATCATTTTTTTTGAACTTGTGTTATCGCGATTACAAAAATGGAGTAAAAGGAGGGAACTTGTATGAAATTGGAACTCGGCAAAATACAGATAGGGGACATCCAATTTGCAGACAGAACCTACATTGAGAATCATGTTCTCTATGTGAACAAGGAAGAAGTGGAAAAGATGGTTCTGGAGGATGATAAGCTTTTAGAGTGTCATCTGGATATTGCGAGACCGGGGGATGCGACAAGGATTACGCCAGTGAAGGATGTCATTGAGCCGCGCGTGAAGGTCAGCGGCGGCGGGGAGATTTTCCCGGGCGTGATTGGAAAGGTGTCGCCAACAGTCGGCGAGGGCAGGACTCATGCACTTGAAGGATGCTGTGTTGTTACAGTTGGAAGAATTGTAGGCTTCCAGGAAGGTGTAATTGACATGAGCGGTCCGGCGGCAGACTACTGTCCGTTCTCTAAGACGGTGAATCTGTGTGTTGTGATTGAACCTCAGGAAGGCCTTGAGACCCATGTGTATGAGAGAGCGGGACGTCTGGCAGGGCTTAAGGTTGCGACTTATCTGGGCGAGGCGGGAAAGAATGTGGAGCCTGATACTCTGGATGTATTTGAGACGAAGCCGGTATTCCAGCAGGCAGCTGAATATCCAGAGCTTCCGAAGGTAGGATATGTACATATGCTGCAGTCCCAGGGACTTCTGCACGATACCTATTACTATGGAGTCGATGCGAAGCAGTTTGTACCGACGTTCATGTATCCGACAGAGATTATGGATGGGGCAATTGTTTCAGGAAACTGTGTGGCTCCGTGTGACAAGGTTACCACGTATCATCATCTTCACAATCCGGTGATTGACGAGTGCTATAAGCGGCACGGCAAAGAGATTAATTTCATGGGCGTAATACTGACAAATGAGAATGTATTCCTTGCAGATAAGGAGAGACATTCTGATATGGTTGCGAAGCTGGCGGAATGGATGGAATTAGACGGCGTCCTGATTACGGAGGAAGGCTACGGCAACCCGGATACAGATCTTATGATGAACTGCCGTAAGGTAGAGCGTAAGGGAACCAAGGTAGTTCTTATTACAGATGAATTCCCGGGCAAGGACGGAAAGTCCCAGTCACTGGCTGATACCTGTGACGAGGCAACTGCACTTGCTTCCTGCGGACAGGGGAACATGACTTTGCAGTTCCCTGCTATGGAGAAGGTAATCGGTATGCAGGATTATATTGAGAGCCAGATCGGCGGCTGGGCAGGCTGTATTAACGAGGACGGTTCTTTTGAGGCGGAGATTCAGATTATCATTGCATCCACGATTGCGAACGGATTTAACAGGCTGGCTGCAAGAGGATACTAGGAAAGGGGGATTCAATTATTATGGCAAAGTATAAAATTGTTCATTATCTCAATCAGTTCTTCGGCGGGATCGGCGGAGAGGATATGGCCGGGGTTGAGCCAGAGGTAAGAGATGAAAAAATTGGCCCGGGCCTTGCAATTGCCCAGGCGCTGGGTGAGGATTATGAGATTGTCGCTACTGTAATCTGCGGAGATAATTATTTTGGCGAGAATCTTGATAAGGCAACGGATACAATTATAGAGATGGTTAAGAAGTATGAACCGGATGTATTTGTGGCAGGGCCTGCGTTTAATGCGGGACGTTACGGAGTTGCGTGCGGTACAATCTGTAAAGCAGTAGAAGAAAGACTTGGGGTTCCGGTTCTCACTGGTATGTATGAGGAAAATCCAGGGGCGGATATGTTTAAGAAGGATATTATAACAGTACAGACCGGAAATTCTGCTGCGACACTTAGAAAGTCACTGCCAAAGATAGTAAATCTGATTAAAAAGATGGCGACTGGAGAAGAGATCCTGGGACCTTCTGCGGAGGGATATCTGGAAAGGGGAATCCGTGTCAATTATTTCGCAGAGAAGAGGGGCGCCACAAGAGGTATGGATATGCTGATCAAGAAAATGGCCGGGGAACCATTTGAGACAGATCTTCCGATGCCGAAGTTTGACCGTGTAGCTCCGGCGGATGCGATTACGGATATTAAAAATGCGAAGATTGCAGTTGTTACATCAGGCGGCGTTGTTCCTCAGGGCAACCCTGACCATATTGAATCTTCCAACGCCACAAAGTATGGGACATATTCCATCGAAGGCATGGACAGCATGTCGCCGGAGGATTTCACCACAATTCATGGCGGATATGACAGGCAGTTTGTTATGAAGAATCCGAATCTTGTTGTTCCGCTTGATGTTCTCCGTGAACTTGAGAAGGCAGGAGAGTTTGGCGAACTTGTCAACTATTTCTGTACGACGACAGGAACTGGTACAGCTACAGGATCAGCAGCAAAATTCGGCGACTCTATTGGTAAAAAGTTTGTAGAGGATCATGTAGACGGCGTTATCCTTGTCAGCACATGAGGTACCTGTACACGTTGCGGTGCAACGATGGTGAAAGGAATTGAAAAGTACGGCATTCCGGTAGTACATATGGCAACGGTTGTTCCGATTTCCAGGACAATTGGTGCAAATAGAATTATACCTGGAGTAGGTATTCCGTACCCGCTTGGGGACCCGACGCAAGGTGATGCAGATTCGAAAAAAATCCGTGAGAAGATGGTAAGAAGAGCGCTTAAAGCGCTTCAGGTACCGGTTACGGACCAGACCGTTTTCGATAAGGATATTTAGGCGTAGCAGTGAAGACAGCTGAACTGTTATGATAAAAGATATGCAGATTCATTAAGAAGTATTATACTCGTAAAGGAAGGAGAGATCTTATGAGTAATAATGGGCAGGCCCAGTTTAAGTCACGTTTCGGGTACATTATGGTTGCGGCAGGAGCGGCAATCGGATTAGGTAATATATGGAAATTCCCATATCTGGCATACAGAGGGGGCGGTGGAATTTTCCTTGTTACATATATTATTATCATCATTCTGATGGCGCATCCGATGGTTGAGATGGAGACGGCAATCGGGCGATTTGGAAAGTCTGACACTGTATCAGTATTTGAAAAGATTAATAAGAAATGGGGATTCGTAGGGTGGATTGCAAATATCTGTACACTGGGAATCAACATGTTCTATGTAGTAGTCGGCGGATGGGTTTTAAAGTACGCGGTCCAGTTTATTACAAGCGGTGATTTCGGCGAAGATACGAACGTATTCTTTAATGGTTTTATAAGTAAGCCAGTAGAGCCGATCATCTGGGCATTAATCGTATTATTTATTGCATCATTCCTGCTGCTGTTCGGTATCACAGAGATAGTTGAGAAGGTTACAAAGGTCATTATGCCAGTACTTTTCGTGATTCTGGTTTTCTGTGCGGTATATGCATGTGCAACATTGCCGGGAGCCGTTGAAGGACTGAAGTATTACCTTGTTCCAAACTTTAAGAACTTTAACTTTAAGGTATTTGCAGATGCTGCAACACAGGTACTGTTCTCTGTCGGTATCGGGTGGGGAATCTTTACGACACTTGGAGCCAATATTCCAGATTCCAGCAACCTTAAAGGTGATGCCATCATGGTAAGTATTATGGACACGCTGGCAGCAGTTCTGGCGGGCTTCGTAGTAATTCCTACCGCATTTGGCGCAGGCATGGAAGTAACAAAGGGACCGGCTCTGCTGTTTGACGTTATGGCAGGCATCTATGGAAGCATGCCGGGCGGACGTCTGATTGGTTCCATATTCTTTGTAGGCGTTATGTTCGCAGTATTCTCATCACTGTTTACATTCTTTGAGATCTCAATGAAGACCTTTGAGGTGAAGCTTAAGATGGGAAGGAAGAAAGGTGTTATCGCCGTATCACTCATTATCCTTGTAGGGAATATCTTAGTATCCCTCGGATTCGGTCCGCTTTCAAGCTTCAAGATTCCGTGGCCGAGCTTTACAGGGATGGAGATGTATGGCCTGTATGACTGGCTTGACTGCTTTACCGGTTACCTGCTTCTGCCTCTTGGCTGTCTCCTCACTTGCATTTTCATTGCGAAAATCTGGGGATTTGACAACTATGAGAAAGAGCTGTTCAAGAACGGTGAAGGTAAGCTGAATGGCTTTGACAAGATGCTAACACTGGCAGTGATACCGATCTTCATGGTAATTGTATTATTAAACGTATTTGGTTTCCTTGGATAGTAAAATTGGTAAAATTGGGGACGGGGTATTTTTAAAAATACCCCGTCCCCAATTTTACTGGACTTTTTCTTTTTGTGTATTATAATAGAAGAAGGAAAGGGGGCGGTTCGTTATGTGGGAATTAGAAAAGGCGATTCTGATTACGAATAATGACCGGGTGGAAAAG
>Ga0137306_102551_pt1 | contig 15006 bp, 15 predicted proteins | sample Inofroosms_March_FD_97187 | JGI IMG/M metagenome (GOLD analysis project Ga0137306, IMG submission 97187) | Mouse cecal microbial communities from Vienna, Austria - N-Acetylneuraminic and N-Acetylglucosamine D2O microcosms_March | ecosystem: Host-associated > Mammals > Digestive system > Large...
TTCCACCAGCCGCCGGGTGTTGAGCCATTTGTCCCCCAGCCTGATATGGTCGCTGGCATAGTTGGAGGCTCTCCGCCCCATGATCACCAGGGCAAACATCCCCACCTCCCCCTCTTTCACCTGGATGTGGAGTCTTCTGGCGATCCGGTCATAAAATGTGCTGGCGATCTGGTATTCGATGGTGTCCTCCAGCCCCGGCTGCGTCTCGCCCGGGCACACATAGTGATAGGATCGGATCCGCTCGATGCTTGTCCCCGCGTGGACAATGAGCATGGGAAACATGGACTCATGGATCGAGTAATCATACTCTTCCAGCACCTTTTCGAAAATATCCTTGACCTCGATCAGGTCAAAATGCTTGTACAGGTGAGCCAGCCTGTTGAGATTGAGAAAATTCTCCTGAACCTCTGCCACCAGAAGATCTCTGTAGAATTTCCGCTTGATATGCTCATCCCCCTGGAGAGAAATACACTCCAGGCTCCGCACCAGTTTCAAACCTCCATAGGGCTCGATCATCTTCCTGATCCGTTTCAGATCATTCTGAATAGAGTAGCCGCTGACATAAATCTGGCTCTGAAGCTCTGTCAGATTCAGCTCCCTGCCCTCAAACAGCAGCCGCTGAATGATGTAGATACACCTGGTTCCCGGTGTCTGGGGAATGTCTGTCCCGGCAAAAGCGGAAGAGTCCCGGGCAGATCCTCCTTCCTGCTCCTGCCGTTTTACGGCCCGGTATCCCTTTCTGACATTGGACTCGATCCCCACAGGGCCCGGCTGTTTGTTTAACGTGTCCACGTCCGAGCGGATAGTCCTGTCCGTCACGTTCAGCAGCAGCGCCAGCTGGCGGCTTGTCATCCAGTCCTGTTTTTCCATCAGCAACTCAAGGAGCCTTTCCTGTCTGTTGTTCAACATGATCCCCTCCTACTGTCACTTACGTTATCTCTTGATCCATAAGTCTATCATAACCGAAAATCATGACAGACAGCGGAGAAACCAGATTCCTAACTGTTAGGAAAAGGGGAACTTTCCTCATCTATAAAAGTTCCCCTGCCAATACCTTGAGTTTTTCTGCCGCGTCTTCTTCGTCAGTCCCCTCCACTCTGAACTCCAGGACATCTCCCTGCTTCGCCCTCAGCTTCATCAGACCCATCATCTGCCTGGCATCCGCAGCTGTGTCCCGGCAGGCCACCCGGACTCTTGCGGGACAATCCCGGCAAAATCTGGCAAGTCGGGCGGCGTTGATGGCGTGAAGACCGTTGGGATCAGATATCTTATGTATAAATGTAACCATGTTCTCCTCCGATTTGTTTGTCCGTGTTGGCTACATTATACCAATATCATATGGATAAAATCAACCTCATCTTTTTTCTTCTCTCCGGAAATGCACATAAAATCCCACGCAGATTGCCGCCGAGATCAGAGAACCCAAAGGCGCCGCCCAACCCATGGGATACAGCGTCTCCGGAAAAAGCCTGCTGGCTGCATAGGCCCCGGGAATCCGCATGGTAAGGATGGCGATGATGTTATGCAAAAAAGAGATCCCCGATTTCTGATCTCCGCAGAAATACCCGCTGAAGCAAAAATGGATACCGGCAAAAATCGTGTCAAAACAGTAAGCACGCATATAATCACAGCCTGCCGCCAGCACCTGTTCCTCCTGAGTAAACAGGCCGATAAGGGTCTGGGGCAGAAACTGATTATACACGCTGCACAGGACTCCCCATCCCACGGTGATCATCAGGCCGTAATACAGAGACTGCCTGGCCCGCTCCGGTTTGCCGGCTCCCATATTCTGTGCCGTAACCGCAGAGATCGCAGACAGAAACGAAGACGGCACCAGAAACATAAAACCGATCAGCTTTTCCACAATCCCCACACTGGCCGCCGCAATCAGTCCGCGGCTGTTGGCGATGACGGTGATCACCATAAATGCCACCTGGATCAGACCATCCTGAAGTGCAATGGGAGCGCCTACATTTAAAATGTCGGATAAGATCTGACGGTTCGGTCTCATGGCCTGACGGTTCATGGCAAAACCAAAGTCCTTGCGTTTAAACATAACCAGCGCCACTGCCACACTGACTCCCTGCCCCAGGATGGTCCCCAGAGCGGCGCCTGCCGCACCCATGTCCCACACTCCGATAAATAGGAAATCCAGAACAATGTTCACCACACAGGCCACTGCCACAAAATACATGGGACTCCGGGAATCTCCCGTCCCACGAAACAGGCTGCTGATCACATTGTAGGCCGTAATAAAGGGGATCCCCAGAAAACAGATCCGAAGGTACGTGACAGTCTCCTTTGCCGCATCTGCCGGTACTAATATGATCCTGGTGATCCCTTTTGTCATCACAAAAAGCACCGCTGTCAGCACACAGGCAAATCCCATAAAAAATACTCCTGTGGTCCCCATGGTCTGTGCCGCCGCCCTTTTGTCTCCGGCGCCGACGGCCCGGCCGATCCTCACAGTGGTCCCCATGGCAAATCCCAGCAGGATCACGGTCAGCATGTGCATGACCTGGCTGCCTACGGACACAGCGGTAATGGTGGCGGAACCGTTGTACAGCCCGGTGATAAACAGATCCGCCATCCCGTAAAAAGTCTGCATAAAGCTGGACAGGAGATAGGGGATAGCAAAGAAGATCAGAGTTTTCCCCACTTTTCCTGTGATCAGCTCGTTTTTTTCATTCATGTCTTTCTCCTCCTGCGTTCTTCGCTCCTCATGGTACCACAAAATCTGCTATTTGTAAATTTCCTTCAGGTCGTACCTCCATTCGGATTCAGGAGAAAAAGACGTATTGCGGAGCAGCTGTCAGCTCATCACCGGGCCTGATCCCTGGCCATCTCCACCAGTTTCAGAAATTCCTTTTTGTAGTCATCCGTATCCTTATGAATACAGGGCTCCGCCAGAGCCAAAACCGAATCATAGTCAGCGCTGCCCCGGTTCTCGCTGTCCCGGAGCACCATGCCGAATTCCGCCACAGCCGCCGCGAAGGACAGATTTTCAGAGAGTTTGGGGCTGTAGCTTCCAGACTCCACAGGGTAGGTGAGAAGAGAGCTTTTACTGCCGTTAGGCGCTTTGTACCGGAGGCTGACGGTTAACAGCTCCGTGCTGTCCACCAGATCTCCTCCTGTCTGATATCTGAGTCCCGTATCTTCCCCCAAATTGCCCCCTCCCGCGGGGATAATCTCATAGAGAGCCGTGACGCTGTGGCCGGAGCCGATCTCCCCCGCGTCCACTTTGTCGTCGTTAAAATCTTCTTTATTCAGAAGCCGGTTTTCATACCCGATGAGCCGGTAGCCGGCCACATATCTAGGGTTAAATTCCACCTGAATCTTTACATCTTTTGCCACGGTGATCAAGGTGCCGCCCATCTCATCTACCAGCACTTTCTTCGCCTCAAACATGGTGTCGATATAGTGATAATTCCCGTCGCCGTTGTCTGCCAGAGCTTCCATCTTGTTGTCTTTCAGATTGCCTGTTCCCACGCCGATGACAGACAGGTGGACGCCGCTTTTTTTCTTCTCCTGGATCAGCCGGGTCAGATCTCCCTCGCTGCTGGTGCCCACATTCAGATCCCCGTCTGTGGCCAGGATCACCCGGTTGTTGCCGCCGGGGATGTAATTCTTCTCAGCCAGAGCGTAGGCCCGCTCAATGCCCGCGGCCCCTGCCGTGGACCCTCCTGCCTCCAGGTCGTCGATGGCAGCGGCGATTTTCGCGGTCTCGTTTCCCGGCACTCCGTCCAGAACCACGGAATCGTAGCCCGCGTAGGTGACGATGGAAACCCGATCCCGTTCTGTCAGATTCTCCGCCAGCATGGTGAAGGCCTTCTGCACCAGGGGCAGCTTATCATCGGAATACATGGACCCGGAGATATCCAGAAGGAAGATCAGGTTGGAATCCGGCCGGTCCTCAAAATCAATCTCCTTGGCCTTAAGGCCGATGAGCAGCAACCGGTTGTCCTGGTTCCAGGGGCAGTCCGAGTATTCGGTGGTCACGGAAAAGGGCTCTCCCTTTTCCGGTTCCGGGTAATCATAAGTAAAATAGTTGAGCATCTCCTCGATGCGGACGGCATCTGCCGGAACTTTCTGTCCGGAATTCAGATAGCGCCGCAGATTGCTGTAAGCCGCCGTGTCCACATCCACGGAAAAAGTGGACAGCGGCTCCTGGGCCGTGGATTTGTATCCGTTTTCGGAAATGTAATTGTATTCTTCAGTGTTAAAGTCTTCATCTCTGTACGCGGCCTCATACTTCATGGCCATGGAGTTCCGGCCCGTCACTGCCGTCAGATCTCCTTCTTTGTCATATTCAAAACCGCCTTCAGCCATAGCCGCTGCTGTCTCCGCCGCTGTGGTGGCCGCGGCCATGGGAGCGTAATCCTGTCCTGCCCCGGAGGTCTGTGCCTCTCCTCCAGAAGAGGCGGCCCCGCATCCGGTCAATGCCGCCGCAGTGAGAAGACAAAAGCCTTTTTGTAACCATCTAAGATTTTTTTTCATAATTTTCTCCTTCCGCGCGTGTTCCGCGCAGCATCCCGCCCCCGCTTCGCGGGGTACCTTTCTTTCACCCTTTTCCCACACTTAATGACTGATTCTTAACCACGGTAACAAGATCTGAAAGGAAATCGCCGTCATCTCTGAAAAGCATTCTGTCATAGTAGAAATCATTGTCCCCTTCCTGCTGCCCTACCACCACGAAGGCGCTGTCGTCAATCAGGCTGGCATAGCCGGAATGGAACAGATACCCTCCGCCGGGAGCCACCTGGATCTGGGGGGCAAAAGGAAACAGCAGTTCCCAGCCATTTTCCTCATCTCTCAGGGGAAGGACATAGGAGGAACCTACCTGCAATTGATACAGGATCTGATTTTCCCCTCCCACGGCTTCCACGACAGGACTTTTTACCTGGATATGAGTAAGATCTGTGGCATAATCCTCACTGTAGCAGACCGAATCCACAAGAAGGTCATAGACAAGGAGGGCCGGGCCATGGGACTCATGGGTTTCCAGGGATACGGACAACACGGTTCCCACACACAAAAGCTCCGTGTCCTCAAGAACATCCTCCGAAAAATACATGGCGTCATGGGACAGGGTCTCTGCCTGGGCCGGCAGGGACAGGGACTCATAATCCGCCAGTTCCAGCTGGCTGTAGAGAAGGACTCCCGGGGCGGCATGGCTTTTTTCCGCCATCTTAGCCGGATGATTCTCTTCCGTCAAAGTGTCTTTCTCCACCGGAACAGCCGACTCCTCCATCGCGGGCGATCTGTCCTGGGAAAGGGTCTCCTGGCTTGTCAGATAATTCTCCGGTGAGGAAGCGGTGGTCTCTGCGGCCCTGCCGGCCTCCCCATAGAAATCTTCCGGGTTTTCCGTCAGGGTTGATCCCTTCCTCACGGACAGCAGATCCCCATACCAGGGGCTGGCCACCATCAGCAAAAATACGGCAGCTATGGAGGCAGCCGCGCCGAAAACGATTCTCCCGGAAAAAGCACTCCTGCCTCTGTGTGACCTTCTGATCCTTCTGTTTTCTTGTTCCTTCTCGTTCTCTTCCCTGTCCCGGCTCAGGCTCCGCTCCGGGTGTTCCTCTAACCGTTCTTCGATTCGGCTCCAAAGATCCGGCGCGTCCTGACGTTTCATGTTTTTGTATTCCTGCTCTAATGGGGAAATCCTCTTCATAGCCGCGCCTCCTTTAATTTATCCATGGCAGTCCGATAGCGCCAGGCCACGGTTCCAGGAGGTTTTTTCAGGATCTTCGCGATCTCCCGAAAGGTCAGCTCTCCCATGATCTTCAGATTGACAACCTGCCTTTCTTCTTTTTTCAATGTCATCAGTGCCTGTTCAAGGCTAAGCTTACCGCAGACCTGGTCTTCGGCCGAAATCCTTTCCTGCCGGTCATCGGGGATCTCCGCGGCAGATACCTCCCGGCTTCTCTTCCTTGCGCAGTCAATGGCCATGTTGCGGGCAATGGTGATCATCCATGCCCGGTGCCCTTTTCCCGCGCGGTATGTATCCGCGATGTCCCACAGACGGATGAAAAACTCCGAGGTCACGTCCTCCGCATCCTCCCGGTTGTTTAAAATATCGGAAACCGCGGAGAAGATCATGGGACAGTAATCCTCGTAAATATTTTTCAGCCCGTCTCTGTCGTCCTGGCAGATACGGCGGATATTTCTTCCAAATTCCTGGTCATTCATGGCAATGCCCTCTTTCGCTTTGGCCTTGTACTTACGATACGTTTGAGTGGGGGGAAATTTATGGTGAAAATAGAAAAAAATTTAAAAAAGTTGACAGCTGTCACTGTGCGTGGCAGTCTGCCAACCTTACTGTGCCGCCATAATGGGGACATTTTAAATCAAATTTAACTCTCTCAGCTTGTTCTCGAATTCCTCTGTTGTCATCTGCTTTCTGGCTGCCGCGGCTTCCAGAGTCAGGATGCCGTCCTGAACCAGTTCCTTCATGGTTTTAAACTCACCCTTCTCGATTCCGTCTTCCATCAACATCTGTCCCAAAAGCGTCATGGTCATCATCTCCTTTACCAGTTTTATCTCGTCCGCAGTCAGAACTTTCAGCAATTCCTCTCCCATAAACCTGGCAGCTTCTTTCAAAGCCCGGTCCTCTATGGGGTAATTGTCTTTGTGGTTTTTCTTTAGTTTTTTCACTGAGCCTCCTTTTTACAGGAGACATATACACGAGAACTGTTCTTCTACCAAACGGCGTGAGGGAAATCTCCCCAGAATAAATGAATACCCAAAAGGCCATCTGTGACAGCGGGCTGAGGAACCTGAGAATCCTCCGGTTCCTCCCCGATATCTTCCGCCTGTATCTCTCTTATTCACAGAGAGTACTGGCTGACGTTTTATCTTTGCCGCCTGTCTTTCAGCGCCTGAATCCGGGCGTTCACATTGTCCGCGAATTCTTCGTCCGTGTATCTGGGGTCTCTTGTGTTCATCCAGATCTCACAGGGCGCCATGGCACATTCCCCGCAGTCTTTGAACCCCTTGTTGTCTGTGACGCACTCAAAGATCGGACACGCTTTTCCCTCCGGGGCGTGGAATACTTTTCCCTGGCAGGCGTTACAGCCCCTGCACATGGTTCCATAGCAGGAACAGGTTTCGCAGTCAGTGCCGCACACGCTGAAATCAGGCTTTTTTGACCCCCGATATTTCTCAAACCACGCCTGTACCACGGGGAGGGGATGCCGGGTCAGCTTCGCGGTCTCTTCCGGTCCGGATCCTTTTTCAAATTCCCGGCAGGCCACGGTGTACATGCTCTCCGAGACCTCGATGAGATGGCCGTCAGGGTCAAATATGTGGATTCCCCGCTGAAGCCAGGGATAGGTTCTGGGCTCATGGAGCCGTTCTACAGATGGATGGGAATCCAAAAGGGACAAAAAACCGTCAAAATCTTCTGTCTCAAAATAGAGTTCCATGGTATTGGATCGAAACTTCATGGTCTCGGCCGGAAACCCGGCGATCTCGTCAAAATGCTCCTGCAAGGTCAGGCCGCAGGTCAGGGCTTTGCACCAGCCCAGGTCAACGGCTACCTCCAGGCCAAACAGGTCTCTGTAGAATGCTAAGGATGCGGACATATCTTTTACGGCAATCAGAGTATTACAATATTTCATGGCACGTTCTCTCCTTTTCAGAAATTGTAGGATCTGATCATACCATCAATGGCCAGAAAAGTATTGTATATTTCCGACATCATAACGCAGGATTTGTGTCAGCCTGTTTCCCCGGTTCTGGCATATCTGGCTGCCATCTGGATATCCATGGTGTGGTAGCGCCTGAATTCTCTCATAAGGTGGGACTGGTCTGTATAGCCGTACCTGCTCACCCCGTCCAGTACCCGGAAATCGGGAGTTCTTATAATTTCGTTCCAGAGAAACTGATAGCGCACGAGGCCGCAGAGTTTTTTGGGAGTAATCCCGATATACTCGTGAAAAAGCCGTTCCATCTGCCGGCTGCTGATAAAGCACTCCCGGGCAAGCCGGCCTGCGCTTATGGCTCCTCTTTGAAAGAGAATCTGTTCCACAGCCTGTTCTACCACCTGACTCTGTCTCGGGTAAACTGTCTGGCCAAGGAGCAGGCTTTCAGCCAGAAGGCTCCGCTCCTCCAGGGAATCTGTCTCAAACAGCCGCTGTCCCAGCATCCTGTCCAGACGGCAAAATCTGGACCTCACGTCATAGCAGCCATTTACCGTACCCTTCAAAGAGTCCTCGGAAAAAGCCGCTGCTGCCCAGGCATAAAAGCGAATCCCGAACACGGAGAAAACATGCCCCGCCGCTCCGCCGTCCCGGGCCTCAAAACTTGAGTCATTGATCCCGCAGAACCTGCCGGTGACAGTGCCGGCCGTATGGTCGATTTCATAAATGATATCCACGCAGGTGTCCGGTACCACCAGGGTTTTTACAGATTTCTGCCAGGTTTTCCGGTAAGGCCCGGCGCTTCCCCAGAAACAGCGGACGATCCCCGTAAGCCCCGGAGATCTGGGCAAAATCTCCCGGTATGTCTCACTCTGCTTTCCCGGAGTGGCTGTCAGAGGAATGTAACGTATTTTTTTCATAAGACAGGTCCTCGGATGGTAGTTCTTTCAGGATAACTTCGTAGGCTTCATACTCATGGTCAAAATGATATCCCAGTTTCTCTGCCAGTGCCACGGACCAGAGATTGTGGGCATCCCAGCTGGGATACCAGCCCCGGTCAAGACATTCCAAAATCAGCTTCGCCCCGCAGATACCCGCAAGCCCTTTTCTGCGGTGATCCTCCCTGGTGTCGATCTCCACCTCGATGCCTCCCTTGTAGGAAGAATAGGATGAGGCCCCGGAGACCGGTTCCCCGTCCTTGAGGATCACGGCCCCCAGCCCGTGCCTCTGAAACTTTTCGTAATCTTCATACTGAGATACCCAGTCGCGGCACCAGCCCGTCTCCTGACAGCGCTTAAACAGGGATTCATCGATCATGGTCAGGGTGTATCCCCGGGGCAATTGATCCACCATGGACCGGAGTTTCTCCCTGTCAAACACATGGGGCTCCTTTTTTATGGCGTACCGGGAAATCTTTTTCCCCTGTTCCCCGTAACATGCTTCAATCAGTTTTGCCCAGTCACGGTTTTGGGGCACCAGAATGATGAAATCCTGCTTACACGCCGCCTGTACATTCCGCACGATTTCCCTGTCAGGCTTTCCGGCGAAAAAACAGAAATCCCCCAGCACCGCCATGGCGGAATCCGGCATTTCCGGGGAATCCGAGAAAATCCTGCCCATGACGCCCTGAAGACATGACCAGATCAGGGTCTCCTGCCAGCCTTCAAACAGGGGCGCCGCTTTTTCGGGATGCGTCAACTCAAAAACCATTTTTACCTCCGTCCTCTGTCTCAATTTCCATATCCGGCTGTTCCAGCCGCTTACAAAAACTGTATCCCTTTTTATAAAAAGAATGCTTCTCATAAAAACCATGGGCCCGTATCCGTTTCAGTCCGCTGTTTACCAGCATAACGGAAGCACGATTCTCTCTCCCATATTCCTCTGCTTTCCGTATCAGAGCGCTGCCCACCCCCTGGTTTTGAAAATCACGGGAAACCGCCAGGGCGATAACACGCATGGCCTTTCCTGTAATCTCCAGCGCGAGGCACATATGCAGCCCAATGAATCCGATGACTCTGCCATCGTCCACAGCGGTAAAGATCATGTAATTCTTATCTTCCTCCATTTGCCTGATCCTTGTTTCCAGATCATCACAGGCGACCTCATATCCCAGCTCCTGGTTGATCAAATCACAGATTTCGGATATATCGTCTTTACAATAAGTTCGGATCCTCATCATTTATTTACCTTCCCGTCTTCTCACAGACTCTTAGCCCATTATATAACATTGACTTGTTAAATGGAACAGATTTCTTGCGTGAAATGGCAAAATAATGAAATTGCTGTATCATTGAGCCATTGTCTGAACCACTCTGAGCTGCTTTCCGGCCATCTTTTGGGTGTCAGGGTAACCTTAATAAGGCGACCGTTTCCGCCCGCTTAAAATCGCTCTCTGGTTTGCATGGTTGACATCTTAATCCCTCGCTGCTCCCTCATCACCCCATAATAATACCGAAGGTCCATGCCGGTGATATCCTCCAAGCATTTGCCCAAAAAATCCAGCATATTACGGATTTCCCTCGTATACTGCCGCAGGGTATTGTCCTGCCGATTCACAGCCTTCTTTGAGGCTACAAACATCTTGACCTTAACCGCATTACCATCCATTCCTGTGGCCGCCAGCTCTGTGCATTGCTTCCGGACCTCCAGTCCATGGAAATTGACATACAGGACATTGCTTAAATGCTCTAACTGCCCCTGATCCAGATGTGACGCCATCTCGTCAACTATCTGCTCTAATATCTTCTCAACCATAAAAATAAGCCCTCCTTCCACATTCAATTGTAGAACGGACAGGCTATTTTCGCAAAATAACTTGAAAGCCAATTCCAAATATGGTATATTGGCTATGAAGGGAAAGCCAGAGAAGCGGCTACCCTCCGAACACCAACAACAAACCTCTTGCGAGGTCAGCCGTCACTATTGGCAGTAGTGGCGGCTATTTTCTTCCCCCGAAGATCGTGTAACAAAGACCAACGAGGGCGATAATGAAGATACCTATCTGGATCAAATCCGAATATGTAACATACATTAGCAAGCCCTCCTTTCTTTCGTCTGGAGGGTTGCCCCTCCGAAGATGGAGGGTAAGCCGCCTCTGCTTTCTGACTTTCCGTATCTCGATTATAGCATATCTCCCATTATCCGACAATCTCTTTCCTTTCCTGCCCCCCCGCCGCCACTCAACTAAATAGCAATATAACGAAAAAAACAAATAGCAAAAAAACAGACCGTATGATATAATTTTTAATTATGGTAATCGAAGGAGGCCAAAGGATGATGAGAGTCAGAAAGCTGGTTTTATTGATCACAGCGGTTATCTTTTTAACAGGCTGCACCAAAACAACAGATCATACTGAAACTACGGAAAAAACCCAGGATTTGAATGAAGAGAGTTCACCGGAAAGCCTGAGCTCCCCGGAAAACATGGCAGACACTGATGAACTGGCGGTTCTGCAGGGATTATACGTTGATTTCCCTCAGACCGCGAATTATCCGGATGCGGTCGCTTTTATTCAGGAATCACAGCTGCCTTACTCTGAAACAAAGCAAAACGGCAGCCGTCTTATTAAAATCGCGTTGAAGGAATCGGATACCGATATTGATCCTGCCGACACTTTTAAGGAATATGATTATATTGAGATCCTTTACACATATCCCAAGATGGAAAATGACGATCCTGACCAGTTGGATCACTATCTTTTTGCCGGGATCTCTTATGTGTCATCAGAAGGGAACTATGTATTGTCCAGTCACGCCGAAACCACATATATCACCAGAGACGGAGAGGTGATTGATTCCCGGCGGGACCGCAGGGAACAGATGGATTTCCTGGAAAATCATACATGAAGGCTTTTAAAAGTTCAACAGAAAACGGAGGCTTATGCGGTTGATATTTCTGACAGTTCTGATTCTGGCTATTATGGCGGAATGCCTTTTGGCAGGACCGTTCCTCGCTTATGTCAATACAGAGATCGTACAGGGAATTGTGAATCACGGAAACTTTGAGGGATTCATTTGTATTTTGTTTGCCCTATTCGTCTTAACCGCCCTTTTTAACGGCCTCCAGACACTTAGCCAGACACATTACAAAAAATATTTAACCATCAATACCCAAAACAGAATATTAAGGCATATCTATGATCTGAAAGACTACTCTGCTCTTAACCCGGGAGAGATTTTCGCCCACATTGATCAAAACGCAGAAGTATACTGTTCGGAAAGAATCGAAATCATTAAAAAATCTGTAAAGGCGTTCTGCCTCATCGTTTTCTCCGGGATTTACATTTTCAGGATCAGCTTCGGCCTCATGGTCTTTTCTTACGCTCTGGCCGGAGCGATGATCGCCTTAAACTATGTAACAACCACCCATGTAGGTACGATCAGTAAATCTCTCAATGAAAAAAGCAACGAACTGGTCAAATATCGATGGGAAATGATAAGAAATTCAGAAGCAGCGGCGACTTTATCGGATGAAAAAGTATTAAAAAAATATCTGGAAATCAATCAGGAGGTCTATCAGCTGAGCATCGCTCTCAGCAAAAAGAAGCTGTTTTCAAGCCTGACAAAACGTTATGGATATCTCATTCTCCTCGCATCCGTTTCCATATTCGGAGGCATATTATCTCTGAATCATGTCTTTACGTTAGCGGAACTTTTCGGAATCATCGTTTTATTGCCGGGACTTACCGGCTCCCTTTTAGACGTGCCAAAGATACTGACCGATTACAGCGTTAATAAGGGCCTCAAAAAATCCATTGACAGAATTTTCCTGCAGGAGCAGTACGCTGCCGCCCATAAGACAGACCTCCAAGAGAAGGTATCACATATTGGATGTTTTGACGTGAGCTTTTCCTATAAGGGCAGGGAGGTGCTGTGCCAGTTTACCTTTCAGTTCTATCCGGCCTCCGTATATCTTATTACAGGAGCCTCGGGCTGCGGAAAAAGTACCCTGCTCCGGCTACTGTGCCGGAGTCTGCTGCCGTCCGGAGGCAGTATAACCATGAATTCCATTCCTCTGGCCGGGCTTTCCCGTGAAAGTTTATGGAAATATATTTTTTACGCGCCCCAGAACAGTGTGATCTTTCCGACCACTCTCGGAAAAAATATTACCTGTAACCAAAAAGAGGATATGGACAAGATCCGCCGCTGCCTCCAGAACGTAAATCTAAAGGATTTCCGCATTGGTGTCCATGAATTCGTAGATGATGAGGCTTTGTCGGCAGGAGAAAAACAAAAGATCGCCTTCGCCCGGGCCCTTTATCAGGAAAACGCTGTCCTTCTTATGGATGAGCCTACCAGCGCCATGGACCCTGCCAGCGAGGAAATCTGTATGGCTTCCTTATATCAAAAAGCCCACAAAGAACAGATCATCGTCATCCTTGTCTCCCATAACTTATCCTGCGGAAAATATGCGGACCTTATCTGTAAGATGACCGACGGGAAACTGGAAGGAGAATTAATGTGAAAAAACTGATCCATACATTAGACAGATTTCATAAACTGGTCAAATTAGTCTATAAAAACAACTGGAGATACGTGTGGGCAGTGGTGGCCATGTGCATTGTGGTCTTCGCCTTTGACGCCCTGTCGCCTTCTATAATGACTGAAAAAATATTCCATGCCCTGTCTCTGGAAAATACGGGGTATCTGATGGAGATCAGCGCATGGATCGCCCTGGTCCTGGGCTGTATGCTTCTCATGGGGATTCTTTTCTTTATCTACCCGGATGCCTGGTTTATTTTGATATCCAACCGCAGCTGCGGCAGATTATTTCAGGAACTGTTTAAAATGCCCCATGCCGATGTCTTTCGTAAGTTCAGTGATGGGGAAATATACAACCGGCTGGTCATGGGAGCCACCCACACCATATCGGTCCTGGCCACATCCACACAGTGTTTCAGCACCGCCGTTAGTTCCATGGTACTGCTGTTTATGATGGCAGGGCAGTCTTATCTGTTTTTGTGGATCGGCGGAATCTATTTAATAGTCATCGCCCTCCGCACCGGATTGGAAACGAAAAAAAACACGGCTTACCAGATAAATATTCAGCAGTCCGCCTCAAAGCAGACACAGCAGATACATATTCTGCTGGAAAATCTGGAAAGCGCCCGAATGTACGGAATAGCAGATATCTTAGAAGAACAATGGATGGACTACAGAAAAAACTACTGGTCCTGGAAAAACAGGAGGGATCATCTGAAAGCGGTTTTGGATTGTGTATCCATTGTGGCATTCGGCGGTTTTCAGTCAGCCATATGCCGGATCTTCCAATTGGTCAGTCCCCCCATCCCGGTCATCACTTCTACCTTAACTCTGTCAAACCGGTACAGTGAGAACCTGATGATCGCATGTGAAAACGCCGCCAGCCTTCCCTCCTATTTCGCGCCCATTAACCGGCTGAATGAGTTTTTAAGAGAATACAGGAGAGATGCAATTAGGCCGACCGCAGACCACAGGGACCTGTCCTCCCAGAATATCCTTTCTCTTTCAAATGTAAATTTAACAGTAAATGGAAACCACCTTTTGAAAAATATCAGTTTTTCCGTCAGACGGAATGAAAAAGTGGCTCTCATCGGACAAAACGGAAGTGGTAAAAGCACTGTGCTGAAAGCCATCACAGGACAATTTCATCTGGACGGCGGAGAGATCCGTATCTATTCTGAAAATAGTGATCAGCCCGTTTCCTATATCCCTGTGACCCCTCAGCTCTTTTCCGTCAGCTCCCTTGACAATATTTTAATGGGTACGACCCTGGCGGAAACCGAATACAGGGGCAGAATGGACCTTGATTTTCTGGACCGCACAGCCACTCTGCTCTCAGGCGGACAGCAGCAGCGGGTCAACATCTGCCGGGCCCTGGCCGGAGACAGGGAACTGCTGCTGGCTGACGAACCCACCTCTGCTTTGAACCCGGAACTGAAAAGCGTTTACATGGATGTTATCCTGCGTTCCTCCTCCGCCCTTTTAGTAGTTACTCATGATCCCATGGTTCTTTCCTGGTTTGATAAGATCATCATCATGGACCAGGGAACCGTAGCGGAATGGGGAGGATATTCTGAAATCATTCAAACAGATTCCTATTCCAGGTGGGTGGGCAGTTTGGCTGCCTCTGAACCGCCGGCGTAGAATTGATCACTATCGGAGTGTCAAAAATTCCGCAGAAGGAAAAGCCTGTTTCCCTTCTGCGGAATTAACGTTTACACCTTCTCCTGTTTCCCTGCCACGATCAGGTACCGGTGTATGGTCCCCGTCACCTTGCCCTGGTCCTCCATCATCTTCTGCATATTCAGCAGCTGTTCAAAACAGCGGTCAACGGAGAATCCGGGAAACTCCCACTCAATCACCCGGGCAAACCACACAAAAGCCC
>Ga0137306_102552_pt1 | contig 15005 bp, 19 predicted proteins | sample Inofroosms_March_FD_97187 | JGI IMG/M metagenome (GOLD analysis project Ga0137306, IMG submission 97187) | Mouse cecal microbial communities from Vienna, Austria - N-Acetylneuraminic and N-Acetylglucosamine D2O microcosms_March | ecosystem: Host-associated > Mammals > Digestive system > Large...
AGAATTTACCATGATAGGTATTGGCACGAGATGTACAGAGATGGGCGACACTGGCGTACAGATATTTGGATACTAAAATTGAGATTACGTTCCTTAATGGAACGTAATTTTTTTTTCGTACTTTTCAAAACTCACATTTTTTGGTATAATTTAGAGCATTAGTCACAAAATTTCATATACAAGAAGGAGAGCATATGCTAAATTTCAAAGAGGAAGGAATGAAAGAGCTTCATCTATTAACGGAGGGAATTAATTTTCCTATAGCTGTACCTATTTATAGCGACTGGGAAAAAATACAGTTTCAGTATCTCTTGAATAATATCAAAGCCACAGGATTCACAAGTTTTGATGTCTGTAAGTGGTGTATTGCACATCATCTGTCTTATGAGATTATCTATCCGCTGAATAAAGCTTCAATCTTTAAGAATCCCTATAAGTATTACAAATATTTACAAATGAAATTTTGCCTAAGAAAATATCAGAACGCATAAATAAAAAGAGGGATAAAACGTTTCCGCCGTTTATCCCTCTTTGAGATTAATCATGTATTTCCAATTCCATATGGTCAGATTGTGATATATCATATTCGCCTATCTTGCCATCTGACTGACTATATGAAAATGAAAAGAGCATCTGACTCTCTTTTAAATCATTTTCGCTTTTGTAGACTGATACATCTAGTCTGTGAGGATAGCCGCCATCAAAGCTGAATCTGATTGTATGAAAGCTATTATCAAGGACTCCCTGTACAATATTATTTGCTATTTCTTCTTCGTTTTCGGTGATGATTAGCTTATTCAGAATGACATTAATATTTTCTTCTCTATAATTGGAGCTGTTCAATGAAAAGCTGTTTACAACGTCCATATCCCTACCAAACTGTAGATGGCCAACATATATCATCAATACTGCAAAAACAATACTGATGGCGATTATTTTCTTTTTCATGAATAAATCAACTCCCATCATCGCAATTTTGTTGGTTGCTGAATAAACCATGAGCCAGCACTTTTACAGGTTACAATAAAAGAAGAATGGTCATCAAGCAGTATTTTGATTTCATTTTCCCTATCATTAACGATGATATCTGTTATCGGCAGGCCGTCTGTTTCGTTCAAGATATTAAAAAGCCTGTCCTTAAATTCATTTAGCATCATATTTGCCACTTATCCTTAGTAATTTGCTTTCCCCATCTGGCGATAATGACCTGAACAAAGATAGCAGGTCTTTCATTCCCTGTTTGTATACAAAGCTCTCTACTATGGATTCTCTTGAACTGGTGGCATCAAAATAGTCTTTGAGCATATTTTGTTGTTCTTTATTCAAGCTACTGTCAAGTAGCTCATATATACGTTTTTCTTCTGAAATGGCCGCTTTATACTTTGCATCCTTTTCCAGTTCATCTCCAAGTCTCTCCGATAGCAGGACTTCTGTAATTATTTCTAAAAAGTCTCCTGACATATTCTTCCTCTCCTTCCTTAACACGTATGTATTATAAATATAATATAAAATACATTATAAACATAGTATATTTATAATATTTTAGCACAATGGTAGATATATTACAATCATAATATGAGAGGTGATACATTGTGTTTAAGCTGAAAAAGGAATACGTCGAGTATGAGAACAAGTCATTGAGACTGCCCAAAGACCTGATTACAAAGGTTCAGGAATTGGCGAACAGGAACAATATGTCCTTCAACAGAGTGATTATCCAGTGCATTGAGTATGCTTTGGATAATGCAGAAGAATCAGAGGAATGATTTTCATGGCCTTGTTAATAGCAAGGCTTTTTCCTTTTTTAGGGCTGGTTATGGTCAAAAGTGTTAAGTTTTGACTACAGCATACAGACCATGGAAAATCAAGGTTTTTTGGGTAGTCAGAAGTTATGGTCAAAAGTGTCGGCTGAAAATTGCGTTTAAATGCCATGTTTTTGTATAATCTATATGATTTTATGAATAACATGGAGGTTTGAAAGTATGATTTATGGATGTTGCAGAGTGTCAACCAAACACCAGCTGGAAGATGGCAACTCCGTTAAAGACCAGCAAGCACAGATATTAGAAAAGTACCCAAATGCAGAGATTGTGATTGAAGCATATACAGGCGGAGAGGAAAGACCAATTTTTTCTGAACTGCTGGATAAGGTACAAAAGGGCGATATTATCGTCTGCACAAAATTAGACAGGTTTTGCCGAAGCGTTCGTGTCGGACTAAGCTATATTGACACATTACTTGATAAAGGCGTGAGTATCCACATCCTTAATATGGGATTGATTGAAGATACAAGCATGGGGAGGCTGATATATACAGTTCTGCTTGCGTTTGCAGAATTTGAAAAGAATCAGATTGTCGAAAGATGTCAGGCGGGGAAAGAGATTGCAAAGACAAAAGAGGGCTTTAAGGATGGACGGCCTAAGAAATTTTCACAGGCACAGCTTAATCATGCGGTGGAGCTTTTAGAAACACGCTCTTATTCGCAAGTAGAATCTGTAACAGGTATAAGCAAGAGTACTTTGCAGAGAGCTAAAAGGAAAGCAATGCACTGAAAAAGAAAATCATGTAAATTAAAGAAGAATATTGAGATTATGTTTCGTTATTTTTCACCTTGCAAAAAGGAATAAAAAAAGCCACACTAATTTGTGTGGACTTTTTATCAAGAAGTTAGTATATAAAAGTTTGTGACCATACGGCAAGAGGGTTCCTCGCCAAATTAATAATATCACAACGAATTTTCAGAATCAACATTGCCGTTCTTCTCTTTCTGCTTGACTTGCATAAGCGAAAGCATTTTGCAGAGGGCGAAAAGGAATAAAGGAGAGCCAAGGTAGTTGCTTTGGCTCTCCTTTATGTTAACGTCTGGAGTGGATTTTTTGATAGCCTATGATACGCACATAATTATCAGGGATGACTTTTTTCAAAATTTCTTTTGTTTCGTTTATCCATCTTTCCTTCATTTCCTCATGGGTGGCAGCTCTCAAACAAAGACGGCCATCAGAATCATCATAAGCATGTGCGTAAGAATAATCATAATCCAACTGCAAACATTCATCAGAATCTTCCCAGACAATAGCAGTAACATTATTAAAGAGATTTTCATTAAAATTTATATCTTTGTAAATACAGCTTTCAACTTCGTTCCCTTGTTTGTCAGTTAACAGACAACTAGGGTTGGGAAGAATAACATCCCAAAAACCAGCAAGGTTTATTGCTGTATAAACTATGTCATCTTTTACATAACAGCCATCTTCATTATAAAACGCCACTATATCATCATGTATTAATGCCTGGAGCATATTTACACGTTTCTGATAAAATAAAAGTTCTTTTTCAGGAGCATTTTCTTCTTTTGCTTTATTAAGTTCCTTATATGCTTCTTCCAAATTTTTTGTATTAGCGTCCTCATTGAAAGCTACATAGCCGATAAACATATCATAGTCAAATATATTTCCCCAAGAAGTTTCAACATTAAGATAAAATCTTTCAAGGTTAGTTATAGCCTCATCTACTGTTCTTTCTTCCTTGCTGATAAATAAAACGTTTCCTAACATTTCCATTGAATATCACTCCTTCCTAATAAATTGTCTTGACTCTTTGCAGTGCTAGATAATAGATGTATGGTATTGAAGAATACGAATGTAGCTATCAGGCGAAAGGCTATTTAATGCTTCATTGAGCTTCTTTATAAATTCTTTTTTATTATTCGTAAAATTATCCAAATACAAACAGTCATCAGAATCTTCCCAAACAATAGCAGTTATATTATTAGAAAGTTTCCAAAAGTCTATATCTTTACAAATACAGCTTTCAACTTCATTCCCATTTTTATCAGTCAACAGGCAATCAGGCTCATTAAAAGCGCCATCCCAAAAGCTATTTTTAAAATTCTTCATTGTATAAATTTTTCCATCTCTTACTTTATAAATTTTTGTCTTGCAATATTCTCCATCCCTTATAGTTGAATCTTCTATGTTTTCAATCCATTCTATCAAATCCCCCTTGTTTAATGCCAATTCTTCATCATTCAATACAGATAAATCCCCATTATTAAATGCTTCCAATTCATCTATGTCATTTTGCAGGCTTTCAATATAGCATTTTTCACCATTTTCTTCTATTGTCTTTTGAAGTTCCTTGCGAAAATCCGCTATACTATTCACATCCCATTTTCTCTTGAAACTCTCTCTTTCATGGTTAAATGCTTTTGCAATACCAGGATTATCTAAATCTGCATAAAATGTTTCAGGAATATATAAATTTACATTAAACCTTAACAGGCTACCCCAAGCCTCATCTGCTGTTCTCTCTTCCTTACTGATAAATAATACATGTCCTCTCATGAACATCACTCCTTTCTAAAATAAAAATCTCCCACCTGATTTAGCAAAAAAAATAAACCACAAAAAAGCTTACTTAAAAGCATGGTTTCGTGATTTGATTTTTTACTAATATCAAGTGAGAGATATTCTCAAGTTGTTATTATACTAGCATAGGTTATGGATTTTGACAATAGGAAAATCAAAAAAATTACTTGTCATTGCGAAATGCAGCAAGTAAAATACAAATCAGAATGATTTTTAACGGGATATAAGGCATGAGGATAGAGTTTACTGCGGAATGGAGATTGGCCATGAGAGAAAAACGTAACACAAAATTGGGAGATAGCAGCCACGAAAAATCTGTAAGGCTCAGACAGGAGACGAAAAACAAGATTGACGAGATGCTTGCCAATGGGACTAAAATCACATTCAAGAGCGTTATGGAAGAATGTGGGGTCAGTAAGGGCTTTGTTTATGATAAAGATATAAGAGCCTATATTAATGAAGCACAGCGGATGCAGAAGGAAGAAGCCTTGAACTTGCCTAACCAACAGCAGAATCTATACTGGAAACTGATGGCATCCTATATTTTTCAGTATTCCTTAATGGATGAACAGGAGGCTTTGCTAAAGGATGCGATTGAAAACCTGAAAGCAAGGAAAGAGCATAGGTCACAGCAAGCAGACTATTCCTTGAAGCTGCTGGCGCACTACCTGGCATTGGAAACAGATTCTATTAGAATTAAAGATGAACTGATGGCTTTTATTGCAGTTTTCGCCATAGATATTCCAGAGTGGCAAGAAGAACTGATAACACTGATAAAAAAAGAAGTAGAGGATTGTCCAGCTTTAGAGGTCTTAAATCTCTTTGAAATGGAATAACTCACATCTGCTGAATGAGTAGGTCTACAGCTTGAATGATTGGCTGTAGGCTTATTTTTGTATGGATTTATCTATCTCCCTCATATCCCCCTCTTTATACTGATAAATGGCCCAAATAACCGCAATTTGTACATCGTGAACACATGCTGAACATGTCTTTCTCTCGGTCTTGAATATAGGAAATAACTGCTTATCTCGGTTTAATGAGTACATGGTTTACATGGTGAACATTATATTTTTCCCCTAGATATATTGTAGGAGAGGTAAGAGGCGCCGAAACCTTTGAACTTTTGACCTGCCTGAATACCGGGCATGACGGAAGCTTTTCTACCTGTCATGCCAACAGTACCCGGGATACCATTGGCCGCCTGGAAACCATGGTCCTCATGGGGATGGAATTGCCCCTGCAGGCAATCCGCAGGCAGATTGCTTCCGGAATTGACCTGATCGTTTATCTGGGAAGACTGCGGGATAAAAGCCGCAGGCTTCTGGAAATCACAGAAGTGACCGGTATGGAGGGGGATCAGGTAGTATTGAATCCACTGTTCCTCTTCCGGGAAACCGGTGAAGTATCCGGCAGAATCTGCGGGATACAGGAAAAAGCAGGAGATATGATAAATATTGAAAAGTTTCAACGCGCCGGTATTTCGGCGGATGGAAAAAGAATGGTTTCTGGATCTTCTTAAAGGGCTTCTGCTTATTTTGCTATTTTCATGGTTATTCTACGATTCCCCTTATGCAATTATTTTTCTGCTTCCGTTTCTCCGATTTTGGCTTGGAGAATGCAGAATCACGAGAAAACAGAAAGAAGAGGAACATTTTCGCAAAATGTTCAGAGAGTGGATTCTGCTTCTTTCGTCCTCACTGTCCGCCGGCTATTCGGTAGAAAATGCAATGAGGCAGTCTTACAGGGAACTTCAGATGATGTTTCCGGGAGGGGGAATTATGGTAAAGGAGCTTAAGGATATGCTGGCAAGGGCGGAGAATAATGAGCGGCCGGAGACGCTGCTTATGGAATTTGCCGGCCGGCATCCGTTGGAAGAAGTAAAAAGTTTTGCAGAGGTGTTCTGTACAGCGCGTACAAGCGGAGGAAGTCTGAATGCTGTGATACAGAATACCGCATCACAGATGGCGGAGATTATGGATACCAGAAGAGAGATTGCAACGCTTCTTTCATCCAAAATGTATGAACAGAAGATCATGACAGTGATGCCTGCAGCAGTGCTTCTGTATGTACGGATTGGTTCCGGAGAATTTCTTGCCGGACTGTATCATAATCCGGTGGGAATTACGGTTGCGACGGTGTGTCTGGCCATTTATCTGGCGGCTTATCTTTTGGGAAAGAGGATGGTACGGTTTGAAATATAAGAAAAAACTGTATTTAATTGCATTGACGGGCGGCATCTTAAGCCTTGCATGTTTTCTGTACGGCCTGAATAGCAGAGAGGAGTTGCAGTACCTTGAGCGTCCTGAAAGAGGGGCGGGAGATCAGAAAACGGAGCTTGCAGTGGAACTGGAAGGAAAGAGACATCGATTATCGGTGACGTTAAAAGAGGTTCCCTATGAGGAAAGCGAGCTTGCGTTAGAATTGGAAGAAGCAGTTTCCGGACTGGATAATCTGTTTTTGCAGGAAAATTCGGATTTTGAACATATTATACAGAAAGTATCCATGCCGTCGGTATATCCGGATTCGCAGGTTGTGATTCAATGGTATCTGGATTCCTGGGACTATGTGGACCCGGATGGAACAGTTAAAAATGAACTGCTGCAGGAGGAGGAAACAGTTTCTGTGAAAGTGCAGGCTGTCCTGTCTTTGGGAGGAGAGAGCCTTGCATGGAATCGGCAGATACGGATCTGCCCGGTGGAGTCTCCGGATACGGAGCAGAAGCTTCGGATGCTGGAGTACAGACTTCTTGAAGCGCAGGAAGAGAAGACAGAACGAATCGAACTGCCGATCCGTTTTCTGGGGGAATCTGTCAGTTGGTACCAAAGTGCGGATGATCGTTGGATGTGGATGTTGATGCTGACAGCAGTGGCTCTTGCAGTAACTGTTGTCAGCCGGAGAAAGGATGCAGAGGAGGCTCGAAAAAAAAGAATACGCGGTATGCAGCTGGATTATCCGGAAATTGTCAGCCGTTTAAGTCTGTATATGGGCGCCGGAATCAGCACGAGAAAGGCATGGGAGAGAATTGTGGAAAATTATGAAAAGGGAGAAAAAGAGGACGAAGAACGTCATGCGGCATATGAGGAGATGCGCATTACGCTGCATGAGATGCAGAGCGGAGTTGCAGAGACGCTGGCATACGAACAGTTTGGAACAAGATGCCGTATGCCTGCATATCTGAAACTGGGAACTCTGCTCAGCCAGAATCTGCGGAAAGGAACCAGAAATCTCGCGGAACTTTTGAAAGAGGAATCCAGAGAGGCATTTGAAGACCGCAAAGCGCTGGCAAAACGAATGGGAGAGGAGTGTGAAAGCAGGCTCCTGCTTCCTATGATCATGATGCTTTTAACCATTTTGATCATCATTATGTTTCCGGCGGTTATCTCATTTCAAATGTAATGCCTTTATGGAATGTCAGTTATTCAGCAGGTATGTATCGTGAAAACTGCAGGGGACGGAGAAAACAAATCAGAATTAAAGGAAAAAGGAGGAACAGGTAATGAAAGCATTCTGGAAAAAATTCTGGCAGGATGAAAGCGGCATGGGCGTGGTGGAAGTGATCTTGATCATTGTAGTGCTCATAGGTCTTGTTATTATCTTTAAAACACAGATTACAGGAGTTGTAAATGACATTTTTGAAAAAATTGTCTCCCAGAGCAGCAGTATCTAAGAAATATTCCGGACAGATTACGGTCTGGCTGGCACTGTCCTTTCTGGTGTTTTTGAGTTTTTATTTTGTCTGTCTTCAGTCGGTATGGAAACAGTATCAGAGGAAACAGGCAGAACAGGCGGCGGAGGCAGGGATGTTTTCCCTTTTTTCAGAGTATGAACCGCACTTGCTGAAGAAATATGATTTGTTTTGTCTGGATACTTCTTTTGGAGGAGGAGTGGAGCGAACGGACGAGCTTTGCAGTCATCTCTGGAAGTTTACAGAACAGAATATTACGGATGCTTCAGGAGGGCCTCTGTATGGATTAAATCTGCAGGGGGTGAATATAGAGAGGATGGTTCGCCTGACAGATGGTTTTGGAGCATCTTTTTTTCATCAGGCAGTAGAGGTTATGAAAGAGAAAACAGGTGTTTCCGCAGCAGATGACTGGATACTGGAAGACCTGCTTCAGAGGCAGGGCGATGCAGAAGGAGACACAGAAAGATTTCAGGAGGACTGTAACGAATATGAAGGAAGCGTAAGAGATTACGAAGAAGAGGATGATGAAGAAGAGGATCAGAGCATGGATCCGCAGGCGCGTCAGTGGGACGGGCTGTGGAATGAATTTACACTGGAAAAAGCAGTACCGGGAGATTTTCCGGTTTCGGAAAAGACATTTGTATCCGAGACCCTTCCGTCACAAAGGGAGCTTTCGGTTGGCGCGGGAAAAACAGCAGAGACAACGGAACAGATACTTCAGAAACCGTGGCTTATTCGTTATTTGTGTGAGTACATGAGTCATGCACAGGAAATGCTTCCTGAACGAAGGGAGGAAGGGTGGCTGGATTATCAACTGGAATATATTATTGCCGGAAAAACATCCGATTCGGAAAATCTGAGCAGTGTGATTGGAAGACTACTTTTGATAAGAGAAGGAGCGAATTATATATTTCTTCTTACGCATCCGGAACTGAAGGAAAAAGCGGAGGCGCTGGCGCTGGTGCTTGCGGGAATGACTGGGAATATAGGACTGGTTAAAAGTCTGGAGCAGCTTATTTTGCTGGGATGGGCATATGGAGAAAGCGTAGTGGAAGTAAGACAGCTTTTGGGCGGCAGCGAGCTTGTTCTGATGAAAGGTACTGAAAACTGGCAGGTACCGCTGTCAGGGCTTCTTCCGGCTTTGAACGATCCTGGAAGATATGACGTACAGGTTCACAGGCAGGAGGGGATTGATTATGAAACATACTTGAGCCTTTTTTTAATGGCAGGATCTGCAGAAGATCTCTGTATGCGGGCGCTGGATGTTATTGAGGGAGAAGTAAGCCGTATGGAAGGATGTCAGAACCTGCATCTGGATCACTGCGTGGATTTTATAACGGCACAGATCTGGATGGAGAATATTTATCTGGAGCGAAGCTATGGATACGAATAGAAAGGGAAGGGGGTATGGAGGGAAGCCCTTCTGCAGCAGGAAAAAGTCTGATAAAACTCTCCAGATACCCCGCACACGAAACGTGTTGTTCAGAAGCAGGAAAACAGGCAGAAGGGTTTCCCTTGATATCTTCTTGAAAGGAAGCATGACGCTCGAAGCGTCTCTTGTTCTTCCGTTTTTGCTGTGTGCGGTCACTGCGCTTTTGTATATTTTTGCTTTCACGTCGGTGCAGGCTGCGGAAAGCAGGGAGCTGATGGAACGGGCCAGGATTCTGGCTGTTACGTCAGGGCAGGGATATGGTTCTGATCCGTATGTGGAACTTTATGATGCAGGCAGAGTATCTCTCCCTTTTTCTTCCATGTCTTTTACAAACAGTCTGGTGACGAAAAAAGCGGTGGTACGCGCCTGGGTTGGATATACAGGAGAATCGTTCCAGCATCAGGCGGGCGAAGAACTGGTTTATATCACACCAGAGGGCACAGTGTATCATAAAAGCAGGGATTGTACATATCTCAGGCTCTCCGTACGGCAGATTGCCTATGCGAATCTGAAGGATGAAAGAAATCAGTCAGGAGGGCGTTATTCACCCTGTGAATACTGTATTCGGGGAGATTTGAAAGGCGGAACCGTATATATTACCAGTTATGGCGGCAGCTATCACAGCAGCGCGGGATGTCAGGGGCTGAAACGGACGGTTATGGCAGTGCCGTTATCAGAAACGGGGGGCCGGCCCTGCTGTTCCCGCTGCGGCAGGTGATGCGGAACCTGTGGATTCTGGGGCATCTTCTGTATCTTTCGGCAGAAGACATTTGGGAAGGGAAGATATCCATGAAGGTTATTGCGGGACTTTTCTGTACAGGTCTTCTTTATGGGGTTATGCAGGGATTGCTGCCGCAGTTCCTGCCGGGAATGGCAGTACTTTTGATCGGACGGATCAGCCGGGAACAGATAGGTTATGGGGATGGCTGGCTGTTGATGGCATTGGGAACATGGATGGGGCTTACAGAGCTTTTGCACATTTTTTTTCTTGGAACAGGTCTGGCAATGCTTTATGCGTTTTTCTTCCGGAAAAAAGAGCTTCCTCTGGTTCCTTTTTTAACGGCAGCGTATGTGATTGGAGAATGGCTATGAAACGAAAAGGAAGATATGTGGTAGAAGCAGCTTTTCTGGTTCCGTGTATTTGTATTCTGTTGGTTTATCTTGTTTTTTTTACTTTGTATGCGCATGATTACGCGGTATGTGTACATACAGTACTGGAGTCCGGTATCGGAGGATGCTATCAGGATGGACGAACAAATGGGCAGATCAGGGAAGATGTAGAAAGAGAGCTGACGCAGAAACTGTCAGAACGGCTGCTGTGGCTTCAGGAAACGGCGGCGGAGGTACAGGTGGATCCGGTTCGACTTGCAATTAAGGTATCCGGAGAAGGCAGCTTTCTTCCGGTGAAAAGAATCGAGGTTCAGCGATATGTATACAGGGTAAGGCCGTGCGAGACAGTCAGAAGAAGTCAGTGGTGGATATACGATATAAGAGAGACTTGCACAGTAATTATATGATCCTGAAAGAGGAGCGTCCGGCGGCGGAGGATTATCGAATCCGAATGATTACGGAAAACCGGATTTATGGGTTCCTTCCCTGTGTAGTTCAACGGTATGAAGAACATACCGAGTATTATTATGAAATTACGGGACAGCAGAGTATGCAGTTGCTGTATGAAAGAAAAAAACTGAATTTTTTGCAGCTGAAAGAATTGTTAAGAGATCTTTTACATGTGATGGAAGCAGCACGGGAGTTTCTGCTGAATGCAGACAATTTTATTCTGCGTCCTGATTCCATGTATCTGAATGTTAAATCAGAAAAGCTGTATTTATGTTATTACCCGGACTATAAAAAAGAAATTCGGGAATCTTTTCTGGAACTGGCGGAATATTTGCTTGGGAAACTGGATAAAAGTGATGCGGAGGGAATTGAGTTTGGTTATGAATTGTATCAAAGTGCCCTGGAACCGAACTTCAGTCTTCTGGAACTGCTCCATAAATACACAGAACAGGAAAAGAAAGCGGAAAAGATTATTCAGGTATCTTCCACGTGTTCTGATTCCCCCGCTCCGTCTGTTTCTGTGCAGGAGCAGATTCTGGAAAAAACCGGGAGCTGGAAGAATTTTTTTAAAAAGAGAACAAAGAATCCGGAACTTGAAGATTATGTGGCGGAGGCAGACCGGATTGGAAGCGGAACCGCGTTGTTTTTGAAAGAAGAGGAGACGGTTCTGGAGACAGCATGTCTGCAAAAAGTAAAAAGGGAAGGGCTGTTCCTGAAAAGCCTGAATGCAGAATATCCGGATATTCAGGTGAAAGAAGAAAATTTCCTTATCGGAAAGAAAAAAGGCAGTGTGGACGGGTGCATCCCGGCACCTACAGTCAGCCGGATTCATGCCCGCATAACCTTTGATGGGGTGGTCTATTATGTGGAGGATCTGAATTCTACCAACGGAACCTGGGCGGATCAGATACAGCTTAATCCGTATGAACTGTGTCCGTTGAAAGATGGGATGTATCTGACATTTGCCGGTGTGGAATATGTGGTTCAGTTATAAAAGCTCTGCTAAAAGGCCTGGAAAGTCGTAACCGTTCAGCCCAGGACTTTGCATTTACTGCAAAGTCCGTGAAAATACGTAAATTGAGCCAGGGGAATCTGCCCCTCGCCGAAGGCGATTTGGAATGGGCAGATTCCGTAACAGGGAAGCCGAAGGCTGAACTGTTACGGAAAATCATTTCCACTGCTCGATTTGGGTTGCAATGGCGTTGCAAAACAGCTATACTGTTATCAAAAACGGCGGTATAAGAGAGATGGAGTAATATGTTATTTGACAGTCATGCGCATTATGATGATCATGCTTTTGATGAAGACCGGGAAAAAGTGCTTTCAGCTCTGGAAGAAGGCGGTGTAGGAAATGTTGTCAATGTGGGAGCAAGCCTGGAAGGGACAGGGAGAACGGTGGAGCTGGTTCAAAAATACCCGTTTATATATGGGGCGGCAGGCGTCCACCCGGATGAAGTGGGAACATTGAATGAACAGACATTTGCATGGTTAAGGGAGCAGTGCAGATGTGAAAAAGTCGTAGCAGTCGGAGAGATTGGACTCGACTATTACTGGGATAAGGAAAATCATGAAATTCAAAAACAGTGGTTTATCCGTCAGCTTGATCTTGCAAAGGAACTGTCCCTTCCGGTAATTGTACACAGTCGGGAAGCAGCGTCGGATACCATGGAGATTTTACAGCAGAAGTATGATTCTCAGGTGCCCGTTGTTGTGCACTGTTATTCTTATTCTCCGGAGATGGCAAAGGAGTATGTTGAGATGGGTTATTATCTGGGAATTGGCGGGGTAGTAACCTTTCAAAACGCGAAAAAGCTGAAAAGGGTTGTGAAGGAAACACCTTTGAATCAACTTCTTCTGGAGACAGACTGCCCTTATCTGGCTCCGGTGCCTTTTCGCGGAAAACGGAATGATTCCCGAAATCTGCTGTATGTGGCAGAGGCCGTTGCGGAAATCAAGGGAGTGACAGTAGAGGAAGTGATCCAAATAACAGAAGAAAATGCAGAACAGTTTTACCGCCTGGAGAGGAGAAGATAAAATGGCAGGACCGGTTCCCTACCTGGGAAATCCCCGGAATACGATTGAGACTCTGAATAAATACCGATTTGTATTTCAGAAAAAATACGGACAGAATTTTCTGATTGACGGTCATGTGCTGAACAAAATTATCAGGGCGGCAGAGATTACAGAGGATGATTATGTGGTGGAAATTGGTCCTGGCATTGGCACCATGACTCAGTGCCTGGCATTGGCGGCCAGAGGTGTGACTGCGATTGAGATTGATAAAGCTTTGATTCCAGTTCTTCACGATACGCTGAGTGGTTACGAAAATGTAGATATTGTGAATGCCGATGTGCTGAAAGTGGATCTTTTGAAGCTTGTAAAGGAGAAAAACGGCGGCCGGCCGATCAAGGTTGTGGCAAACCTTCCATATTACATTACAACCCCGATTATAATGGGATTGTTTGAAACACATGTACCGCTTGACAGCGTTACGGTTATGGTTCAAAAGGAAGTAGCGGACCGGATGCAGGCAGGACCGGGGACAAAAGATTATGGAGCTTTGTCTCTTGCTGTTCAATATTATGCAGAGCCGTATGTGGCAGCGAATGTACCCCCGAACTGTTTTATGCCAAGGCCGGGGGTAGGGTCGGCGGTGATCCGGCTAAAGACCTGGAAGGAGCCTCCGGTGAAAGTAAAAGATGAAGCGCTTTTGTTTGCGGTGATCAGAGCTTCCTTTAATCAAAGGCGAAAGACTCTTCAAAACGGCCTTTCGCATGTGCCGGAACTGGGGATATCAAAGAATGTAACAGTTCGTGTGCTGACAGAGATGGGACTTTCCGAATCAATCCGCGGGGAGGCCATGACGTTGGAACAGTTTGCGGAGTTTGCAGACCGGGTGGCAGTCTGCCGGCAGATTTAAAACCTTTCCATCTGTGCAGTTGGAAAGATTTTATGGAGTCCGGCGCTGTAGACCGGAAAGTATGGACAGAATATGACATAACTGTATTCGGACGGGCATAGAATATCCGATAGAAAAAGGAGGAATATTTTATGCAGGAGTACAGACGGCAGATTGCATATTTATATGCTTACGAACATGGGCAGCAGGTAAAGAATGTCGGGTTTGTGAAAGCAGAAGTCCGGGACGGCAGCTGCAGACTGGGGATTCATCTGAAAGAGTACTGCCGGCGGGGAGAAAACACAGGAACAGTCTATATTTATTTTTACCGGCAGAATCGGATCATAGGGATTTCCCTGGGAGAATTGAGAAATCAGAACGGGGCGCTGGAATGGCGGGGGGCTTTGGATCCGGAAAAAATTCTGGAAAAAGGGATTCGTTTTTCGGAGACCAGCGGGATCTGGATTCGCCGTTCGGCAGCAGAGGATTATGTGGCAGACTGGGAGGATTATCCGGTAGATGTAAACCGTTTTTTGCTGTATCCGAAGGGCGGAGAGAAATGTATCAGCTGTCCGCGATTTGGAAGCTGTAAAAGGAGTGTGGAAGATACCCTTGACGAAAGAAGAAATGTATATGAAGGAAGCCATCCGGCAGGCCCGTAAGGCCTGGAAGCTTTGGGAAGTGCCAATCGGCTGCGTAATCGTTAAAAATGAGAAAATTATTGCCAGAGGCTATAACCGGCGGAATACGGACAGGAATACACTGGCCCACGCAGAACTTCTGGCAATTCGCAAAGCCAGTCGTGCAGTGGGGGACTGGAGACTGGAAGACTGTACCATGTATATTACGCTGGAACCCTGCCAGATGTGTGCGGGTGCCATTGTGCAGGCCAGAATTCCCCGGGTTGTTATCGGAAGCCGTAATCCCAAAGCCGGGTGTGCGGGATCCGTTCTGAACCTTCTGGATGTTCCGGCATTTAATCATCAGGTGGAATTGACAGAAGGAGTTCTGGAGACGGAATGTTCGGCCATGATGACCGACTTCTTCCGAGAACTCCGG
>Ga0137306_102555_pt1 | contig 14996 bp, 10 predicted proteins | sample Inofroosms_March_FD_97187 | JGI IMG/M metagenome (GOLD analysis project Ga0137306, IMG submission 97187) | Mouse cecal microbial communities from Vienna, Austria - N-Acetylneuraminic and N-Acetylglucosamine D2O microcosms_March | ecosystem: Host-associated > Mammals > Digestive system > Large...
ATAAAGGAACCGCAGCCGGAGGAGCAGGCTTCATTTAACTGAACGCTGTCCACCGTACCGTCCTTGATGCGGATACATTTCATATCTTGACCGCCGATATCGAGGATGCAGTCCACTTCCGGGTCAAAAAAGGCCGCGGCGTAATAGTGGGAAATCGTTTCAACCTCTCCTTCGTCGAGCATCAGGGCGGATTTTAGCAGGGCTTCCCCGTAGCCGGTCGAGCAGGACCAGGCAATCTTTGCCGTGTCGGGAAGCTGGCTGCTGATCTCCTTCATCGCCCGGATAGCGGTTGCTAAGGGGCTTCCCTGATTGTTGCTGTAGAAGCGGTAGAGAAGCTTTCCGTCCTCGCCCACCAGGGCAACCTTTGTGGTGGTGGAGCCGGCGTCAATGCCTAAAAAGCAGTTTCCGCTGTAGGTGGATAAATCCCCGGAAGCAACCCGGTGCTTATCGTGCCGCGTGCAAAATTCGTCGTAGGAAGCTTCATCTTCAAACAGCGGGTCCATGCGCTTTACCTCGAACTCCATGGGAATCCCGCGGGTTAAGGTGTGAATCATCTTATCCAGGGAAAACGGCTTTTGTTCGGCACTGCTGTTCATGGCTGCCCCCACAGCGGCAAAAAGATGGGAATGGTTCGGGGCAATAATCTGTTCGCCCTGTAAGCGCAGGGTACGGATAAAGGCATTGCGCAGTTCCGGGAGGAAGTGCAGCGGGCCGCCAAGGAAGGCGACATTGCCCCGGATGGGTTTTCCGCAGGCCAGGCCGCTGATGGTCTGGTTGACGACGGCCTGGAAGATCGAAGCCGCCAGATCCTCGCGGGTCGCCCCCTCGTTAATTAAAGGCTGGATATCCGACTTGGCAAACACGCCGCAGCGGGCGGCAATCGGGTAAATCGCCTGATAGTTGGCAGCATATGTATTTAAACCGGCGGCGTCCGTCTGCAAGAGGGAGGCCATCTGGTCGATGAATGAACCTGTTCCCCCGGCGCAGATCCCGTTCATCCGCTGATCAATGCCGTTGGAGAAATAAATAATCTTCGCGTCCTCACCGCCAAGTTCGATGGCGACGTCGGTGTGCGGCGCATAATCCTGAAGGGCCGTTGCCACAGCGACCACCTCCTGGACGAAGTCAATATGTAAATGCCGGGAAAGGGTGAGTCCCCCGGAGCCGGTGATGGAGGGAACAACCTCAAGATCGCCCAGCTTATCTTTGGCTTTTTGAAGCAGGCTGGCAAGTGTTTCCTGGATATTGGCATAGTGCCTCTGGTAATCGGAAAAAACCAGATGAGCGCCAGGATCTAAAACGGCAACTTTAACTGTAGTGGAACCGATGTCGATTCCTAGTGTGTGGGTTTTTTTCATCATATAGGGCATCTCCCATTACCTCCTTTGTTTCAAAACTTGATTATCCTGTATGGTTTCCATTATTGTTTCCATGTGTTTAAAAATGCTTTGTTTTTTAAAATACCTTGTAAAGCGATACCTAGTGTATCATAAATTAGGAAGGAAAACAATTGGTAGGTACTGTTAAAAAACCGTGAAAAATCAAGAGAGGGTTTGTGGAAAACTGTTTCTTCATGGCAGGTAATGCTTTCTTTATGGGTTCGGATAAGTTTTTCTCTCGCATTTGTTTGACAAAAGGATGGGTAGAAATTATAATGATAAGGCATGGAGGAGTTTACGTGCAATTTTTCAAGGAATGGAGGCTGAAGCAATGATACAAATTTTTAGAACCGAAGACGGTGTTGTCCATCAGAAAGATGAACGCCTTCCCGGCTCCTGGATTGCACTGACAAATCCCACAGCGACGGAAATCCTGGAGATTTCTGATGCCTACCAAATTGATCCGGATCATCTGCGGGCGCCTCTGGACGAGGAAGAGCGCTCCCGTATCGAGGTCGAGGATAACTATACCTTGGTGCTGGTGGATATCCCGGCGATCGAAGAGCGAAACGGAAAAGACTGGTATGTGACGATCCCTCTGGGTATTGTGATGACCTCGGATTTACTGATTACGGTCTGCCTGGAAGAAACGCCGGTGCTCTCCGTGTTTATGGACGGACGGGTCAGGGATTTCCACACTTTTATGAAAACCCGCTTTATTTTACAGATTTTGTATAAGAACGCATCACTCTACTTACAATATCTGCGAATTATTGATAAGAAGAGTGAGGTTATCGAGAGAAAGCTTCACCAGTCCCAGAAAAACCAGGAATTGATTGAACTTTTGGAACTGGAAAAGAGTCTGGTGTACTTTACTACCTCTCTTCGCTCGAATGAGGTGGTTTTAGAAAAACTTCTGCGCAATGAAAAAATCAAAAAATACCCAGAAGATACAGAATTGCTGGAAGATGTTATTAATGAAAATAAGCAGGCAATTGAGATGGCAAATATTTACAGCGGTATTTTAAGCGGCACGATGGATGCTTTTGCCTCGGTAATCTCCAACAATTTGAATATTGTTATGAAGTTTCTGGCAACAATAACGATAGTGATGTCGATTCCAACCATGGTTGCAAGCTTCTATGGGATGAATGTCAATTCGGCAGGTATGCCCTTTGCCGACAGTCCCTATGGTTTTGTGATTGTATTGGGCTTTGCCGTGGTGCTTTCACTGATTGTCGCCTGGATTTTTTCCAAGAAGGATTTTTTTTAATCTTGTGTAGCTGTGGGGAATGCAGGTTACTGTTTATGTATGATGCAGTGCGGTCAAGCAGACAGGAAGTCAGAAGGTTACAGCAAATCGTTGAACAGTAACATCAAAAGAAAGACGGGAAGGTTTTATGAAATTTTTTTATCAGTTGGAAAAGAAGTTTGGAAAGTATGCAGTCAGGGATCTGCCAAGGTATATTGCGGGGATGTATGCCATCGGTGTGGTGCTGTCCTTTATTATGCCGTCATTTTATCGTGCTTTTCTCAGCCTGAACGGGGATGCCATCGTTCACGGGCAGATATGGAGGGTGTTCACCTTCCTTTTATATCCGCCGTTTGCTATTCGGGGGATGGGGGATATTATCGGGATTTTCCTTAATGCATTAATTATACCCACCTATTATTTTCTTGGGAGTACGCTTGAGCGGGTGTGGGGTTCGTTCCGCTTTAATATTTACTTCCTTTTAGGGGTGATTGGCCATGTGGCCGGGGCGGTTGCAGTGTATTTTCTTTTGGGCGTCGGGACGATATTGAGGCCGGTGTACCTGAACTTTTCCCTGTTTATCGCCTTTGCTCTGATGTTTCCGAATATGGAGTTTTTTATCTGGGGCTTACTCCCCATAAAGATAAAATACCTGGCAGTTGCCGAAACGGCCTTGTATATTTATTCGTTTGTTACAGGGGATATCGTTGTGCGGCTGGAAATCGGTCTTTCTCTGTTAAACGTGCTGGTCTTTTTCGTGCTTACCCGAAAGCCCCAGCGGTTTTCGCCCAAGGAAATCCGGCGCAGGCAGGAATTTAAGGCACAGACCAAGATAAAGCCTGCTGGAAGAACCCGCCATCGCTGCGCAGTCTGCGGGAGGACAGAGGAGGACGGGGCACAGATGGAGTTTCGCTATTGCTCCAAATGTGCAGGCAGTTATGAATACTGTCAGGATCATCTGTACACGCATCAGCATGTAACAGAGAAGAAGTGAGAAGAAGGTTACGGTTCATGGAGGTCTGTGCACTTGCTGCGAACGTGTGAACAGTAACAAAAGAAGTGAGATGGGAATGAAGCAGGCAGATTTACTATCGTTATATTGGGTGGGATGAAACAGGTATAACCGAAAGTGTTGTACGAAGTGGGAAGATAAGGAGAGAAGAGTTATGGAAGAATTGACAAGACAGAAAAAGACAAAAATTATCTGCACCTTAGGGCCGAACAGTGACAACCCGGATATTATGCGGGGATTGGCAGAAAACGGGATGGATGTGGCGCGTTTTAACTTCTCCCACGGCAGTTACAGTGAGCATAAGGCGCGGCTGGAACTGTTAAAGCAGGTGCGCAAGGAGGTGGATCGCCCGATTGCCGCATTGTTAGATACCAAGGGCCCGGAAATCCGTACCGGCTTACTAAAAGATGAGAAAAAGGTGATTCTCCAGGAAGGACAGGAATATACCCTGACTACCCGGGAGTTGGAAGGCGATGAGCATATCGGCTTTATTAACTATGCAGGTCTGGTCGAGGATGTAGTTCCGGGAAATAAGATTTTAATAGACGACGGTTTAATTGAACTGGAAGTCAAAGAGGTGAAGGAAACCGATATTGTCTGTACCGTAATTAACGGCGGCGAACTGGGACAGAGGAAGGGCGTAAATGTTCCTAATGTTAAGATTAAGCTTCCGGCGCTGACCGATAAGGATAAAGAAGATATTCGTTTTGGAATTAAAGAAGGATTTGATTTTATCGCGGCATCCTTTGTGCGCAATGCCGAGGCCATCCGTGAAATCCGGGATATCCTGCGCGAAGAAGGGGCAAATATGCAGATTATTGCCAAGGTTGAAAACGCGGAAGGTATTGATAACCTAGATGAGATTATTGCTGCCGCAGACGGCATTATGGTTGCCCGGGGCGATATGGGTGTGGAGATTCCGCCGGAGAAGGTTCCCTACATCCAGAAAACGATTATCGGACGCTGTAATGAAGCCTGCAAGGTGGTGATTACGGCAACCCAGATGCTTGATTCCATGATCCGCAACCCGCGCCCGACCAGAGCCGAGGTAACGGATGTGGCAAATGCGGTCTATGACGGAACCGATGTGGTTATGCTTTCCGGGGAAACGGCGATGGGAAAATACCCGATTGAAGCCTTAAAGATGATGGCGACCATTGTAAGCGATACCGAGTCCCACTTAGACTACAGTTCCTACCGCAACCGCCATGTATTTGCCAAGAACGGGCACCATATTTCCAATGCAGTGTGCTATTCTTCGGTGGCGACGGCAGATGATCTCCATGCGCAGGTGATTGTCACGCCGACGATTTCCGGCTATACGGCAAAGATGCTTTCCAAGTGGCGTCCGGCTTCGCAGATTATCGGGATGTCGCCCAGCCTGTCCGCAGTGCGGCAGATGATGATTTACTGGGGCGTGAAGCCGCTCTGGTCAAAGCGTGCGGAGTCTACCGACGAACTGATTGAATATTCCTTAGAAGAACTGAAAGAGAAAGGGATTGTCAGGGAAGGCGATCTGGCGGTGATTACTGCGGGCGTTGTGTCCTATGCAAAGAGGAATGAGCCGGCGACACAGACAAATATTATGCGGGTGGTTCCTATCGAGTAGGGAAGAGGCTTAAGCCAAGGAAAAAAGTATCGACTTGGGCAATGGAAAAGAAAAAACTAAGCCCAATCGATGGAAGAAATGCTGCTGTGAACGTGTGAGCAGCAACAAGACGCAGAGGAGAGTACATGATGGAAAAAAGACCGTTTGTTTCCCTGGAACAGATTCAGGAGATGGCAGAAAAGTTTCCCACGCCGTTTCACCTGTATGACGAGAAGGGAATCCGGGAGAATGCAAGGAAGCTTCATCAGGCATTTGCCTGGAACCCGGGATTTAAAGAGTATTTTGCGGTGAAGGCGACGCCTAATCCGTTTATCTTAAAGATATTAAAGGAAGAGGGCTGCGGGACGGACTGTTCGTCGGCTACGGAACTGATGCTGTCCGAGGGCTGCGGGTTTTCGGGAAAGGAGATTATGTTTTCTTCCAATGATACGCCGCCGGAGGAGTTTGCTATGGCTCATAAGCTGGGGGCGGTGATTAATCTGGATGATATTACGCACATTGCCTGCCTGGAAGAAACTTTAGGTGCCATCCCCGAAACGGTGAGCTGCCGCTTTAATCCCGGCGGGGTCTATACGATCAGCAACGGCATTATGGATAATCCGGGTGATGCCAAGTACGGGATGACCGAAGCCCAGCTGATAGAGGCGTATAAGATCTTAAAAGAAAAAGGGGCAAAACACTTTGGCATTCATGCTTTTCTGGTCAGCAATACCGTGACGAATGACTATTATCCCATGCTTGCCAGAACCTTGTTTGAACTGGCGGTGCGGGTGAAGAAGGAAACCGGGATTTCGGCAGAGTTTATCAACCTTTCCGGCGGCGTGGGGATTGCTTACCGCCCGGAGCAGGAACCGAACGATATCCTGGCCATCGGCGAGGGCGTGCGCAGAGTTTATGAAGAAGTGCTGGTTCCCGAAGGCATGGGCGATGTTGCTATCTGTACGGAGTGCGGGCGCTTTATGCTCGGGCCCTACGGCTGTCTGGTCACAAAGGCAATTCATGAAAAGCACACCTATAAGGAGTATATCGGCGTGGATGCCTGTGCGGCAAACCTGATGCGCCCGGCGATGTACGGGGCCTACCATCATATCACGGTTGCCGGGAAGGAAGAGGCCGTTTGCGATCATAAGTACGATATTGTAGGATCGCTTTGTGAAAATAATGACAAGTTTGCCGTGGATCGTATGCTTCCCGAGATTGCCATGGGCGATTATCTGGTTATCCACGATACGGGTGCGCACGGCTTTGCCATGGGATATAACTATAACGGACGTCTTCGCTCCGCGGAACTTCTTTTGAAAGAGGATGGAAGCGTGGAGTTAATCCGCCGGGCAGAAACACCGAAGGATTATTTTGCAACCTTTGATTTTTGTGATTTGCTGAAGAAGTATTGAGAAAGAAATGTTGAGGAAAAGGAGGACGCTTTTTGGCGTCCTCCTTTTCGGCATATAGGATAATGGCAGTTATTGGCTTAAATTCGTCCATAACGTTTTGCTGCATTGAAGATTTCTTTCTGCAGTTCTTTGCTTAATTCTTTTTCGGTAATCCTCCACCGCCAGTTTATTCCCACGGTGGAAGGGCGGTTCATCCGGCTGGTGTTGTCATAGCCAAGATAGTCCTGGATCGGGATAATGCAGAGGTTTGCCCGGCTGCGCATTACCAGGCTGATAAAGGGCCAGTGCAGATGTTTTTTCGGCGTATAGTGATCGCAGAGGTAATCTCTTGCATTTTCCATTTCTTCTTTTGTAATGCTGTTAAACCATCCGACCAGGGTTTCATTATCGTGCGTTCCGGTGTAGGCGGCGCAGTTTTCGGGATAGTTGTGGGGCAGGTAATCGTTCGTGCAGCCCGTATCCCGGGAGTCGAAGGCAAATTCCAGAACTTTCATCCCCGGAAATCCTGTATCGGCAACCAACTGCTTTACGGAATCCGTGACATAGCCTAAATCTTCGGCAATAACCTTCCGTTCGCCAAGGACTTCCTTCATCCGGTGAAAGAGATGGATTCCCGGACCTTTTTCCCAGGTTCCGTTGGCAGCGGTTTTGGCACCGTAAGGGATGGAGTAGTATTCGTCAAAGCCGCGGAAATGGTCAATCCGCAGGATATCATAAAGCTTAAAGCAGTAACGCAGGCGCTCGATCCACCAGGAAAATCCGGTCTGTGCGTGGTAATCCCAGCGGTAGAGCGGATTGCCCCAGAGCTGGCCTGTGGCGGAAAAGCCGTCAGGCGGACATCCGGCTACGGCGGTCGGAACATTGTTTTCATCTAATTGAAACAGCTCCGGGTGTGCCCAGGCATCGGCGCTGTCCATGGCGACATAGATGGGAATATCCCCGATAATCTGGATTCCCCGGGCATTGGCATAGGCTTTTAGTTTTGTCCACTGCTGGTAGAACTTAAACTGAAGATACTGGTGAAATTCAATGGTAAAATACATTTCCCGCCGGTAATAGTCCATGGCATTGGCCCAGCGAAGGCGGATGTCTTCGGCCCACTCCGTCCAGGGCTTTCCGTCGAACCTCTCCTTTACCGCCATAAACAGGGCATAGTCCTTCAGCCACCAGCCGTTTTCTTCCATAAACCGAAGATAATCCTGATTTTCGCTGATACTGCTGCGCTCGTAGGCTTTGTAGAGAAGAGAGCAGCGGTTTTCATACATTTTTTCATAGTCAATGTCTTTGGGATCGTCGCCGAAATCTGCGTCTTCACATTCTTTTTTGGTCAGCACGCCTTCTTCGATAAGTTCCTCCAGACTGATAAAGTAGGGATTTCCCGCATAGGTGGAAAAGGACTGGTAGGGGGAATCTCCAAAACTGGTGGGAACTAAGGGAAGGATCTGCCAGTAGCGCTGTCCGCCCTCCTTCAGCCAGTCGATAAAATCATAAGCACTTTGCGAAAAGCAGCCGATGCCGTACTTAGACGGCAGGCTGGTAATCGGCATAAGGATGCCAGCTCCTCGAATCATGATATTTCCTCCGTTTCTATCATCACGCCGTAATGGTCGGACACGATGGGATAATGTTTTCCGTTGAATACGACCCGGGACTGACGGACAGCCCTCTTTTTACTGCACCAGATATAATCAATACGCATCCCCTCGTCGATTTCTTTTCTGTTCTGGTTGCGCCATCCGTCGATAACGCCGCTGACCGTAATCCCGGAATCTTTTTCTTTTGCCAGTTCATAGGTATCCTGCCATCCGGAATCCTTCACATAGCTGTAGCCTTCGCCCAAAACATCGGACGGGCTGTTAAAATCACCGCAGATCCAGATGGTTTCCTGTTCGGATTTTGCAGTTTGCAGATGTTGGCTAAGACAGTCCCAGTGCCGGGCAAACGGTTCCTCCTCGTCCTTCCACCAGCCCATATGGACGGAGTAAAACCATTCGCCCCGTGTCTTTATGCCCAGGCTTTTCCTTGTTCTCCAGTTGGAAAAATCCTGATTTCGGCTGATAAAAAGCTGCTCGGCCTGTTCGATGGGAGAGCGGGAGAACAGGGAAAGCCCTTCCTCATAGATTCCATAGCCGATTTTTGCCGGAACCCAGGTCCAGAAATAGGGGCAGTTTTTCTCTTTAAGAAGTTCTGCCAGAGAAAGGGCGTGGTTTCCCCTGCGCACAGGCCCCGAAAAACCCCGGCACGGGATATACTGCGGATTGCCGTCCATCAAAACCGGATCTTCCTCGATTCTCTGGTTGACCTCCTGAAGGGCAAAAACATCGGGAAGTTCCTGTGCAATCATTTCTGCAAAAATCTCACGTTTTTCGTCGGCATGTTTTTCTGCAAGGCTGTGGGTGTTTAAGGTTAAAAGTTTCATCGCCGGAACTTCCTTTCTTTTCGTTCTGGATGTTTGTGTGGTGTTTTTACCGTATTGCTAAAAGCTTATCAAAGGATATCATTAATATCCGATTTTAACACGTCGGCCTTCGGCCCGTAAATCGCCTGAATGCCGTTATCCTTCTTTAACAGGCCCAAGGCTCCTTCCGCTTTCCAGTCGGCAAGTTCGGCAACCTTTGCCGGATCTTTAACCGTGACGCGAAGTCTGGTCATGCAGGCGTCAACCAGGGTAATATTTTCCCGTCCGCCTAACAGGGCGATAATGCGCTCGGCCTGGCTGTTTCCGCCGGAGCTTCCTTTTGCCGCAGAGGGCGCTGCGCCTGCCTCGTCCTCGCCTTCATCCGTATAATTGCCCAGACGTCCGGGGGTTGCAAATTTCATCTTGCCAATCATGACATAGGCAACACCGTAGCCAACGGCAAAGAATACCAGAACACAGAGGATGAAATTAATTAAATCACCGCCGAGCCCTGCCTTTAAGGACATGGGAACACGGGTGATAAACTCCAGATTTCCAAAGGAATGAAGCCGCAGGGGAAGGATTCCCGCCATGGCAAATGCACAGCCCTGCAGTACCGCATAGACGATGTATAACGGAAGGGCGCAGAACATAAACATAAATTCCAGCGGCTCGGTTACACCGGTGAGGAATACGGCAAGTACGGTGGAAAAGAACATGGAGCGGTAGCGCTGTTTTTTATCGGGCTCTACCCGGCGGTACATGGCAAGGGCAATGCCTAAAAGCAGGCCGGTAGCGCCGATCATCTGTCCTACCTTAAAGCGGGCAGGGATAACGGTAGCCATTAATTCCGAATAGGCGGCGGTGTTTCCGGCATCCTGGAAGTTAATTAAATCCGTTACCCAGGCAAGCCACAGCGGGTCCTGACCAAAAACCTGCGATCCGGCATTGATTCCGGTCTGGATGGTGTAGGTTCCGCCAAAAGAGGTATAGTTCATCGGAATTGTCAGCATATGGTGAAGTCCAAAGGGAAGCAAAAGCCGCTCTAAGGTTCCGTAGATAAAGGGAGCCAGTACCGGTGAAGTGGAAGAAGAGTTGGCAATCCACACACCGAAGTTATTAATTCCTGTCTGGACAACCGGCCATACGACAGCAAGCCCTAAGGAGATAATCACCGACCACACGATAACAACCATGGGAACGAAGCGTTTGCCGTTAAAGAAGGCCAGGGCATCGGGAAGCTTGCGGTAATTATAGTACTTATTATAAATGATTCCGCCGGTAAATCCAGAGATAATTCCCACAAATACACCCATATTCAGTGCAGGGGCACCAAGAACGGAGGTAAAATAGCCGTTGACCAGGATTTCACGCCCGAAAAGAGTGTGGGTAACGGCGTCCGGGTCATTGATCATCGCTGCCGTTACGCCGAAGATGGCACCGGTAATACAGTTAATCAGGACAAAGGCGCTTACCGCAGCGAACGCACCGCCGGAGCGCTCCTTGGCCCAGGAACCGCCGATGGCTACGGCAAATAAGATATGAAGGTTATTAATCACTGCCCAGCCGATATTTTCCATGGTGCTCCCCACCATGAAAATCATGTGCATATCCGCGCCTGCCATCTGTACCAGTTTTCCAAGGCTGATCATCAGGCCGGCAGCCGGCATCACGGCGATAACTGCCATTAAAACCTTGCCCAGTTTCTGGAGGAAGTCAAAATTAATTTTAATTTTTTTGCCGTCCTTCTTTTCTTCGGAATCGTTCTTTCCCGCAGAAGACGGACTGCCGGAAGCCGCAGAGGATTCTTTTGGCGCAGATGCAGTCTTTGTGCTTTCTGTGGTTTCCTGAGCCGGATTTTCTTTGGCAGAAGCAGAGAGGACAAGCACTTCCGTTTCTCCGGCTTTGGCGCTGCCTTCGCCGTAGCTTAAGCAAAGTCCCTCAGCCCCGCCGCAGATTAAAATAGGGGTGATGGGGTTTAGTTCTTTTTCTTTAAGAAAGTTTAAGTCAACCTCTGCCACAGGGGTTCCGGCTTTAACCTGATCTCCGACCTTGACCAGGGGCTTAAAGCAGGCACCTTTTAAGGCTACGGTTTCCAGTCCGATATGGATCAGCAGTTCAACGCCTTCTTTTGTGCGGAAACCATAGGCATGGAGTGTTTCAGCGATGGAAACAACTTCGCCGTCCACCGGGCTGACGATGGTTTCATCACTGGGAATGACCGCAATACCGTCGCCGATAATCTTCTGCGAAAACACCGGATCAGGAACCTGATCCAGGGGAACAAGCTGACCGGTAGCCGGAGAAAGAATGCGGATTTTTTCTGCGTTACTCATAATACCAAACCTCCTATACATTTTCTATTGTTTGCGTAAAGTTGCACCAAAACATTGCGCAATTAACTGCAATCAATATACTATATTTGCATAAAAATTGCAATAGATTTTGCAATAAAGTTTTAAAAAGGTGAAAATTAATAAAAAACAGGCAGGTTATTTGGTGAATATTGCTGAATGAATAAGGGAATATATGGAATAATAGGAGAAGAATAATTCTGGCAAAACGGATGGTATGCAAACTTATATTATTTTTGCACTATTTTGCACTTTGCTGCACGGGCATAATTATGAAAAAAGGATGAAAAATTGCATGACCGGATTGACTTTCCAGGTGTTTACATTTACAATTCAAGTAAAATAAAGTAAAGCGAGGATGCATTTATGGCAGTGACAATTAAGGAAGTGGCGGCGCTTGCAGGAGTATCTCCTTCTACGGTATCCAGAACCTGCAAAAATAATCCCTCCATCAGTGAAGAAACCAAAGAAAAAGTGCGTCAGGCGATGCAGCAGCTTGGCTATGAGCCCGGGACTTCCGCGGCGGCTTCCCCGGCGGTTTCACCAGGTCTTGTACAGAAAACCATTGGTATTATCCTGCCGCCTTCGCAGAAGGAAACCTATGAAAATTCCTTTTATCTGGAAGCTATTCGGGGAATCAGTCAGTTCTGCAATCCCCGCCAGGTGATCAGCACGGTGATGACCGGGAAGGATGAGGAGGAATTGTTTCAGGTTATTCAGACCATGGTGCAGAACGGTCAGGTGGATGGTTTTATCTTATTGTACGTTAAAAATCAGGATCCGATTCTGGAGTATTTATATAATGAAGGACTGCTCTATGTCCTGATTGGAAAAGCCTACCAGTATGTCAACCAGACGATTTATATCGATAACGATAATTTACTGGCGGGGCAGGAGGCTACGGAATACCTTCTTAGCCTGGGCCATAAAAAGATTGCCTATTTGGGCAGTGAAAGCAGTCTGATGTTCTCCGCAGATCGAAAGGCGGGCTATCAGCTTGCCCTGACCCGACATCAGATTGCCCTGCGCCCGGAATACTGTCTGGAACTGACTTCCGTCACTAAAGGAAACTCGGAGCGCATTAAAGAACTGCTGGAAAGCCCGGAGCGCCCCACGGCGATGGTGGTCAGCGACGATATTTTTGCCGTTGCCTTAGAACAGGTCTGTCTGCGGGCAGGTATGTCCATACCGGAAGACTTATCCATTATTTCCTTTAATAATTCCCTTCTGGCCCGGATTACCTCACCGCAGCTGACATCCATCGATGTCAATTCCTACCAGCTGGGGATTGAGGCTGCCTCGCAGCTGATGAACCATATTGAAAACCCCAACCTCTTGGCAACCAAGATTATCGTTCCCCATCGGCTTGTGGAGAGAAAGAGCTGCAGGGCGGTCGATTAGGATGTAACTGAACATGGGCAGAGGTGCAAAAAGACGGACATAATAAACAAAAATGAAAAAAGACAGGAAAAAATGCAAATACAAAGAAAAAACCCCGTGTGTGACGTCACGGGGCCTGCACTTGTGCATTTCAAGTTCAAAAAGGAATTTCAAAGGTTTTTATCCGGTGCATTTCTTATAGTTAAAGTATAGCACAGCATCGGATAAAAAGATTGAATGTTACTTAAACAGATTATGAAGAAATTCTTAATTTTTTCCCAACCGAAAACCGGGTTCTGCTCCGATGCATGGGAATGCATGAAGTACCGCACAAACAACTAACGGTAGGCGCTTACAATCCTCTGGATTTGCTCCGTGGTAAGTACAAGGTTGGTTCCCGCCGGATTAATAACAAAGCCCTTGGAGTCCTTAATTAAAAACTGAGGAAGCTGATAAAAGCTTAAACTGGATATGCGCAGCTTTGGGGCATTGGGGCCGGCATATTTGCGGAACTCTGAAAAATCCGAGTAAAGAGGCTGATAAATATCGCCCTCTTTATTTTTTATATAAGGAATTTTAATGTTTTTAAGATTTACTTTGGTTGGTTCTTCGGAATTTTCTCCCTGCATAGCTTCTACCGCCAGGATAAAGTTTGATTTTACCAGGTTGGCAATCATCTCTTCTTCGAGTTCACGCAGATGTGCCATATCGTGCTTTATGGGGCGGCGCAGTTCCTGAAGAAAATAAATCATGGTCAGGGTGAGCCGCGGGTTCATAATAGGAATTTTTTCCTTTGCAAGCTTCTCCATATCCGGGCGGTTAGCCAGTTCTTCAAGCTCCAGCCGGTTTTCGCCTGCATCGTCACGGAAAATCACCATATTGACATCTAATGCGTAGAGGCTGTTTAAAAAGCCGTTCATCTGAGGCTGCTGAATTTTCATAAGAACAACCGGATTTTTCTTTTCATTTTCTGCGGTTACAAATTCCTTGCACATCTCTTCCGAGGAGAAAAGATAAACCTGATCGTCAAAGGTTTCCTCATCACAGTGAATATAGGGCATACGGGTGAGCGGGGAAAAAGCCGTAAAAAATCCATCTAGTTTCTGTAATTTTTTAATTGCAAATTTATGATCAATCGTCATGGAAATAAGATCCCTTCTGTATAAATATAGTTTGTGCTCTTTATACTTTATCACGATATAAGCGTAATTTCAATGTATTTTTATCTTTTTGTCGGGCTTTTGCCAGGCTGATTTTAAAAGGGGATTATGCTTTGCGTGTGTTCACAGTAACCCGCCGGCAAAATCAGGAATATCCTATCAATAAGAGTGTGTGATCATGCCAGTACATTGTTCGACAGGATGTACCGGGGAGAGGGGACATGGAGCAGGTAAAAAGACAAATAGGCTGGGGAAATGCTTTTTCATACGGGATTACGGGAAGAGATGTGGGTGTTGCCGTTTTAGATACCGGCGTTTTTCTTCATCAGGATATCCGCGATCGGGTGGTGGTTTTTCAGGATATGCTTCGGGGGCGGAGAAATCCTTATGATGATAATTCGCACGGAACCCATGTCTGCGGCATTATCGGCGGGGACGGCCAGGCTTCCGGCGGGCGTTTCCAGGGGATGGCACCGGAGTGCCGGCTGATTTGCGTAAAGGTTCTGGATCGAAAGGGGAACGGATTTGCCACGGATGTGCTGGAAGGGCTTCGCTGGGTGAGGGAGAACCGGGAGAAGTACGGCATCCGCATTGTCAATATTTCCGTAGGTTCTTTTAACCGCAAGGTGATGGGGGAGAATTCTGCCCTGGTTAAGGGGGTGGATGCCGCCTGGGATGACGGCCTGGTCATGGTGATTGCCGCAGGAAACCAGGGGCCGAAGGCCATGACCATAACCACGCCGGGAATCAGCCGAAAGGCGATTACCGTGGGAAGCTCCGACGATAACCAGGCTATTTTTGTGATGGGAAACCGGATGGTGGATTATTCCGGAAGAGGGCCGACCGAGTCCTGTATCTTAAAACCGGACATTGTAGCACCCGGTTCAAAGATTATCAGCTGTTCCAATATGCCCTCCAAGTACCAGATTAAGAGCGGCACCAGCATGAGTACGCCCTTAGTATCCGGGGCAATAGCCCTTCTCCTGGAAAAATATCCCTGGATGACGAATAAGGATGTGAAGCTGCGGATTATGGAGCGGGCAGTGGATCTGGGGCTT
>Ga0137306_102562_pt1 | contig 14967 bp, 14 predicted proteins | sample Inofroosms_March_FD_97187 | JGI IMG/M metagenome (GOLD analysis project Ga0137306, IMG submission 97187) | Mouse cecal microbial communities from Vienna, Austria - N-Acetylneuraminic and N-Acetylglucosamine D2O microcosms_March | ecosystem: Host-associated > Mammals > Digestive system > Large...
ATAAACACACAGATTACCACACTGGCCACGGGATCAAGCACCGGAAAGCCCAGTCTGGCCCCCAGAATACCCGCAAAACTGCCGATCGAAGACATGGCGTCGGAACGGTGATGCCAGGCGTCCGCCATCAGCGCGCCGGATTTGATTTTTTTCGCCGCATGGCGGGTATACCAGTACATTCCTTCTTTTACCGCCACCGACACCAGCGCCATCACCAGAGCGATCAGGCCGGGGACAGACAAATCCCCATAATCCCTCTCGACGATTTTGACAATGCCGCCATAACCGATCCCAAACCCCGTGAAGGCCAGAAATACGGCCAGAATAATCGCCGCCACACATTCCATCCGCTCATGTCCATAGGGATGATTATGGTCGGACTTTTTCCTCGCCATTTTAACGCCCGCCATCACCACAAAAGTGCTGAGCACATCCGAAATCGAGTGAACCGCATCGGAAACCATGGCTCCCGACCGGCCCGCCAGTCCCGCGATCAGCTTAAACAGCGATAAAAGCACATTTACAATAATGCTGTTTACGGAAACCCGCATCGCGATTTTTTCAGATACGTCTGTTTCCGGTTTCTGTTCCGTTTTAACGGCGTTTTCATTATGTTTTCCCATCTTCATTACCTCCTGATTCAGTTCCGCAAAAACCGCCGCCGCGCCTGAACCCGGCCCGATACATGGCTTCTGCCGATCCATTGGATTATAAGTCTTCTGGGCACTTCATAACTGAAAATCGTCAATACATACGGTATATTCCGCAAAAAAACCAGGCATCTACATCCGCCTGGTTCGCTTTCGCAAAAAATTCTGCGGAACATACACTGTCCCACAGATAAATACCCTGTTCATCTGCTGCCATTCTCATAGCCCGGCTACGCATTTTTATGCTGCCTGATCAGTTTGTACTGTAGATTGTATGCAGTGCAAAGAGATTGCTCTTACTATACTATACTACGCACAAAAAGGCAAGGGGTTCGTCGTCAGCTTTCAAAACTTTTTTAAAAATACTGTTTCAAATGCCTCCACAATCAGCTCCACTGCCTGATCCGGCGTTTCCGCTCCGCCGGCGGCCAGAGGCTCCTCCATGCCCATCCCTGCCAAAAGATCCGATACGGCTTCCAAAGCTTCCGGCACCTCCAAAAGCCCCCAGTCCATCTGATCAATGGCATGGGCAATAAAAGAGGCTTTTGCCACCATCCCGCCTTCTGCGGCCCGTTCTTCCAGCAGTGCGGAAAATCTGGCTCTGTCCATGGCCAAAGCCCCCAGTTCCTGTACATATCTGCGGTACAGGCCGGCTTCGCTGACGCCAAACCGGGACAGACGTCTGATTACATTGTGCTGCCGCTCCGCATCCAGTTTTGTCTGTAAATACAAAGCCCTCTTTACCGCCGGCTTCACCGCTCTCCCGATCAGTTCTCCCAGCTTGCTGTGTTTTCCCGCATCGGTAAGATACATCTCCGATTCCATATCCGCCGTCACAATGGTCCCGTCTGTTCCGGAGCCGGTGGCAAGTCCTCTGGAAGAACGGCTTTCCGCCATCAATTCCTGAACGGCGGCGGTTTTTGCCTCGGTGCAGGTGACAAGAGCGCGGGCCATGGCTCCCTCCGATAAATCCGCATTCACACAGAGAAGAATGTTTATGGTACCCATCCGGTATTCCGGGGCCACCGCACTGTTCTCAATCCACGCGGCCGGATCGCCCGCCCGGCCTCCGTTTACCTCGATTCCCCCTGTCACAATCGCCGTGACGGCAAGTTTTTCAAACCGCTCCGTGCAGATCGCCGCATGATCCATGCTGGCCGCCGTTTCCAGCCCCGCCGTAGTTTCCAGGTTCAGACCAATTTCCTCAATCGTGCGCATCATATGCTCCCGGTAAGTCTTTCCCTTCATCTCGGCCGAACACCCCACGCCCGGATTGCAGTCGTGATTGAACACCGTCTTCAAATCCGTACGGTATCCGCCGTTATAGGGCGCAGTACTGAGCACCCGCCGTTTTCCTTTGAACGGGATGACAATATTATAATCAAAACGATGCACCTCATCCCCACAGGGAAGGTCGTAAATTTTCACCGATCTGTCCTCCTGAACCCGCCAAAACATAGGATACAAATCGGCGGCCGCTGTGGCCGCCGAAAAAAACTATGCCTCGTCTATCGCTTTTCCGATATCGCTTCTGCAATACTTATTGTCAAAGTCAATCCACCGAACCGCCTCGTAAGCATTGGCTCTGGCTTTATGCAGGTCCGCGCCGGTGGCTGTTACGCCCAGCACCCGTCCTCCGTTGGTGACAATCTGGCCGTTGTCCCATCTGGTTCCGGCATGGAATACCCAGCATCCTTCTTTCTCCTCGAAAGTTTCCAGTCCTTTGATGGGATATCCTTTCTCATAAGACACGGGATAACCGTCGGAAGCCAGCACCACACAGACCGCCGCATTGTCTTCAAATTCCAGTTCGATCCGGGACAATGTACCGTCAATACAGGACTCAAACAGGTCCACAATATCATTTTTCATCCTGGGAATCACCACCTGGGCTTCCGGGTCACCGAAACGGGCGTTGTACTCCAGTACCCTGGGGCCTTTTTCCGTCAGCATTAACCCGAAGAAAATAATTCCCTTAAAGGGCCTTCCCTCGGCTTTCATGGCGTCTACGGTAGGCTGGTAAATATATTTTTTACAGAATTCGTCCACCTCTGCCGTGTAAAAAGGACTGGGGGAAAAGGTTCCCATACCGCCGGTATTCAGGCCCTGGTCACCGTCTTTGGCCCGCTTATGATCCTGCGCGGAGGTCATAATCCGGATGGTTTCGCCATCTACGAAGGAGAGTACGGACACCTCCCGTCCGGTCATAAATTCTTCAATCACCAGTTTATTCCCCGCAGTACCAAACTTCTTATCCAGCATAATCTCTTTTACGCCGTCTTTCGCTTCTTCCCGCGTATTGCAGATCAGAACACCTTTTCCCAGCGCCAGACCGTCCGCTTTCAGAACGATCGGGAAAGATGCCTCGTTCTCCAGATAACAGAGAGCGGCGTCCGCATCCTCAAACACCTCATATGCCGCCGTGGGAATCCGGTATTTTTTCATCAGATCTTTGGAAAATGCTTTAGAGCCTTCCAGTACCGCCGCGTTTTTTCTGGGACCGAACACCCGCAGACCTGCGGCTTCAAAAGCGTCCACCACACCGGCCACCAAGGGATCATCCATTCCTACCACGGTCAGGTCGATCTCCTTTTCCTTTGCAAAATCCACCAGTCTGTCAATTTCCATCGCCCCAATAGGAACGCACTCTGCCAGCCGGCTGATTCCCGCATTGCCCGGCGCACAGTAAATTTTGCTGACCCGGCTGCTCTGCGCCACCTTCCAGGCGATGGCATGCTCCCTGCCGCCGCTGCCTATAATCAAAACCTTCATCTTTCTTTTTCTCCTAAGTTAGAGTTCCGCTTCGTCCCTTCCGCGCCCGTAAATCCTTCCGTAAGCATCAGGGGACTGCCGCTGTTTTGCAGTTCCTCTCTTTTTCCTATAACCGGCCCATCGCCTCTTTTTTACAGGCCAGCATATGGATGGCCTGAGGCAGAATAATCCACTCTGCCTGTTCCATCACCCGGCGCTGCAAAAGCTCCGGCGTGTCTCCCGGCTCTACTTCCACCGCCTTCTGCAGAAGAATCGGACCGGTATCGGTTCCCTCGTCCACATAGTGAACCGTGGCGCCTGTTACCTTTACCCCTCTGGCCAGCGCCGCCTCATGGACTTTCAGCCCATAATAACCCACACCGCAGAAAGAAGGAATCAAAGACGGATGAACATTAATGATCCGGCCCGGATAGGCCTGTACCATCTTCGGCGGAATCTTTACCAGATATCCGGCCAGCACGATCAAATCCGGCTCATATTCCGCCAGTTTATTCAGCAGCGCCTGATGAAATTCCTCTCTTGTCCCGAACGTTCCGGGAGAGACACAGCAGGCGTCGATGCCGTTGGCTCTGGCTCTGGCCAGGGCGTAAGCGCCCTCATTGTTGCTGATTACCACGGCCAGCTCCGTATGTTGCACCGTACCGTTCTTAACCGCGTCAATAATCGCCTGCAGGTTGGTTCCGCCGCCGGATACCAGCACCGCTGCCCTTAACATAAGATGACTCCTTTTTCTCCTGCTTTCACGGAACCGATCACATAAGGCGTTTCGCCGGCCTCTTTGATGGCTTCCATGGCAGCGTCTTTTGCCGCCGGGTCCACGGCAACCACCATACCGATGCCCATATTAAAGGTATTGTACATGGCGTGTTCTTCCACCTGGCCCCGTTCTGCAATCAAAGCGAAAACAGGAGGCACCGGATAGCTGGACTTCTCAATCACCGCGCAGATACCTTCCGGCAGCATTCTGGGCACATTCTCATAAAAACCGCCGCCGGTGATATGGCTGCATGCTTTTACCCGTACGCCTGCCTCTTTCAGAGATCTCAAAGCTTTTACATAAATTTTGGTAGGCGCCAGCAGCACGTCTCCCAGTGTTCCTCCCAAACTGTCATAATAGGTGGACAGGCTTTCTTTCGTCATGTCAAATACTTTGCGTACCAGAGAAAAGCCATTGCTGTGAACGCCGGAAGACGCCATACCGATCAGCACGTCTCCTGCTTTTAAATCTGCGCCGCTGATCAGGTTTTTCTCATCGGCCACGCCCACCGCAAAACCAGCCAGGTCGTATTCATCCACAGGATAAAATCCCGGCATCTCTGCCGTCTCACCGCCGATCAGCGCCGCGCCTGCCTGACGGCAGCCTTCCGCCACGCCGCTTACGATCTCCGCTATCTTTTCCGGATCATTTTTACCGCAGGCTATGTAATCCAGGAAAAACAGCGGCTCTCCCCCTGCACAGGCCACGTCGTTGACGCACATTGCCACACAGTCGATGCCGATGGTATTATGCCGGTCCATCAGAAAAGCCAGTTTCAGCTTCGTTCCCACGCCGTCCGTTCCCGACAGCAGAACAGGCTTTTCCATCGTTTTAAAACTTTCCATGGAAAATGCGCCGGAAAAACCGCCCAGCCCGGACAGCACCTCCGGCCTCATGGTCGTCTGCACATGCTTCTTCATCAATTCCACTGACTTATAGCCAGCCTCAATATCTACTCCGGAATTTTTATAATCCACAATTGATTCCTCCTAATTTAGCTCCGATACAGCTTTTCCGCTGTTTTTACATCTGCTTCAAATATTCCTCATACTTGATATCTTCGATCTTCTCCGCCTTTTTCTCCACGGAGGTTTTCATATTCTCACCGTAGGCCGCCAGCTTTTCCGACAATTCCTCATCGCCGATGGCCAGCATCTTCATAGCCAGCAGAGCCGCATTTACGGCGCCGTCGATGGCTACCGTAGCCACAGGCACGCCCGGCGGTGTCATCACGATAGAATACAGGGCGTCCTGGCCGCCGAAATATTTTGAATGCAGCGGCACGCCGATCACCGGAAGCGTGGTCAGAGCCGCCAGCATCCCAGGCAGGGCCGCCGCCCATCCGGCGCCTGAGATAATCACTTTCAGACCTCTTTCTTTTGCGCTTCTGGCATATTCCACCATCTTGTCCGGCGTTCTGTGCGCAGAAATAATCGTCAGTTCATAAGGCACGCCGAAATCATCCAGCGTCTTCGCAGCTTTCTGCATCACCGTCAGATCAGAGTCGCTGCCCATTACAATACCAATTACCGGTTTCATCTTTCATGTCCTCCTATTTATAGTTCCGCTACAGTCCTCCCAAGCCCCCTGACTCTGGAAGAATTTCCGGCCGCAAGCGTCCGTAAATCCTTCCGGGGCTTGTACGGACTTCCGCTGTTTTTTAGTTCCGCTACAGTCCTCCCAAGCCCCTTTGACTCTGGAAGAATTTCCGGCCGCAAGCGTCCGTAAATCCTTCCGGGGCTTATACGGACTTCCGCTGTTTTTTTAGTTCCGCTACAGTCCTCCCAAGCCCCCTGACTCTGGAAGAATTTCCGGCCGCAAGCGTCCGTAAATCCTTCCGGGGCTTCCGTCGGCCCGGACCCCTGTAATCGTATCCAGCTCGTCATAGGGCAGGGTAATATCGGTGTGGCATCCGAAATAGGCTTCCTTCGGCTTTGTCTTCCTGAGAATCGAAATCTCATTGTCCTTTGCCACAATTTCTTTTCCGTCCGGGTTAAAGACTCTGCGCTCCTCCCCGTTGCTGTAGCAGGTATCCCCAAACGCAAAATGGGGGCCTGTCTTTTCCGCAATCAGAATTTTCAGCTTGTCAAAAATACCATATTTTTTAGCCATCCGATAAGCCGCCGTATTGGTGCCGATGGCAAATTCGCCCATGGGCAGCGTCCGGTGATGATGAAGAATCGTTTCCCGCACCAGCGCCTTTCCTTCCTCTTCACCCAAGAAGCTGCCGCAGCCATACTCCTGCACCATGCCGTCTTTTATCCGGAACCAGATATCCTTATAATAAATCCCTTCTATATACAGTTCTTTTACATGTAGGCGGCCTTCCGTTCCTTTCAGCACCGGAGAGGTAAACACCTCTCCCAGCGGAATATTCACATCCGCCAGGCAGTTCTCAAACTTTGTCTGAACCTGAGGATCCTCTAACCTCTGCAAAGCCACGGTGAGAGAGGTTTCATTGCCGTCCCGGCCTTTGATCTCCACCTGCTCACACTGATCCAGCGCCCCGATCATCGTCTCCTGTACCTGTCTGTACAGCTCATAATCCAGATTATTCAGCCGGATCGTCTCATCAAAAATCGCCTCAAAGTCTTTGCCGATAGCCGGAACCGGGTAAGAGATAATCGTAAAGCTGCGCTCTTCCCCGTTAATATACTGATAAGTGATTCTGGTTGACTCCTGCTGCATCTGAGCCAGCAGTTTCAACTGCCAGTCCTCATAAGCGGCCGCTTCCGGCTTATTAACCGGCGCAAAGTTTTCCTCTCCGAAAGTTTCCATCACCGCAGGCCCCGCCATGCCTGCGGCCAGGCTTTTCCGCTTCTCAAAGGCTGTCCGCATCACCGACAGCTTCCGCTCCTTCAAATCTCCGTTCAGAAACAGCCCCAGATCACAGCGGTGGTCATAATCGCACTGCTGATTAGGCGACGTGCCATAGTAACCGATCTTCAGATTATCCCGGCGGTTCATCAGGTTTACCGGAGAACGGTACAAAACAGCCTGCAGCCCCATCTGTCCAAACTGTCTGACAGCCGCCCGGATTACCCGCTCAAAACCAAGACAATAGCGCACATCCACAAACTGTTTTTTCGACAGATCCACATGGGCCAGCTCAAAGCCTTTGCGGTAACCCTCCGTATAAGTGGCCGCCATGGCAATAATCGTTTTTTCCGGCAGACCGTTCAAATAACGGGCGGTTTCCAGTTCATTTTCACTGACATATTCCCCGTAGCGGTACAGATAACGGAGGTCTTCCAAATCGCTGTCCATCACAACGTTCCGGGCAAAAGACAGCCCCGGATCCAAAAGCTCCCGGTTTCTGTAATCCACGGTCACATCGCAGTAATCACTGAAAAAATAATAAAGGGCCTTTTGCACTTCCGGCTCGCCGCCGCCATCCTCCAGTATGCAAAAAACCTCCATAAAAATTTCGCAGCAGATAGTCATGTCCAGCAGACGACCCTCCGCAGCATAGACGACCATACCTCTGATCTCCATATATAAACAGGAAAGCAGCCGGCCCATACCGGTTCCCAACCGGCCGGCCGCATAGGCCGGATTGGCATAGCTGCGTTCATATGCATCGCCGATTATATCTCCGTAAAGTTTTTCATTATATTCCTGAAGCTTCTCCAAAGACAGCTCATGAAACCGCCCCGAACGCCTCTCCTCGCCATACTGAACGACGGTCAGGATAAACGCGGCGGTTCTCCTGAAAAAATCTCCGCAGAAACTCTTCTTTTTCTCATCTGACAGTTCTTCTTTTGTACCTGTAATCGGGTCTGTGATTTCTTCTGTTCCGGCAATCTCTCTGATCCGGTCCAGTACCAGTCGGAAACGCTCTTCTTCGAAACCGTATTCCCGTTCACTTTCCTGCTCTGATATGTTCTGATCACACATATTGCTCTCCTCACTTCATCTGCCGCCCGGCGTCAATGTTTTTACGACAAAAATAATCCGACTCCATAGATGGCTGCAAGCACAATAAAGACAACCGCATTGGCAACACAGCCCACAAGACCTGCCGTCTGCCGTTTTTCTTCTCTGTCATACTTTCCTTTAATACCCAGCCATAATCCGAAAATAGCCGCCGGCATACCGCACAGCCCCACTCCCGCATAGCGTTCCGGGACGGCGCCCCCGGTAAGAACGGAGGGCACGATGCCTGCCGCAGCCAAGACGGCTGCCGCGACCGCTGTCACACAGGAAAAATGCGAAAAGGGCGAAAAAGCCCTGTCAGTCTGTGCGCCGCTTCCGGTATACTCCCCGGCTTCCTCCTGCAGATATCTTGCCCTTACCTTTCTACGTCTCATAGAATCCTTCCATTTCCCTCTATTTCCGCTCCGTTTTCTTTTCAGACTTTTTTTCCTCACTCCGGTTCAGAAACCGGTACAGGATAAAACCGATCAGTCCGCCCAGCGTATTCAGAAAGATGTCATCCACATCAAAAGAGCCTACCCGGAATAACAACTGAACGGATTCAATCATAAGACTGAACAAAAATGTGTAAAATACCAGATGATATCCCTTTCTGGCCGGAGATGCCAGAATCGGCAGCCACATTCCGAAAGGAACAAAAACAGCCACATTCCCCGCGAGATTGATGACTGAATAGATACCAAGAGCACGAAAATGTCGGATATAGCGTCCGATCTCCCGAAACGGCACCAGATTATACCGGTAAATGCGGTCCGAATCTGCCCTTCCAAACTGCTCGGCAAAAAAAACAAGATAAAGAAGAAATCCCAGATAGGCCGTAAAACACAGCCACTCCACCCATCCGGCCTGAGATTTATCACTTTTCCTCATCCGGCTAAAATGTAATCTGTGACTTTCTCTTCAGCAAAATGCCTCCGTTGACAATACAGCCGATACCGGTGCTGATCCCCACCACCAGGATTACAATTCCCATGGCGACGCTCCATCCGCCGGTACGGTTCATGGTCTTATAAATTTTTTCTCCCATTGAACACCTCCGATTGTTCAGCCTGTATTTACTTTACTCCGTATACCTCATAATATGCGTCGATCGCCTGCTTTAAATTATCATCAATAATCATTTTTCCCTTATAAGGGCGATTATATAAGTGCTGAATCACTTCTTCCATCGTCACGATCGCAGTCGTCCTGAAACCATAGGTCTCCGAAATCTCCGTCAGTGCGGATTTTGTTCCCTGGCCCCGCTCCATACGGTCCACACTCACTGCCAGTCCCAGCACCGTTACGTCGCCCTGGGCTTTCACAATCGGAAGCGTCTCGGCGATTGAGGTTCCCGCCGTGGTCACATCCTCGATAATCACCACCCGGTCGCCGTCGCCGATCGGACTTCCCAGCAGAATTCCTTTGTCACCGTGGTCTTTTACCTCTTTCCGGTTCGAACAGTAACGGATTTCGGCGCCGTACCGGTCACTGAAAGCCATGCTGGCCGCAACCGTCAGCGGAATCCCTTTATAAGCGGGGCCAAACAGCACGTCAAAATCCGTACCAAAAGCACTGTGGATCGCCTTCGCGTAATACTCGCCCAGCTTCTTTAGCTGCGCTCCGGTTCTGTAAAATCCTGTATTGATAAAAAACGGGGTCTTCCTTCCACTTTTTGTCACAAAGTCGCCGAATTTCAGCACTTCGCAGTCTACCATGAATTCGATGAACTCTCTTTTGTACTGTTCCATGTGGTACGATTCTCCTTCATTTATGCGCGTTTCAGCCTTAAATATCTTCCCAATTTTACCACATTTATCATTTATATTCAACTGTTTTTGTTTTTCCATTTTGATCCTGTTTTCAGATTTATTCAGACAATTTTTACAGAAATCAGACAGTCGAAACTGCCTCTGCTTCCTCATAATACACCTTTTCCAGTGTCAGCCCCTTTGCAGGCGCCAGCATCCCTGCCGCCTGCCGGTCCCGGGCCTTTAAAATCCGCTCCATTTCTTCCGGCTTCCTTTCGCCTGTCCCCACCTCATACAGCGTCCCGGCCAGAATGCGGACCATATTGTAGAGAAAACCGTTTCCGGTAACGGTAATCCAAAGCTCGTCCCCGATCTGTTCGACACGCAGGCTGTAAATGCGGCGCACCGTGGATTTTTTCATCTGCCTGTTGGCACAGAAACTTTTAAAATCATGTTCCCCTTCCAGAAATCCGGCCGCCCGTTCCATATCCGGCACATTCAGCGGCATCCTTTTCTCAGGAACCCATATATAATTACGGTCAAACACAGGCTTTGCATCCCCCGTATAAATACGATAGCGGTAGGTTTTCGCCCTGGCGTTCAGGCGGCTGTGAAAACGGCCGTCCGCCGCCGCAACGCTGACAACGGAAATGTCGGCAGGAAGATACTGATTTAAGTAATCTCTAATCCCGCCGCAGGACAGAGACGTATCCATGTGCGCGTTCGCCACCTGCCCGCCGGCATGAACGCCGGCGTCGGTTCTGCCCGAACCCTGTACCTCGATTTCCCCCTCCGGACAGCCGCACATTTTTGCCAGCACAGCTTCCAGTTTCCCCTGTATGGTCCGGCCGGTATTCTTTTGCCTCTGCCAGCCGTCGTAACGGGTTCCGTCATATTGGATTAAAAATCTGTAATTTTTCATCGGTTTTGTCTTTTCATCTCAAAATAAGGCAGCGTCTCATAGCCGCATTTTTCATAAACTTTAATGGCTCTCTCGTTTTCTTTTTCCACTTCCAGCTTTAAAATCGCATCCGGATATTTCTCCGCCATAAAGTTCAGAAACCTGCTGCCGATACCATTCCCCCGGAAAGGTTCTCTGATATACAAATCTTCAATCCAGATGCAGCATCTCCCGTACTCCGTGGAAAAGCTTTTCGCCACCATCCCATAACCCTGAATCTCCTGCCCTTCCTGGAATATATAGCCTTCCAGATAGGGACAGTCCCCAACGCAATGGTCGATATCCGCCTGAAACACCTGGGCGGACCCGTTGGTAGAAACCGCCGGAGACGCGTAAAACACCTTCATCATCTCAAAAACTTCCCCTCTGTCTTCGTCGGTCATTTCTCTTATTATGGTACGCATCAGTTGATTTCTCCTTTTTTGAAAATATTATACTAAACTTTTTCAATTTGGGCAAATCCGACAGAATCAGAAAAATCCCGGCAACATATAACGCAGGGGAGTCGGTAACTCGTCTAAGTTACCGACTCCCCTGGAACAGACTACCTGTTTCCCGAAAGTATTTCCGATATTCCAAAATCTTCTTTCAGCCAGCGCAGCACTGAAATGATGAAAAAAATCTGAAGGACCAGAATCGGTACACAGGTCAGGATGGATGAAGTTTTTACCACCTCCATGCCGCCTACAAGAATCAGTGACATTGTTGCGAGAAATACAAAGAATGACCAGAACAGGCGCACCCAGCGCCTGGGTTCCGCATTGTATCCGACTTCCTGGCTGGTGATATTTGACATGGTGTAGGCGCCGGAGTCAATACCGGTGGCCTGCGCAACCATAAGAAGCAGTACAAACAGAGGAATAATCACCGTCTTGCCGGGCAGGGTATCCAGGATCGCATAGATTGCCCGGGGCTCTCCCTGAGACTGCATGATACCGATCAGATCCATCCCTTTGTTGAAGATCAGATCCTGAACATAACCGCCCATAACACCAAAGATCAGCATGGTACCGCCGCCTGCGGTGACAATCATATTGATCACAAAGGCTCTCAGCGTTCTGCCTTTGGAAATGCGGGCCATGAACAGACCAATATAGATCGCCCATGACATCCACCAGGCCCAGTAAAATACGGTCCAGTTCTGAGGAAAGCCGGATCTGCCGACCGCGTCGGTATAAAAGCTCATTCTGAAAAAGTTCTGTATCATAATACCCAGGGAATCACTGAAATAAGACAGAATCCATGAGGACGGCCCTACCAGAAATACATAGATTACAAATGCGATAAACATAGCCATGTTGATGTCCGAAAGCTTTGCGATTCCCGAATATAAGCCCTTAAAACAGCTCCAGCTGTATATACAGGTAAAAAACAGTCCTATCCCGATTTTCAGCGGCATCGTATCCGGAATCCCGAAAAATTCTGATATGATACAGGAGATCATCGGAAATACAAAGGCCAGGGAGGTGGCAAACCCACCCATCATACCGATCACTACCAGCACATCAATGGCAATACCGATTTTTCCGTATGCTCTTTTTCCCAGAAGCCCGCCGCATGCATAGCTTGCCTTAAAATGAAACTGCCGTCTGTTATAATAACAGTATGCAAACGCAATGGCAGGTACGGAGAAAATGGCCCATGGGGTAAATCCCCAGTGGAAAAAGGTATATGCGGACGCCCATTCCCTGGCAGCCACGGACATTGGTTCAATGCCAAAGGGCGGGGATGAAAGGTAGTACAGAGGCTCCACACAGGCCCAGTACATTGCTCCCGCGCCGATTCCCGCGCAGAAGAACATGGCAATCCATGTGAAAGTTTTAAACTCCGGCTTATCATCCTTTGATCCCAGTTTTACGGAACTAAATCTGCCGGCTACAATCCACAGACTGAAAGCAAGACTGACAAATCCGACCAGTTCAAACAGCCAGTCCAGACCATACGTAACGCTGTCCATTATCAGACTGACCGGTTCCTGTGCCTTATCCCGCAAAACGATCAACGGAACATAAAGGGCAAGACAGCCAATGACAGAAGCCAGAAAAATCGGTTTTGATACGCTGGCCGTCTGTTTTTTTCTGTTTTTCTGTTCCCGTTCGCCGCCGCTCATTTATTGCTCCTCGTAAACAGTCTCTTTCTGTACGGTTCCGTCGTCATTGAGGATCGTCCATTTTTTCCTGATTTCTTTGAAAAAGGTAACAACCATTAAGGCGATAATGATAACCGCAGGTACGGAACCGATGATGGTAATTGCCTGCGCCGCGGAAATACCGCCGCAGAGCAGCAGGGCGATTGCGATTGCGCCGACGCCCAGCGACCAGAAAATTTTGTTCCAGTTGGGAGGCTCATCCTCAGGTCCCAGATCCTTTGTGGTAATCATGGCCATACTATAAACATTGCCATTCAGCAGAGTCTGCATACACAGGAAGCCAAAGACCATCAGGACAGGATATAAAAACTTGATAAAAGGGATGTAATCCCAGAGTGCTACGATTGCCGCTCCCTGTCCGGATGCCGTGATTATGGAAGCCAGATCTACATGATGGTTCTGCTGAATATAAATAGAGTAATTCTGAAATACGCCAAAGAACAGCCATGAACCCAGTGTCTGAGCCGCCAGCGCGCCGATAACAGTCTGTCTTACGGTACGGCCGCGGGAGATCTTTGCGAAAAATAAACCGTTGTGGATTGCCAGTGCCAGGTACCAGCACCAGTAAAAGATCGTCCAGTTCTGAGGTGTGCCGGAGGCCGCGTACGTATCCGTATTGAATGTCAGACGAACGATATTCTGCAGATACATACCGATGTTATCCAGCGTGGCGTTCAGAATATAGGAAGTAGGCCCTACGATCAGCAGAAATGCCAGCAGGCCGAAGCCGACGATTACACGGAAGTTGCTCAGGTATTTGACACCTTTGGAAAGACCGGTATATAACAGCAAAGCCATCACAACTGACCACATGATGATTACAACTGCTTCTGTCTGGAAATTCATCCGGATACCAAAGCTTCTGCCGATAAGCGCTGACACAGTAGGTACGTTTACGCCTACGGCCGTTACCACACCTGTCAGGATGGATATGGCAAACAACGCATCGATTACTTTGCCGAAAATACCTCTGGCATTCTTCTCACCAAGGAGGGATATACATGCCGTGGAGGGACGTACATCCTTTGCTTTTTTGCAGAAAATCTGGTATGCCCATATAACACCCATCAAAGTTGCTGCTGACTGAATAACAAACCCCCAGTGGTGAAGAGGATAAGCGGTTGCTTTATACAGCGCTTCTACCGAATAAGGCTCGACGCCTTCGGTGGGTGTCTGATAGTAATAAAACCATTCAATTGCTGTCCATGTTAAAACACCAACGCCTACGGTGGATGTAAAAATCATGCTCAGCCATGAGAATGTGGTATGTTCAGGGGCCTCCGTGCCAAAGCGCATTTTTCCGGCAGGATGAATACACAGGAAGATACATAACGCAATCAGCATGAATACAAACAGTTCGAAAAACCAGCCCAGGTCAGCACAGATCACGCTGAATGCCAGTGTGCTCAGTGCAGAGCCTGCAGATGCGGGGTCACTTAAAACCCATGCTACCAGCATGATGATAACAAGCAGCGGCGGAATAAATACAACCGGCTCAATACCTGCACTTTTTTTCTTTTCCACTATTGCTCCTCCTACATTTTTTACTCAGCCCATAATCTTTGCCATATAGGCGCGCAGATCCTTATCTGTTTCAGGGTCCAGCAATGTATCGGGAGCCGCTGCCAGGATCTCTTTATATTTTGCATTTGCACGCCGAATGATATCCGGAGAACCTTTGTCAGTCCAGTCACTGTAACTTTCGCATTCGGAGATGTCATTGTCGAATGCCTCTCTGAAATGGTCGAACGTATCCTCATGTTCAAGATAAGAACCTCTGGGGCCAACTTCTTTGATTACATCAACGGACAGAGCATCATCATCGGTCTCTATACCCTGTTTCAGATACAGCGCTCTCTTAATGATTTCCTCGTCCACGATATGTTTTTCATAGGATACTGTCATAATGGCATCCAGAACGCCAAGGCATTCGTTGATGATATCTGCTTCCGCGAAAACTGCCATCATTACATTCTGCATGGTCTCCAGACCTGCCTGCATATCAGGCACCT
>Ga0137306_102566_pt1 | contig 14954 bp, 10 predicted proteins | sample Inofroosms_March_FD_97187 | JGI IMG/M metagenome (GOLD analysis project Ga0137306, IMG submission 97187) | Mouse cecal microbial communities from Vienna, Austria - N-Acetylneuraminic and N-Acetylglucosamine D2O microcosms_March | ecosystem: Host-associated > Mammals > Digestive system > Large...
CAGGGATGATCATAGATGATCCGTCTGTTTGTTCGTTTCTGTATCTGCTGCATTTTTTATATTTCCCAATTTTTGTGCCAGCCGGATTTTTGCTGCCCGGATTTTTGTGATATTTGGTTCTCCTTTCTCCGTCTAATAGTTCTTCAACTTCGACATCATAATACTGGGCAAGCTCAATCAGCAGATCAAAATCCGGCATAGTCGTCCCGTTTTCCCAACGGGAAACGCTTCGGTTGGATACCCCTAATCGTTCAGCAAGTTCCATCTGCGTAACCGATTTTTCATGGCGCAGTTTTTTTAGGAATAGACCTGTTTTTTGTTGATCCATAGGTTTGCACCTCCTTTTGATATCAGCATAGCCCTTTTCTGTCGAAATGTACAGGTCATGGACTGAGAATTTTGGCATCATCGGTGGCAGGCTGTGGCTATTATCACACAAAACTTGACGCTTTCCGGTATTTCATGGTATTATAGTGGGATATAAAGGGGTGATAAAGCGTTGGAAGACAAGAAAGAACGAAAAATAACGATCAGTAAGATCATGACGCCGATCGTTATGATACTGTTTATACTGGTATTTCTGTTTTTGCTGAATTTCAACTCATTTTGCCATTTTTGCAACCGGAACAGCTATGAACAGGTTACAGCCACAGTGACACAGAAGACGACGGATCCGCTGGCGATGCTGATCCCGATGGTGCGGATAAAATATGACTATCAGGGAAAGACCTATGAGGATCGTAAGTATTTTCTGCTCCAACCATTATTTGGGCTGCCTTCCGGGGCGGGGAGTGAGCTGGAGATCTATGTAAATAAAGAAGCGCCGGGATATAGTATATTTAAAGAAAATTTTTTCCGTAATATTGTAAACTGGCTGCTTCTGGTCTTTGGGGGTGTATTTGTGTCACTTCTGGTCAGAAGGATACGGCAGGGCTTCCGAAACCGTAAAACCCGCAAAATGCAGAGAGAACGGGAATTGTAAATAGGAGGGAAATGATGTCAAAAATAAAACAGTTTATACAGGATCATGTATGGGCAAGGCGGACGCTTAAAGTGATCACGTTTCCGTTTTGGCTGATATATAAGATCATTACATTTATTATGAACTTTTCTAAAGTCATACTGAATGTATGCCTGATCATGCTGCTGATACTGGTGCTGGCAGGCGGGTTTGTATATGCCCGCGTAATGCCGATGTACGAGAAGGCGTGTGAAGAAGCATATGATAAATTGACAAATCTGGACGAGAGTAATTTTCATATGCTGTCCAATACAAAGGTCTATGATAAAAATGGCAAAAAAATCGGTGAGACCAACAGTGGATCCTATCATTATGTTAAGATAAAGGATATCTCACCGTACATCCAGAATGGTTATATTGCGACAGAGGACAAGCGGTTTAAGGAACATGCCGGTATTGACCTGCAGTCCCTGACCCGTGCCGGACTGGCGCTGATTTCCCATAATGGACAGATCACACAGGGGGGCAGCACCATCACCCAGCAGGTGATCAAAAACAACCTGCTGTCGCAGGAACAGACATTCGAGAGAAAGCTGACAGAGGCGTTATTAGCGCCGGCACTGGAGAAAAAGTTTAACAAAGCTGAGATCATGGAATTTTATTGCAACAGTAACTTTTACGGAAACCGGTGCTATGGGGTGGAGACGGCATCGCAGTTCTATTTCGGCTGCTCAGCAAAGGATGTGACACTGGCACAGGCAGCCATGCTCTGCGGCGTGTCAAACAGTCCCAACAAATGCAATCCGGTGGCTAGTAAAGAGAAAGCAAATGAAAAAAAGAAACAGGTTCTTGCAGATATGCTGGAGAACGGCTTTATCACGAAAAAGGAATACGACGCCGCGATGAAGGAAAAGATTAAGATCGTCGGTGTAGAAGATGAGTCCGGGTCGGAAAACTATATGGTGAGCTACGCCATAGATTGTGCAGCGCTGCAGATGATGCGGGAAGAAGGGTTTGAGTTTAAATACATCTTTGCGGATGCGGATGAGCAGAAAAAATACAAAAAGAAGTATACGGATACGTACAGGGCAAAATCCGCAGAGATCCGTGCCGGGGGTTATAAACTTTATACTTCCCTGGATCAGAAACTGCAGAAAAAGCTTCAGGAGTCTGTGGCGAATACATTGTCCAGTTTTACAGAGAAGAATAAAAAGACGAAGAAATATGCCCTGCAGAGTGCTGCCATGTGTATTGACAATGATACACAGTTTGTAGTGGCAGTTGTGGGAGGCTGTACAAAAAATGACGAGTATAACAGGGCATTTCTGTCAGTGCGTCAGCCGGGATCGACGATCAAACCAATTCTGGATTATGCGCCGGCGATCGACAACGGTGTGATCAATGGCTCCAGTATCATCAATGATAGTAAAGTATATTGGGATACCGGCAACAAGAAGAGCTACAGCCCTAAAAACAGCGGTGGTGGTTTTCATGGAAAGGTTACCGCAAGAGAGGGGCTGGCACGGAGTTTGAATACAGTTGCTTTTCAGATCTTTAAAAAGACTGGGATTGAGACATCCCTCAGTTATATGGACAAGCTGCGGTTTTCTTCCCTGTCTTATGCCGACAATTCGGCGCCTGCGATTTCTCTTGGCGGGTTTACATATGGTGTGACGGTCAATGATATGTGCCGTGCGTATGCAACTCTTGAGAATGAAGGTCAGCTTAGTTCCCGTACATGTCTGATGAAGATTGAACATGAGACGCAGGGGCTTGTGTATGAGGCGCCGGAAAAGGAAGAGAGTGAGAGTGAAGTCTATTCTGCCGATACGGCATATATTGTAAAGGATATGATGCAGGGTACCCTGGCTGAGGCATATGGAACAGGGCGTTCCGCTTACAATGACAAGCAGATTTTTGCCGGGAAGACGGGGACTACCAGCAGTAACAAGGACGCCTGGTTTTGTGGATTTAGCGCCTATTATACAACGGCAGTATGGATCGGCTATGATACCCCGAGAGAGATGACAGGGATGTATGGCGGCACATATCCGCTCAGGATCTGGTCCTCCTACATGAACAGCATTCACAAAAAAAAGGAAAAACGAGATTTTGAGATACCGTCCTCCCTGCAGCTGCGTAAGGTATCGGGCGGCAGTCTTACCAGCAGTAAGAAAGCGATCGATTATAAATCATCGTCCCGTTATTACAGTCAGCGGCCGTCCGGCTATGATTATTATTCCACCCTGAACCGTAAGCGGAGTTCGGAGTGGAAGATCAATTACAAACTGGAGGCAGCAAAGAAGGAGGCCGAAAAGGTCGTAAGTGATTTTGAAACCTATAAGATCACCAATGTTAAGACGGCTGTCGCATTTGAGCAGCGATATAACGATGTGGTCGCCGCTATCGAGGAGATCCCGGATGAGTATGAACAGCAAATATATAAAGAACGCGCGGCAAAGAAATATGATTCGCTGAACAATGAAGTGATGGATAAATGGCAGGATGCCATCAGCGAATATCAGGTGGATAAGGTTGAGAAAGCACAGAGGCAGCAAAAGGTAGATGCAGAAGATTCTCTTAAAAAGGCAAAGGAGACCTTGAAGAAGAACCGTATTAAAAAGATCCAGTGGTATATCCATACGCTGAATGGACGATCCTATTATTCGAGTGTTACAAAGCTGCTGATCAAAGACGGCAAGAAGGCTCTTAAGAGAGTAAAGGGTTACTCCGAATATGATTCGCTAAAGAAAGAGTGGGACAATGCTGTCAAGAGGGCGGAGAAGCTTCCGAAACCGCCGAAGGATTCATCGCCGCCGCAGAATGGCTATGACGGACAGAAACCGGATCCGGATAAATATCCGGATGAAACTCCTTCCAGTACGGCAACGCCGACGCCGACGCCGGTCCCGACGGCGGCACCATATCGATAAGACCAAAAATAGAGGGCATCCAATTTGGATTCCCTCTCTTTTAAGAATCAGGTTTTCATTCAATTAAAATAGTCGATCTTCATGGCGTGTTTTACTTCGTCCAGTGTGCGGGCGGCAGTCTCTTTTGCCCTGATACTGCCCTGATGCAGTATTTCCATAAGGGCAGGGATATCCTTTTCCAGTTCTTTTCGTTTTGCCTGAATCGGGGATAACTCTTCCATGAGGACAGAGTAGAGGAATTTTTTAACCTTTACATCACCAAGCCCGCCCCGTGTATAATGATCCTTCAACTCCTGCAGACAGCTGTAATCCGGCAGGTATTCGGCAAAGAGTTCATCCCGGCAGAATGCATCCAGATAAGTAAATACCGTGTTGCCCTCCAGTTTCCCAGGATCTTCAATGCGGATATGATCCGGGTCGGTGAACATTCCCATGATCTTTTTGCGGATATCCTCCGGCTCATCGGACAGATAGATGCAGTTGCCGAGGGACTTGCTCATCTTTGCCTTGCCGTCCGTACCGGGCAGACGCATACAGACGGTATTCTCTGGCAGAAGAGCGTCCGGTTCGACCAGGACCTCGTCATAGGTAGAGTTAAAGCTCCGCACGATCTCCCGTGCCTGTTCGATCATCGGCAGCTGGTCATCCCCTACTGGTACCGTAGTGGCTTTAAATGCCGTAATGTCTGCCGCCTGACTGATGGGATACGTAAAAAATCCCACCGGTATGCTCGCGTTGAATCCCCGCATCTGGATCTCTGATTTGACGGTAGGGTTCCTTTTCAGGCGGGAAACCGTCACCAGATTACTATAATAAAATGTCAGTTCCGTCAGCTCGGATACATAGGACTGCACAAAAAGGGTTGATTTTTCCGGATCCAGCCCGCAGGACATGTAGTCCAGCGCCACCTGCGAAATATTACTCCGCACCTTTTCCGGGTTGTCTGCATTGTCTGTCAGAGCCTGGGCGTCGGCGATCATAATGTAAATGGCGTCATATCCGCCGGAATTCTGTAGTTCAACCCGGCGTTTAAGGGAGCCGGCATAATGTCCCACATGAAGCCTGCCGGTAGGTCTGTCGCCGGTCAATATAATTTTATTCATACTATCCTCCAGTATTTAATGTATAAGAGTGCCTTGTCTGGCCACCCCTACTATTTTAATGTCATTTAGGAGAATTGTCAAATAGTCTTTGGTTGTATTCTGTGTGAAACAACAGGCATAAGATGGGATAGACAGGCGTATAGTAGTATTAGAGGGAGGAAAAGGCTGATGAATTATATGCGCAAGGTAATCTATCTGAAAAAGTGGGAAAATAAAATACTGATATCAGGACAGGGATTTGCCCGCCTTGAAAAAAAGAAAGGTTATTTTATCCTGCATGTGTCACTGCAGAATGTTGTGCTTCCGGGAGAAAATCCGATATACATAGTATATGAAAAAGAGGGAAGCTTTTATGCGTCTCTGATTGGGACAACCGGACTGGCGGACCAGTGGGACTACCGCTGCCTGTCCGGAGAGCTGCCGGAGGGGCTGCAGGCAGAGCAGATCTGCGGCATCCTGATCGGGGAGGAAAAGCACTATCTGTCCGGTCTGTGTCAGGAACATACAGGAGATCTTTTATATGAAAATGTGACGTTTGTCCAGAGAGAGGAGACGGATTCCGAACCGCAGATTCCGCCTGAGCCGGAGATGAAATCAGAGCAGGGGACACCATCTGAGCAGGAAGTGCCCACAGAGCCGGAGGTGGCAGAAGAGAAGGATCCGGTTCATGCCGGGGAGGACGATACCATGCATGCAGAAGCAGCAGTGGAACGGCAGCCGGGTCACGATTCTTTTCTGGAAGGACTTACCGAAATGTATCCCTTTGAGGATGATGAGATTGAGTGGTGTTATCAGATCAGACCCGAAGATTTCAATCAGTTTCCCATGGAATACTGGCATTATGCCAAAAACAGTTTTTTGCTCCAGGGATTTTACAATTACCGTCATTTGGTGTATGCTCATACAAAGGGCAAAAATTATATCGGGGTACCGGGACAGTTTATCCGCAAGGAGCAGTATCTTGCGGTACGATTTGGTTTCCAGAAATTTAAACAAGTCCGCAAAAAGTCCCTGTCCATGGGAGACTACGGATACTGGATGAGAGAATTGTGAGGAAAGGAATATACAGAGGATGATGGATGAAAAATATATGAGAGCGGCGGTCCGGCAGGCAAAAAAGGCATATCAGAGAGAGGAAACACCGATCGGGTGCGTGATTGTTTATGAGGACCGCATTATTGCAAGAGGCTATAATAAGAGAAACTGGAAAAAGAATACACTGGCACATGCGGAGATTCTTGCCATCAACAAGGCAAGCAGGGTGCTGGGCGACTGGCGGCTGGAGAACTGTACGATGTACGTCACGCTGGAACCATGTCCGATGTGTGCCGGGGCCATTGTACAGGCAAGGATTCCGAGGGTAGTGATCGGAAGCATGAATCCGAAGGCGGGCTGTGCAGGTTCGGTTATGAACATCCTGCAGACCCCGGGGTTTAATCATCAGGCGGAGCTTGTCTGCGGCGTCCTGGAGGAGGAGTGCAGCCGGCTGATGACATCCTTTTTCCGGGAACTCCGCTTAAAGAAGAAATAATGTGAAATATAAGAAAGTAAAGCAGATCTGGTGCTTTACTTTTTTTGATACTGCGTTATTATGATAGATAATAGAATGAATTTTCAAAAAGGAGGAGAATATTATGATACGTAAAAGGGTGCTGGCAGGATTGCTGGTAATGGTTCTGGTGTTCTGTCTTACGGGATGTATGGAGATGCGTCTGGAGGATAAAATTTCTAAAAATGGTACATATACAGAGCTGATGGTACTGTATCTGGATAAAGAGGCAGTCGTGGAATATATGAAAGATTCCCTGGGTGAGGAGTATGTGGAGTATTTCAATGATCTCATGGAAGAACAGGGCTTTTCCCTGCGGACGGTAGACGGGAAAGAGTATTATGCCAGCAAACCGCAGACACAGAGAAGCAGTATTGTTAAGATGAGCAGGGAAAATCAGAAAGAATCTGTCAAAGGCAGTTATCGGATCTGGGAGACGGGGATCTATATGGATATCAAGGCGCTGCTCGGTGAATTTACGGGATCTTTGGATTCCCTGGATTCTCTGACGGCAGATGATGTGGATGCCCAGATGGCAAAAGAAGAATATGAGAAAATGCTTGCGGCCTCTTATATGGTTTATACAATATCGTTTGATTATGACATTGTGAAAACAGATAAAAATGGTACGATCAACAGCGCCAACCCCAGACAGGCATCCTGGAAGATCTCACTGGATCCGTCAAAGACGATGCCTGTGATCGAGGCATATTGCAAATCCGATATCAAGGTCAGCGGGGTGACGCAGGGGGCGACCTACAGGAAAGCGAAAAAAGTGAAGTTCCAGGGAGCAGTTTCTGCCACTTATAAAGGGAAAAAAGTAAAAAGCGGCACGACCTTTAAGAAACACGGACAGCATACCCTGATCCTGAAAGCGGCAAGCGGGGAGCAGCGTACCGTTACCTTCTTTATCGATAAGAAAAAGCCGGTAGTCAGAGGGGTAAAAAACAAAAAGACATATAAGAAAGCGAAATATATTTATATCGATGATGATGACAGCGGCGTTGCTTCTATCAAGATCAATGGCAAAAAGAAAGACCCGTCGGTGAGTGGTTTTACCATCAAGAAAAAGGGAACCAATACGATCGTCGTCAAAGATAAGGTCGGTAATACGACAAAGATCAAGGTGAAGATCAAACTGAAAAAGAGTAAAAAGAAAAGCAAAAAGAGTAAGAAGAAATAAAGGTTATGATGGAAGGATATGCGGGATGCCGGGAGATGGTGTCCCACATATCTTTTCTTACAAAACTGTCACATTAGAGTCATTCTACTGTCACCTGGTAATGATAAGATATATGCTGTAAGATAGAAATAGTTTAAATCGCAGATCTTATGAAAAAGGTTTGGCGTAGAAAGAGGGAAACGATGGAGATTTTAAAGGTAGAAAATTTGTCCAAGGTATATGGGACAGATGAAAACAAGGTGATGGCGCTGAATGACGTATCCTTTTCTGTGAACAAAGGAGAATTTGTGGCGATCATCGGACCAAGCGGCTCGGGAAAATCAACGTTGTTACACATTCTGGGGGGAGTAGACCGTCCGACAGGCGGAAAAGTTTTTATGAACGGGCAGGATGTGTACCAGCAGAATGAGGAACAGCTGGCGATCTTCCGGCGGAGACAGGTGGGACTGATCTATCAGTTTTACAATCTGATCCCCATCCTCAACGTGACAGAAAACATGACGCTGCCGATCCAGATGGATGGCAGGAAGGTGGACGAGGAACATCTGGGGGAACTGCTGGATATCCTTGGATTGCGGGGCAGGGAGAAAAATCTGCCGAACCAGCTGTCCGGTGGGCAGCAGCAGAGAGTATCGATCGGGCGTGCTCTGATGTCGTCCCCGGCTGTGGTACTGGCGGATGAACCGACCGGGAATCTGGATTCAAAGAACAGTAAGGAGATCGTGGAGCTTCTGAAGACATCCAATAAGAAATATAACCAGACCCTGATCGTCATCACGCATGATGAACAGATCGCCCTGCAGGCAGACCGGATTCTTGCCATTGAGGATGGCAGGATCGTGAGAGATGAGGTGATCCGTTCATGAATATATTCAGACGATTCACACTCCGGTCCCTGTGGCAGAACAGGACGAGGACGATAGTTACGATTATCGGTATTATCTTATCCGTATCGATGATCACGGCGGTGACGACCACGGTCAGCAGTCTTCAGAACTTTATGAAAGAGGCGACGGTACAGAGCGACGGATGCTGGCATATCAATTTTCTGGAAGAAAAAAAGGATCAGATCAAAGCTGTGGCGGCGAAAGACGAGGTAGAAGCCAGTGCGGCATATGCAGATATCGCATTTGCCAGACTGGAGACAGTAAGAAAAGAGCGTACCCCTTATTTATATATCGGAGGATTTTCAGAAAAATTCCCGGAGTATCTGTCGGTACGCATGACCGAAGGGCGTCTGCCGGAGAAGTCCAGTGAACTGATCCTTCCTGCCGATTTCGTGCAGGAGTCGGGAATCTCTTATAAGGTGGGACAGAAGATCAAACTCGGAACCGGTATCCGCAAGGAAAACGAGTCGGGAAAACCGATGTGGCTTGACAGCCCTTATGAAAAATCAGCAAAGTCTGAGACATTTACCGCAGATGAGACAAAGATGTATGAAATCGTGGGCTTTTATGAGAGCGCCCGCTTTGGCTATTGGGGGATGTTTCAGGGAATGCCGGGATATCCTGCTCTTACCAGGCTGGATGATGCCGCTGTCGTCCGGGGAAGACAGATGGTGTATATGACGATGAAGGACCCGGATAAAACAGAAGATTTTTTCAAAAAACTGCAGAAAGAATATGGTCAGGATACTGTGATCAATCAGAACAGCTACTATTTAAAAATATCCGGGAACAGTCTGGGGGATGGCCTGGTCGGGATGCTGTCTGGACTGATGGCGGTGCTGATCGGGATCATCATGTTTGGATCCATTTCCCTGATTTACAATTCTTTTGCGATATCCGTGAATGAGAGAAAGAAACAGTATGGGCTGCTGTCTTCCATCGGCGCTACCAGAAAACAGCTGAAAAAGAGTGTGATCTTTGAAGCGGTGGTAGTAAGTATCGTCGGGGTTCCGCTCGGTGTGCTGGCAGGGATCGGCGGCATGGCGGTTACCTTTTACTGCCTGCGGGATACCTTTGCTATTTTCCTGAACACGGGGAGTCTGAGTATCCATGTGTCAGCGGCTCTGTGGTCTGTCGTACTGGCTGCCGTGGTGGGATTTATCACGGTGCTGATCTCAGCGTATCTTCCAGTGAGGAAGGCATTAAAGATCAATGCCATTGAGGCGATCCGGCAGACGACGGATATCGTAGTGAAGCCGCGGAAATTAAAAACTTCCCGTCTGACTGCCCGCCTGTTTAAGCTGGAAGGAGTGCTCGCTACCAAAAATTATAAACGGAATAAGAGAAAATACCGGGCAACCGTATTTTCCCTGTTTATCAGTGTGGTGCTGTTTATATCGGCGAGCAGCTTCAGCGATTATCTGTCCAGGGGACTGGAGGACATTATCCGGAATTACAGTGTTGATCTGCATTATAGTAATACGGAGAAGGGTGACAAAGAAAAGGAGACAAAGTATAAACAGCTGTATAAGAAATTTTCGCAGATCAGTGGAATGACAGAAACGTATTATAATTATAATCTGTGGAATGAGAGTGTGGTATCGGTTCCCGGAAAATATCTGTCAGACAGTGTTTACAGAAACAGTACCGGGGATAGCAGACCGACGGATGAGAACGAACTGAAAAAACAGATCAACGTAAATAACGTAGTGATCACCTTCGTGCAGGATGACGTGTACAAAGAATATCTGGAGAAAAACCATCTGGATGTAAAACGGTATATGGATACGGTGAATCCGGCTGCCATTGCCTACGATAAAGCGACCGTGTACAACTCGGAAGACGGACGTTATGAAAATGTCCATACCTTTGTGGAAAACCCGGGGGAGATCCAGCTTAGCTTTGAAATATGGCCGGAAGAAGACTGGGAGAGTGATTCCGGTGAGGATGTACAGCCTGAGATCATAGGCAAAAAACCGATCGTGATCGGGGAGATCCGGGACGAGGTACCGCCGGGTCTGGATAGTGAGAGTCAGGCAGGTCTGTTGATCATGTACCCGGCGGGGGCGCTGGAGACAATATGTCCGGTGGAACTGAGAAAAAAGATCATGGTGGACTACAGTATGTCATTTTGTGCAGAGAATCCTTCCCGGGCAGCAGAGGAGATGGAGGATATCATGGATGGGGAAGGCGATGATGGATTTGTAAATAATATTGCTGAGCAGATCAAGATGAACCGTGCCCTGATGCTGATACTGAATATCTTTTCCTTTGGCTTTATCCTGTTGATTTCGCTGATCGCTGTGGCAAATGTATTTAACACGATATCCACGAATGTATTTTTGCGGAGAAGAGAATTTGCCATGCTGCGATCTGTGGGGATGACGCAGAAGAGTTTCCGCGGGATGATGAATTTTGAGTGCCTGCTTTACGGGGTAAAAGGACTGATATATGGTCTGCCGGTGGCAGTGGGAGTGACGGTGCTGATCTGGCGTGCCATGAGCTCCGAGATTGCCATGAAGTTCTATATTCCGTGGCACAGTGTTGCCATAGCAGTGGGAAGTGTATTTCTGGTTGTATTTGCGACGATGCTGTATTCCACATCCAAGATCAAAAAGGATAATGTGGTAGAAACGTTAAAGGAGGAAAATTATTAAAAGAGTAAGTTGACAGGAAACAGAAAAACAGATATAATCGACAATGTGTGATTGTTAATATTTCCGTGCAGCCGGGGAGTTAGCGGTGCCCTGTACCTGCAATCCGCTACAGCAGGGGTGTTGTCCCACCGAGGGTCTTATGACGGAGAGCTGCCCAGGATAAGTGGCGTTGACATCCGGGTCTTGTGCAACAGAAACCTGTGAACCGTGTCAGGTCAGGAATGAAGCAGCACTAAGCAGTGCTTTCTGTGTGACGCGAGGGTGCCTGGACCGAGTTTACTGTTCTGGTAACGTCTCTGAAATAGGATTCGACGCGGGGCGCACGGATTTATTCATAAGATTTGCAAATGAAAATTGCCTCCTATTGCAGCTTTGATACAATAACGGAGGCTTTTTGTCGACTTAAGGAGCAGATACGAATGGGGAAAAGACATGATATAATGCGGAAATGCGCACAGGTAAGAGATCTGATACAGGAGAATAAATTTGTGCAGGCACTGGAAGTGATCGATACAATATCACTTACGGAGGTGGCTGCCATTGAGGATCTGTATCTGTTTGCTGACCTGTATGAAAAGGCGGAGAGGCTGGAGAAGAAAAAAGAGATATTTCTGCTCATTTATAACCGTACAAAATCGCGTTATATATTAAACCGTCTGCTCAGACTTGTCATCCGTATGGGGGATATGGAAGAGGCGAGAGAACTGTTTCTTGTCTATGAGTTTGCCGGGGCGGTGACGCTGGAGACCTTTGAACTCCGGTATCTGCTGGCGAAAGCAGAAGGGGAATCCCGGGCGACGCTGATCAATATACTGGAGGATCTGAAAAAGGAAGAATATACCGAGGAGTGGGGATACCAGCTGGCACGTCTCTATGAGCAGGAAGGGATGCGGGAAGAGTGCATCCAGGAATGTAAGGATCTGATCCTTTGGTTTGGCTCAGGGAGCTTTGTGGAAAAGGCGAAAGAACTGAAGGAGCGTTGTGAGGCTGTGGACTGGCAGCCGCCAAAGGATGAGGGAATCCCGGAACTGGAGATGCCGGAACCGGAGGAACGGATCCTGTATGCGGCGCCGCCGGTGGGGATCCGGGATCTTGACGCCGTGATGGAGACCGTGACAGAACAAGAAGAACAGAGAGTGGTTCTGGGAGACGACAGGGATATGATGGCGGATGGAGAATGGATAGAAGAGGAACAGAAAGAAGAGCTGCCCCAAAAAGAACTGCTGCATGAAGAAATAGGAAAAGAAGATATAGGAAAAGAAGGGATACTGGAAGGCGGAATGGAAGAGGCGGGAGAATATGTCTCCGAACCGGTGGTAGTGAAAAAAGAACAGCCGTCCGGGCCATCTGTACAACCACCGGTTGCGGGGGGGATGGAGCTGCCAGAGGACGAACATGAGGATATTTCCGAACGCGGCATTCTATACCGGACACTCAAAAGTACGATTGCCCATGTGCGCAATGACGGTGGGCAGCCCCATTTTGTATTTGCCGGGGGGGAAGAACGGATCGTACTGGCTGTAGCGAAGCGTATCACGAAAGAACTGAATCATGTGGGTTATCTCTCGGCAAGGAGTATCGTAAAGATCACAGCAGATAAACTGAATGATCTGGAGCTCTCTGACCAGATTGAGCGGCTGGCTGGCGGATGTATGCTGGTGACCGATGCACCCGAGATGAATGAAAAAACAGTGAATGATCTTCTGTCACTGATGGAAGAAAACGGTGACCGGATTGTTGTGATGCTGTCGGGATCCTTTGATGAGACGGATTGTTTCCTCTCAATCTATCCCGGATTATCGGAAAAACTGATCTATAAAATACATATGTGACAGGTAAGGGATGGGAGGATTCGGATCATGGATAAAAAGGAAGTCTGGAAGCCCGGTAATATGCTGTACCCGGTACCGGCGGTGCTGGTGAGCTGTGCTGACAGGAGGGGAAATAAAAATGTTTTGACGATAGCATGGGCGGGGACGGTATGCTCGGATCCGGTTATGGTATCGATTTCTGTGCGCCCGGAGCGATATTCCTATCCTATGATCCGTGAAACCGGAGAATTTGTCATTAATCTGACGACAAAAGATCTCGCGTATGCAGCGGACTGGTGCGGCGTCAGATCGGGGAGGGACGTCGATAAATTTGAGAGCATGGGGCTGAGTGCCATAGCGGCGGAAACACTGCAGTATGCCCCTGTCATCGCACAATCCCCGCTGAGTCTGGAGTGCCGGGTGAAACAGATGACTGAGCTGGGGAGCCATCATATGTTTCTGGCAGAGGTGACGGCAGTTCAGGTCAGTGAAAAGTATATGAATGACAATGGGAAATTTGAACTGAATAAAACGGGGCTTGTGGCATATTCGCATGGGGAGTACTTTGAGCTTGGTAAAAAAATAGGAAAATTTGGTTATTCTGTGAAAAAACACCGATAAATTTTTATGAAAAGTATCTATATTTGCTGTTTTACAAATGTCAAAATTGTGTTATACTTATAAAATAGCATGTAAATGACCTAATATTTGAAAATACGTTTCTATCTGTGGAGGTAATAATGAAACAATACATTATTAAAGGTGGAACGCCATTAAGAGGAGAAGTGACGATCGGTGGTGCGAAAAATGCAGCACTTGGTATAATAGTAGCAGCAATTATGGCAAATGAACCGGTAAGGATTGAAAACCTGCCGGATGTAGATGATGTGCGCGTCCTGCTGGATGCCATTGAGGGAATTGGAGCGATCGTAGAGCGTGAAGATGCCCATACCGTCAGGATCAATGGAGCCCTGATCAATGCGCTGAGTGTGGATGAGGATGCGATTCGGAAAATACGTGGTTCCTACTATCTGGTGGGAGCACTTTTGGGAAAATACAAAAAAGCGCTGGTGGCGCTGCCGGGAGGGTGCCAGATCGGAAGCCGCCCTATCGACCAGCATATCAAAGGTTTTGAGCAGTTAGGCGCTGAGGTGACGATCCACCATGGCAAGATCGATGCCAAAGCAGAAACCCTGCGGGGAGAGCATATTTATCTCGACTGTCCCAGCGTAGGGGCGACGATCAATATCATGATGGCGGCGTGTATGGCAGAGGGAAAGACGGTGATCGAGAATCCGGCGAAGGAGCCTCATATTGTAGATGTGGCAAACTTCTTAAACAGTATGGGAGCCAATATCAAGGGCGCTGGTACGGATGCGATCCGTATCCGTGGTGTGGAGTCCCTGCATGGCAGCGAATATTCCATTATACCGGACCAGATTGAAGCAGGGACGTATATGCTTGCCGTTGCTGCTACGGGTGGTGATGTGTATATTCAAAATGTGATCCCGAAGCATCTGGAGGCGATCACAGCGAAACTGGTTGAGATCGGCGCCGTAGTGGAAGAATTTGATGACTGTGTCCATGTACGGGCAGATCACAGGTTATCCTATGCCAATGTAAAAACGATGCCATATCCCGGGTTTCCGACAGATATGCAGCCCCAGATGGCGACTCTTCTGGCGCTGTCAGAAGGTACAAGCATTGTGACAGAGACGATCTTTGAGACGCGCCTCAAATATGTGAGCGAATTGCGCCGGATGGGGGCGAATATTGCTGTTGAGGGAAATGCAGCGTTCATTACCGGGGTTGACGGGTTCTCCGGGGCGAAAGTCAGTGCACCGGATCTGCGTGCCGGAGCAGCACTGGT
>Ga0137306_102569_pt1 | contig 14950 bp, 9 predicted proteins | sample Inofroosms_March_FD_97187 | JGI IMG/M metagenome (GOLD analysis project Ga0137306, IMG submission 97187) | Mouse cecal microbial communities from Vienna, Austria - N-Acetylneuraminic and N-Acetylglucosamine D2O microcosms_March | ecosystem: Host-associated > Mammals > Digestive system > Large...
TTTCCTTACGAAATCTCAGGAGGACAGAAGCAGAGGACAGCGGTTGCCAGGGCGCTGATCACAAAACCCCAGATCATTCTTGCGGACGAACCGACCGGGGCGCTGGATTCCCGCTCTTCGGACGAGCTTCTGGCACTTTTTTCGGATATTAACCGTGACGGGCAGACAATCCTTATGGTAACTCACAGCGTTAAGGCAGCAAGCACGGCAAACAGAATTTTGTTTATTAAGGACGGAGAGGTATTCCATCAGCTTTACAGAGGGAATCTTACAAATGAGCAGATGTTCCAGAAGATCTCCGATACCCTTACTGTGCTCATGACAGGAGGCGTGAAGGATGAATAAAAAGATTTATGCAAGACTTGCAGTGACCAACATAAAAAATAACCGGAAGACTTATGTCCCGTATATACTGGCTTCAGCCTTAACGGTTATGATGTATTTTATTATGGATGGGCTGGCGATGAATGACAGCATAGGAGAAGGAAGGCTTGCAGTGGTTCTTGAGTGTGCTTCGGTTGTTATTATGGTGTTCGCTGTTATCTTCTTGTTTTATACAAACAGTTTTTTAATCAAACGACGGAAAAAGGAAATCGGCATATACAATATTCTTGGAATGGGGAAGAGGCATATTGCAAAAATGCTGATGCTTGAAACAATCATTGTGGCAGGAATCAGCCTTGGAGCAGGTCTTTTGACAGGAGCTCTTTTTAGCAAGCTTATGTGGCTTCTTTTAATCCGGCTCCTTAATTATGATACGAGGATAGAGTACATGATTCCACGTGATACTCTAATTAAGACCCTGGTGCTTTTTTGCCTTATCTTTGCAATGACACTTTTTTATAACCTGATGCAGGTGAGGCTTGCGCATCCGGCCGAGCTGTTAAGAGGGAGCAGTCAGGGGGAACGGGAGCCAAAGACAAGGCATCTGCTGACATTTGCAGGACTTGTACTGGTCGGATATGGCTACTATACCGCGCTTACGGTTCCATCGCCTTTAGCAGCAGTGTACCGGTTTCTTGTGGCAGTTATTGTAGTTATACTTGGAACTTATGCATTATTTATTGCAGGAAGCATCGCATTTTTAAAGCTTCTGAAGAATAATAAGAATTATTATTACAAGAGCAGTCATTTTGTTTCGGTGTCAGGAATGCTTTACCGGATGAAGCAGAACGCAGCAGGTCTTGCCAGTATCTGCATCTTAAGTACCATAGTCCTGATCCTTGTGTCTACTTCTGTGAGTATGTATATGGGTGCAGAGGATACACTTTATGCAAGATATCCGAGGGAAATCGACATTGATATTTATGGGACAACAAAAGAAAAAGAGGAAAAGCTTGAAGAGATCATCCATGAATCGACAAAAGAGTATGGCGTGGATACGGAAGACAGGATGACTGCCCATTATGGCATGGGGGCGGCGGTCAAGAATGGAAATCAGCTTACCCTGGAAGCAAATGGAGCATATGGCATAGGGGATGTCTGCGAGTTTTACATGTTCCCGCAGGAGGATTATAACCGGATGAGTGGGGAGGACATAAGTCTTGCGGAAGACGAAGTGCTGTTCTATACAACAAGAGAGGATATGTATGGATGGAAGTCCCTTATGATTGACGGGGAAACATACCGGATCAAAAAAGAGATTAAGGATATCAAAATTGAGAAAAAAAGCGAGAGCAGAGTAGTAGAAGGGCTGTATGTCATATTCAGCCGGATGGATCAGGTAGAACAATGGCTTAAGAGCATTTATGAAACTTCGGATATGCAGGATGCCTGGCTGCAAAGAGTCTGCCGGATAAAATGCGAGACCGCCTTTAATCTGAAAGGAAATGAGGAAGACTGTATTGCGGTAGCAAAAGAAATCAGAAGAAGGGTGGAAAATGAGATTGAAGAGTCGTCCTACGAGAGCCGGACGCTTGCCAGGGAAGATTTTTACGGCCTGTACGGCGGCCTCTTATTCATCGGTATCTACCTGGGACTGATGTTTTTGCTGGCAACGGTTCTGATTATCTATTATAAACAGATTACAGAAGGATATGACGACAGAGAGAGATATCAGGTTATGCAAAAGATAGGAATGGACAAAAGAGAAGTAAAGCGTTCCATCAGAAGCCAGGTGCTGACCGTGTTCTTCCTTCCGCTTATAACGGCAATTCTACACGTTGCGGTAGCCTTTACTGTTGTAAAAAAGCTTTTGGCAATCTTAGGCCTTGCGAATGAAACCCTGTTTCTTTTGTGCACAGCGGCAACAATTGCCATATTCGCAGTATTTTATGTAATCGTATATGGAATGACCGCCCGGGAATACTACCGCATTGTGGGGTAAATACTGGTTACTATTCACGGACTAGCCGTCCGCTCAAAGTAACGCATCCAGTCCATTTAAAAGTCGCTTTTAGCGAGGGGCTGGATGCCAGAAGCCCCCACTTTATCGGCCCGGATGCCGTGCAGCGGAGTGCACGGCTCCATGAATAGTAACGATTACTGTTCACAATTTCATTGACGTTTTCGTATTGTATTGTTATAGTAGAGGAAAAGTAACTCCAGGGATACCTGCAGTTACAGAGAAAATTTAAGTTTAAGGAGTAACTGCTATGACAAAAGCAACAGAAAGAGAAATTATAAGGGAAGACCACGCAAAGGGCGGGGAAGGCTACATCTTAAAAGAGCCGTTCCTGGGACAGGAGGAACTCGGTGAAAACTGCAGGCTTTTTTCGAGAATGACTCTTCCGGCAGGCTGCGGACTTGGCTATCATGAACATCACGGGGAGACAGAGACCTATTATATTTTAAGCGGAAGCGGCGTATATAATGATAATGGGAAGGACATACCGGCAGAAGCAGGAGATGTGTTTTTCTGCAAAGACGGGGATGGGCATGGTATGGTGAATACAGGGAAATACGACCTGTCATTCGTTGCGCTGATCTTAAAGTAGGGACGGGGCATTTTTAAAAATGCCCCGTCCCCAATATGTAAAAATTTAAGATTTTGTGTCTACAGCATTGATATTACTGGTCGAATAATGATATAATTCATTATACGTATGTTTTCAGACGCCTTTTGTGCCATGGGGTGATCAGGATGCCGGGAAGGTACGTTTTAGATAAATAGCAGCGAAAGAAGCAGGTGTAGAGCTTGAAAAACAAAATCCAGAAATTTTCAAAAGGGAACTTCCGGATACCGAGACCGGAGGTTGTGTTTGAAGAAACGAATCTGGTACTGATAATTGGAGAAGGGGAAGTATTCAGGGGGAGTTTCTCAATAAGGAGTAATAATGACAGCGCGATACGGGGGCTTATCTACCCGTCTTCTTTTCGTGTACATTTGAAGGATTCAGGGTTTGACGGGAATCCGGCCAGGGTGGAATTCACCTATGATGGGAAGGGACTTCCGCCAGGACATGTGGAGGAAGGAAAGTTTACGGTTGTCTGTACAGGCGGTGAGTATGAGCTTTCCTTTACGGCAATTGTGGAAAAGCCGTATGTAACAACTGCATACGGGAAGGTCCAGAATACGGAAGATTTTAAAAAGCTTGCCATCAAGGATTATTCTGAGGCGGCAAGGCTGTTCCGTTCCAGGGATTTTTACAGTATTTTAAAATATGAAAATGAACGTATCTTTTATTTGTATGATAATATGAGAAAATGGTCATTGGGTGAGCAGGCACTTGAGGAGTTTCTTGTGGGTGTTAAGCTTAAGGAGTGTATTTTTCTGACTCTGCCGGGTGAGGGAATGCTTTTTGAGGATATTGACCAGTCCACAAAGGGCGTGCTGACACTCACGAAGAATACCTGGGGTTATATGCTTGTGCGTATTGAGACAGAGGGGGCTTTTCTGAAGGCATCCAAGGCAGAGATCACGACAGAGGATTTTGTGGGAAATACGTATGAGGTGGAATATTATGTCCGGCCGGAATATCTGCACGGAGGCCGGAACTACGGGGCGCTCCGGTTTATCACGCCGTATGAGACCCTTGTCTATGAGGTGGAGGTGCTTCAGAACCAGGAGTATGATGAGAACCACCATGTGCCAGAGCTTCTGACGGCACAGGTTGTAAAGGAATATATCGGATATGTTGCCGGGAGGATGGAGCTTAAGACCTGGGTGGACAGCGCGATAGAGAAGCTTTTGTCCATCCGGAAAATTGAGCCGCAGAGTGAGATGTACCAGCTTGTCCAGGCCCATGTCTATATTATAGGAAACCGCATGGAAGAGGCAAAATGGATTCTGGAGAATTATAATTACAACAGATTTGCCATCGGAAAGGATCCGCTTACGAATTGTTACTATCTGTTCCTTACAGCTCTGATACGGGGCAACAGGGCACATACGGAGCGGGTGCTTGATGAGATCGGGAAGACATATCTCAGGCATCAGGATTCCTGGATGCTCCTCTACATGCTTCTTCAGCTTGACCAAAGATACAAGAACCCTTATAAGAGGCTGGAGGTGCTGGAGCAGCAGTATGAGTTCGAGGTTCATGATGTACTGTTTTATCTGGAGGCATATCTGTGCTATCACGAGAAGCCCACGCTTCTTAAGAAGCTGGGACAGTTCGAGACCCATGTGCTGAACTTTGCCACAAAGCATCGCCTGATCTCAAAAGAGGTTGCGCTGTATGTGGCAAATATAGCAAGCCAGCAGAAGGAATTCCGTCCGGATCTGTTCCGTATCCTGGAACGGCTCTATAAGCTGTACAGTGAGACGATGATCCTGAATACGATCTGTACGCTTCTCATTAAGGGGAATAAGGCGGAACAGCGCTATTTTGTATGGTATCAGAGAGCTATGGATGAGGGGCTGAGGATTGCCAGGCTGTATGAATATTATATGATTACCCTGAATGAAAATACATTCCGGGGAGCGCTTCCCAGGACGATTCTTTTGTATTTTATGCATGGCAACGCTTTGGATTATAAAAAGGCAGCCTTTCTCTACGCGAATCTTCTGACCTATGGAAATGATGAGGAGCTGTATCTCGGATACCGGGAGCAGATGGTGAGTTTTACATGGGACCAGCTCATGAAGCGCCATATTACGGAGCACCTTAAGATTTTATATAAGCGGTTCTGTGCGGCGGATGAGATGGATGAAGGGCGTATGGAGGCAATGAGGGATATTTGCTATTCTTATGAGATTACAACGAAGGTTCAGAATATGAAGTGTGTAGTTGTAATCGAAAGGGACGGCGAGGTGAGGCAGCGCGTTCCCTACAGTGAGGATGAGGGTGCAATTATACGCCTTTACGACAAGGAATCAAGGGTTGTATGGGAATCCATGGACGGGCGTTACTATACGGATTCTATCGTATACGATACAAAACGTCTCTTCTATGAACCGAAGTTTCTGGAAATGTGCAGGAATTTTGCGGATGCAGCCGGCAGACAGGAGCAGGGAGAGGAAGTAGTCACCACTCTTGAAAGTATCCGGGAGAAGGGAATCTCCTTCTTTGATGAGAAGGAGGTGTTCCGGCTTGCCAGTGCAGCGGTCAGGGAGGAGAATTACAGAGAGGATGCATTCCTTCTCTATCTGTGTTTTGAGATGTTTGTGCGGGACCAGTATGACAAGGTCACCTTAATGTACCTTGCAAATTATTACTGCGGCGCCACAAGGGATATGAAACGTCTGTGGAATGTGGCGTTAGAATACGGAATCCCGGTATATAAACTGGGAGAGCGGATCATTACACAGATGGTTTTCTCAGAAAATCTGTTCAGGGAAGAGAAGATTTTCGAGGATTATTATATGTCAGGCAATGCGTATTTCCGGCTGAAGCAGGCATATCTGGCATTTGTCTCCAGAGAATATGTGATCCGCGGACGCAGTATTGACGGATGTGTATTCCGGATCATTGCACAGGAATGTGACGAAAAGGAAGAACTGACAGATGTGTGTAAGATCGCGCTGCTGGATTATTATGCAGGGCGGGACTATCCGGCAGATCTGGAGCCGGTGCTCCATCAGGTACTGAGGGAGATGTGCGAAAAGCAGCTCATTCTTCCGAGCTATATGAAATATAAGGCTGAGTGGCTGAGAGAGGTACAGCTGTTTGACAAGGCGATGATCTTCTATCAGGCCTCTGAAGCAAGGTGCAGCTTTTCTATAAGAGAAAGACACAGGAGAGGGAGTCCCTCGGCTATCAGTCTGAGGTGCTGATGCCGGTATTTGAGAATCTGTATGTAAGGCAGTTTATCCTCTATGATGATGAATTTGTGAATTATTATATTCAGGAGACGAATGGAAAGGATACCATTTCCACGGAAAAGGAAGTACTGAAAAATGAAAGCAGCATCCGCGCGGGCCGTTTCGGACGGATCAATGAGATGATCGGTGCAAGCCCGGCAACGCGCAAAAAAAAGATGATTGAATACGAGGAAGAGGAGATCCTTGCGGAGAGACTGTTTAAGCTATACTGATGATATATTTTAAGGGGAGGAGGAAAACCTATGAAAAAGGGGCATATTCTGGGCTATGACATGAATGAGAAAAACTGCCAGATCAGTTTTTATGACGAAACAAAGGATGAGCCGGAGACATTAGAGGTTTCCTCAGACAATTATCAGATTCCTCTCGTGATCGGGTATTTCCAGGAACGGTGGATTTACGGCAAGGAAGCGAAAAGGCTGGCGACAGTCAGCCTTGGGCACACAGTCTCAGATCTTTTTGAGCGTGCAATACACAGAGAGAAGCTCCGTCTCGGGGAAAAGGTGTATGATGCCGTATGGCTTCTTGCCAAATTTGTAGAACTTTCCCTGGAAAAATTCGAGGAGATTGAGTATATTACCTTTACGACTCCAGAGACAGATATTGATATGTCGAAGATGCTCAAAGGCGTGGGACATCACCTCGGAATTTCGAAATCCAATATCTGTGTACAGGATTACAAGGAAAGCTTCTGCCAGTATATGATCTTTCAGCCGAAGGAGCTGTGGCAGTATGAGTCCGCCCTGTTTTTTTGCGATGATCAGAGGATTAAGGCATATATGCTGCGCAAGCTGAATGTGGATGCGAGCCATGCGCCAGGAACCTTTATCACAGTTGACGAGGTGGCGAATGCACATATGAAGGAGCTTGAGGCACTTTATCCCATTATCAGCGCGGAGCGGGCGAAGGATGCGGATGCAAGCTTTAAGGCAATGATTGAAAATGTATTTGAAAAGAAGGTTGTATCATCGGTTTATCTGACTGGTGACGGATTTGAGAATCACTGGTATCCCGATTCCCAGAAGGTGCTCTGTAACGGAAGACGTGCATTTCTCGGAAATAATCTGTATAGTAAAGGGGCATGCTACACATCCATCCGTAAGACATCATTAAAGGAGGAGGGACCAACTTATCTTGATGAGAGTATGCTTATGGACCGGATTGCGCTCAGGATGCGTGTAAACGGACAGGAGGGCTGGTATCCGATTGTGTCCTGGGGAGAGCACTGGTACGAGGCTGACGGACAGTGGGAAGTTCTTCTTGAGGACACCTCTGATATTGAGATTCTGATCGAATCCTTAAGCGGCGAGGAGATGACAGTGGAAAAGATTTCACTGGAAGGAATGCCGGACCGGAGAGATTATTCCCTCCGGCTTCAGGTGGAGGTGCTGTTTCTTGATGAGAGGACATGCAGGCTTACATTTAAGGATATCGGGTTCGGGGGATTTTTCCCGGCGACAGATTTCCAGGTGGAAAAGGTGATCAGCTTAGGAGGAACTAATGGGCAGTTTAATTCTATGTCATAAAAAGAGGGCAAAAAGCCCATATGAGATATCACGGGTTCATGTAAAAATCTATACAATTGAAGAGCTCTGCTACTATATATGTAATAATCTGTACCTGATTGACCATATGATCATGAACCGGAGGCTTTGTGACTGGCTTCAGGATGAGCTTGGGCTGAACGGGATGGCAGAAACCCTGAGAAAGGAGCTGGATCAGAACGCTCCTCTGTCAGAGTTCGTACTTACCATACTGAGGGGATCTGTGATATATGCTCCTCTTGAGATAACAAGAATACAGAATCTGTTGGAGCAGCTGCAGAATCAGAAGGAGGTAGAGAAGGAGAAGTATAAGGCAGATACGCTTCTGAAGGCAGGAGAATATGCAGATGCCATATTAATCTACCAGTCTGTGATTAACAAAGAATGGGATGAATCGGTGGACCGGACATTTTACGGGCGGATCTATGGCTGCCTCGGGACTGCCTATGGCTGCCTGTTCCTGTATGAGGAAGCAGCGGCGATGTACCGGGAGGCTTATCATATCTGCGAGAGGCCGGATATGCTGAAGGCATATCTGTATTGCTGCCAGAGATATCTGCCGGAGGAGGAATATGTGAAGATGCTTTCAGGAAATCCTATCTTTTTAAGTGTTTCTTCTCTTGTCAAAGAAGAGATTGAGAAGGCAAAAAAAGAGGTGGATATGGATGTGAAGGACAGTCAGCTTGGTATATGGAAGAAGGAATACAGGGTTTAAAACCCCAGAGGGCGCAGTAAATACGCTGTGCAGCTACTTTCAAAGTTCATTTAAGGAGGAGCTTACATTCATGGATTATGATAAGATTACAACAGGCATGGGAGAGGAATGTGGAGTGTTTGGAGCCTATGATATGGACGGGGGCGACGTTGCGCCGTCTGTATACTATGGGCTTTTTGCGTTGCAGCACCGGGGGCAGGAAAGCTGTGGGATTGCGGTGACAGACACAGACGGAGAGAGGAAGGTATACTCGAAAAAGGGCCTTGGGCTTGTGAACGAAGTGTTTAATGAGGAGAATCTCGGGGAGCTCTCCGGAAACCTTGGAGTCGGACACGTCCGGTATTCTACGGCGGGAGGCACAAGGGTGGAAAATGCCATGCCTCTTGTTCTGAATTATGTAAAAGGAACGCTGATCATTGCCCACAACGGGAACCTGACCAATGCAGTGGAACTGCGCAGGGAGCTTGAGTATACAGGCGCCATATTCCAGACAACGATTGATTCGGAAGTGCTTGCCTATCATATTGCAAGAGAGCGGCTGAAGGTGAAAAAGGCAGAGGATGCGGTGAAGAATGCCATGAAGAAGCTGGAAGGAGGATATGCGCTGGTTATAAGCTCTCCGCGTAAGCTGATAGGAGCCAGGGATCCTTTTGGCCTTAAGCCTCTGTGTATCGGAAAGCGGGACAATACATGGTTCCTGGCTTCTGAGAGCTGTGCGCTGGCGGCAGTGGATGCGGATTTTGTCAGGGATGTGGAGCCGGGAGAGATTGTAAGCATTACAAAAGATGGGTTTCATTCGGATCAGACCATGGGGATACAGCGGGAAAAACAGGCGAGGTGTATTTTTGAGTATATCTATTTTGCCAGAAATGACAGTGTGCTGGACGGAGTTCAAGTCTATCATGCACGTATTACCGCCGGAAAGGCGCTGGCGCAGTCCTATCCGGTGGATGCAGACCTGGTGGTGGGAGTGCCTGATTCCGGGCTTGTGGCTGCAAAGGGCTATTCGGAACAGTCAGGGATTCCCTATGGAATGGCGTTTCATAAAAACAGCTATGTGGGACGGACCTTTATAAAACCGAAGCAGAGCCAGCGTGAAAGCAGCGTGAAGATTAAGCTGAATGTGATCGAAGAGGTGGTAAGGGGAAGGCGGATCGTGATGGTGGATGATTCTATCGTCCGGGGAACGACCTGTGCCAATATCATTAAGATGCTTAAGAAGGCAGGCGCCCTGGAGGTGCATGTGAGAATCAGTTCCCCGCCGTTTCTGCATCCCTGTTATTTTGGTACGGATGTGCCTTCGAATGAGCAGCTGATTGCCCATTCCCATACTCCGGAGCAGATCCGTGAGATGATCGGGGCAGATTCCCTTGGATATATGGAGACAGGGAAGCTAAAAAAAATGGTGGGAAGCCTTGGGTACTGTGATGCATGCTTTACAGGGAATTACCCCATGAAGGTTCCGGGAAAGGATGTTTCCCACGCATTTGAATAATGGAGTGATACTGGCGTCAAAGAGTCATGCACTGTTAAATAGTAGTGCAGTTAGAATGAAAACAAGAGGGAGGAAGAAAAACGATGGAAAACGACAGATATGTTAGCCCGCTTTCAGAACGGTATGCGGGGAAGGAGATGCAGTATATTTTTTCGCCGGACAAAAAGTTTTGTACATGGAGAAGGCTGTGGATTGCATTGGCAGAGACGGAAAAAGAGCTGGGACTTCCGATTACGGATGAACAGATCGAGGAGATGAAAAGCCATGCAGAGGATATTAACTATGAAGTGGCAAAGGAGAGGGAAAAGCAGGTGCGCCATGATGTTATGTCCCATGTGTATGCGTACGGGCAGCAGTGTCCGAAGGCGAAGGGAATCATCCATCTCGGGGCAACTTCCTGTTATGTGGGGGACAATACAGACCTGATTATTATGGCAGAGGCTCTTGACCTTGTGAAGAAAAAGCTGGTCAATGTGCTCGCGGAACTTTCGAAGTTTGCAGATGAATATAAGAGCCAGCCGACTCTTGCATTTACCCATTTCCAACCGGCACAGCCCACGACGGTAGGGAAGCGCGCCACACTCTGGATGCAGGAATTTCTGATGGACCTGGAGGACCTTGACTATGTGCGGGGGAGCCTTAAGCTTCTTGGCTCCAAGGGAACAACCGGAACCCAGGCAAGTTTCCTTGAACTGTTTGACGGGGATCGGGAGAAGATCGACCGGATTGACCCCATGATTGCAAAGAAGATGGGATTTGAGGCCTGTTATCCGGTATCCGGGCAGACCTATTCGCGTAAGGTGGACACAAGGGTGCTCAATGTTCTTGCCGGAATCGCTGCAAGCGCTCATAAGTTTTCCAATGATATCCGGCTTCTGCAGCATTTAAAGGAAGTGGAAGAACCCTTCGAAAAGAGCCAGATTGGCTCTTCAGCCATGGCATATAAGAGGAACCCAATGAGAAGTGAGAGAATTGCATCTCTGTCAAGATATGTAATGATTGACGCCCTCAATCCGGCTGTGACCTCTGCTGCCCAGTGGTTTGAGAGGACCCTGGATGATTCGGCAAACAAACGTCTCAGCGTGCCGGAGGGATTCCTTGCTGTTGACGGAATTCTGGATCTATGTCTGAACGTGGTGGACGGGCTTGTAGTATATCCGAAGGTCATTGAAAAGAGACTTATGAGTGAGCTTCCTTTTATGGCCACTGAAAATATTATGATGGATGCAGTGAAGGCGGGCGGAGACCGTCAGGAGCTTCATGAAAAAATCCGCAGGCTTTCTATGGAGGCGGGAAGGAATGTAAAGGAAAAGGGGCTTGATAATAATCTCCTTGAGCTGATCGCAGCAGATCCGGCGTTCGGACTGAACGAAGAGGAGTTGAAGAAAGCGATGGATCCGGCGAAATATGTAGGCCGCGCGCCTCTGCAGGTGGAAGCGTTTCTGAAGGAGGTTATAGAACCGGCGTTAAAACAAAATGAGGATCTTTTAGGTATGACTGCGGAGATTCACGTATAAGTGACTGCCGGTCTCCTGAATCACTTTCAAACAGGTCTGTGCAGTGAACGCACAGACCTGTTTGAAAGTGACATTATTTTTTCAAAAAAAGATAAAAAAGAAGAAATTTGTTGCAAAATTTTGTGAAATGTTATAATATAGAGATACTAGATAATGTTAAATAATTATCTGGAGTATCTATAGTATATCTTTAATGAGAGAAAAAGGAGGAATTGGCAATGGAAAAAATGTTGAATGATATTTTCTCAACATTGGGCAGTTATCTGTCGAACTATATTCTGATCGCCGCGCTTCTTGGCGGCGGCATCTGGTTCACAGTAAAGCTGGGATTTATTCAGGTGAAGGGTTTTGGAGAAGGAATGCGCAGAACCTTTGGCGGAATGTTCAAGAAGGGCGACAAGGCGGGAGCAGACGGTATGTCTTCCTTTCAGGCTCTTGCAACTGCGATCGCGGCCCAGGTTGGTACCGGTAATATTGCCGGAGCAGCAACCGCGCTTGCAATCGGCGGTCCAGGGGCAATCTTCTGGATGTGGATCGCAGCATTCCTTGGAATGGCAACCATCTATGCAGAGGCGATTATGGCGCAGAAGTATAAAAAGGTGGGCGATGACGGCGAAGTAACAGGTGGTCCTGTGTATTATATCCGTGCAGCGTTCAGCGGAACCTTTGGCAAGGTGCTTGCAGGTATCTTTGCGGTTCTCATTACACTGGCGCTTGGCTTCATGGGAAATGCCGTACAGTCCAACTCCATCGCAGCAGCATTTAATACGGCATTTGGTTTACCGCAGTGGATTATGGGTATCATCCTGGCTGTGCTTGCACTGTTTGTATTCCTGGGCGGTACGGGACGTATTGCAAAGATTACGGAGCTGATCGTTCCGATTATGGCAGCATTCTATATTGTTGGATCATTAATTGTTATTCTGTTTAATGTTAAGGAGATTCCATATGCGCTTCATGCAATTGTTGTAGGGGCATTTGCACCTTCTTCAATTGTCGGCGGCGCGGCAGGCGCAACCATTAAGCTTGCACTTACAAAAGGTGTTGCACGCGGACTGTTCTCTAATGAAGCAGGTATGGGTTCTACGCCTCACGCACATGCGGTTGCGAAGGTGAATCACCCGGTAGAGCAGGGATTTGTGGCAATGATTGGTGTATTTATTGATACATTCGTTATCCTTAATCTTACTGCACTTGTCATTATTACAACACATTCTATTTCGTGGATAGATCCAGCAACACAGAAACCATTAACGGGAGCAGCACTTAGCCAGCATGCATTCTCAACATTGTATGGAAAAGGAGGAGATGTCTTTATTGCGATCTGTATGTTCTTCTTCGCATTCTCTACGATCCTGGGATGGTACTTCTTCGGCCAGGCAAATATTAAATATCTGTTTGGCGCGAAGGCTGTGAAGATTTATTCAGTCATTGTGGCGGTATGTGTGTTCCTTGGTTCCCTTGCAGAGGTAGAGCTTGTGTGGACGATGCAGGATACCTTCAACTCACTGATGGTTATCCCGAATATTCTGGCTCTGTTCGCTCTTACCGGAATGATTAGGAAGGTACATGACGACTATTTCCAGAACTTCAAAAAGAAGGGAAAATAAGGAAAAATACATAAAAATTTGCAATTCTGTTTGTGCAATATGACTAAATATAATAAAATTGACTGAAAGGGTTGCAAAAATTTTAACAATAAGTTACTATAGATACAGGCAATGAAATATATTCGTTGTATCTATGAACAACAAGTGAACAATGGGATGATTTTTCCTAAGAGAGAGCTATCTGATTAGCCGCCGAAGAGGCAAACCTTGCAGGCAGGGTGAATACCTGCAAGGCGAAACTTTCAGGCAAAAGGACTGGGAAAAGGACTATATTCTGGATCTTGTGTTGCGATGACAGTATGCTGCGAAGCAGTCAAGACAAAAGACAGAAAGGACGATAGCACATTTCTATTTGCATCGTCCTTCTTTTTTTACCGAATCACCGGAAAGGATGGATAAGTAATGGGAAAAGAATACATGATAATAACGAACAATCCGTTAATCCGGGAGAAGCTTGGCGAAAGTCATACTATCATTTACAAGGATATATCTTATGAAGATGTATTAAAGGAAGTCAGAGACAGAATTCATGAAGGTCACCGGTTACTATCACACCCTTTATCAGGAAGCGAAAGGGGGAGATAGACGAAGGGTCACTTGCAATCATTGAGAATGCTATACAAGCGTGCCGGAAGTTTGTGTTTAAGTCTGACCAGTACAAGCCTGAGGTATATGAGGATTTTCGTTTGATTGACTGGACCCTGTTAGAAAGTGGAATCGCATCGGCAGATGCATGGTAGGTCATTGGGGTTGTAAAAGCGTTGCAGCTTTAAACAATAATATCAATATTTTAAGGAGGGAACCAAAAGTGAGATTAGAAATGGGACACATTTACATTAAGGATATTCAGTTCGCGGCTGAGTCTAAGATTGAAGACGGTATCCTTTATGTATCTGAAGAGGCCGTAAAAGCGGTTGCTCTTGAGGACGAAAAGATTAAGAGCGTATCATTTGATATTGCAAAGCCAGGTGAGTCTGTAAGGATCACGCCAGTTAAGGATGTCATTGAGCCAAGAGTTAAGGTAGAAGGAAGAGGGGGAATCTTCCCGGGCGTAATCGCTAAGGTAGACACTGTTGGTGAAGGAAAAACTTATGCCCTGAAGGGTATGGCAGTAGTTACAGCCGGCAAGATCGTGGGATTCCAGGAAGGTATCATTGATATGACAGGTCCTGGCGCTGATTACACACCGTTTTCCAAGACTCTGAATCTGGTTATGGTATGTGAGCCGGTAGATGGCATTAAGCAGCATGATTATGAGAAGGCTGTTCGTTTTGCAGGCTTCAGAGTTGCAGTATATCTTGGAGAACTGGCACGCGAGCTTACTCCGGATGAGACGAAAGTATATGAGACATGTACGATTAAAGAGGGCATGGAGAAATACCCGAACCTTCCGAGAGTTGCATATGTACAGATGCTCCAGAGCCAGGGACTTCTTCACGATACCTATGTATACGGCGTGGATGCAAAGAAGATCGTTCCTACAATCATGAGTCCTACCGAGATTATGGACGGCGCTATCGTGTCCGGTAACTGTGTATCCGCATGTGATAAGAACCCGACCTATGTACATCTCAATAACCCGGTTGTTCACGATATGTTCGAGCAGCACGGAAAGACCTTTAACTTTGTCTGCCACATCATTACCAATGAGAACGTATATCTGGCTGACAAGCAGCGTTCTTCTGACTGGACAGCGAAACTCTGCAAGATGTTAGACCTTGACGGAGCTATCGTATCTCAGGAAGGATTCGGTAACCCGGATACAGACCTGATCATGAACTGCAAGAAGATTGAGGCTGAGGGCGTTAAGACAGTTATCATCACAGACGAGTATGCAGGACGCGACGGAAAGTCACAGTCACTG
>Ga0137306_102571_pt1 | contig 14935 bp, 10 predicted proteins | sample Inofroosms_March_FD_97187 | JGI IMG/M metagenome (GOLD analysis project Ga0137306, IMG submission 97187) | Mouse cecal microbial communities from Vienna, Austria - N-Acetylneuraminic and N-Acetylglucosamine D2O microcosms_March | ecosystem: Host-associated > Mammals > Digestive system > Large...
CCTGATTCTTGCAGGGTGTCAGGCAAGTAAGGGACTGGAGACAAAGGAGATTAAGATTTCCCAATATAAGGATCTTGAGGTTCCGCAGGTAAGCAAGCCAGAAGAAGTGACAGACGAACAGGTTGACACCCGTATTAATTCTGTGCTGGAGTCCAAAGCAGAGGTAAGCCCGGTGACAGACCGCGCTGTAGAGAATGGTGACACGGCTGGCATTGATTTTGTGGGTAAGATTGAAGGAAAGGAATTCGAGGGAGGATCAGGAGAAGGGTATCCGCTGGAGATTGGATCCGGCTCATTTATTCCAGGCTTTGAAGAGAGCGTGATCGGACACAAGATTGGTGATACTTATGACTGGAACGGGCAGTTCCCGGAGAATTACGGCAATGCGGACTATGCAGGAAAGGACGTTGTATTTACCATTACAGTAAATAGTATATCTGAGTCCATAGCGCCAGAGCTTAACGATGAATTTGTAAAGACCGTTTCGGATGAATCCAAGACTGTGGATGAGTATAAGACGGAGATTAAAAACCTGCTTAAACAGGAAGCAGAGGATCAGTATAAGAGTCAGCTCAGTACGTCAGTCATGGAAAAAGTGCTTGAGAACACAGAAATAACCAAGTATCCGGATGATGAGGTGAAGAAGATTACGGATGATGCGGTTAAGCAGTATAAGGAGGCAGCCCAGTATCAGAATATAGAATTTAAAGACTATCTGGAGCAGAATGGGGTAACAGAGAAGGAGTTTAATGAGCAGATTGAGGATGCTGCAAAGGACCGCGTGAAGCAGACTATGGTGTTTAATGCAATCGCAGAGAAGGAAAAACTGGAGCTTACGGACGAGGTCTACGAGAAGCAGTTAGAGAATCTTGCAAGGTCCAATGGATTTGAGGACGTAGACGCACTGAAGGAAGCAGCAGAGGAAGATGAACTCAAAGAGGTTGCGCTGTACAATATCGTACTGGAATGGCTTGCAGACCATTGTATACAGAAGGCTTCCTAGATTTCAAGCTTGACTGGGGACAGGTCATTTTGAATTTGGGACGGGGCATATTTAAAAATGCCCCGTCCCAAATTCAATTTCGGGCTTGACGGGATATTGCTGCATCCTGTATAATATATCTGTATTAGGCGGTGCCTTGATCCACGTTTGTTAGGGAAAATCCTTGACAAACGTGGATTTTTTTGTGATATAGGAAACTTTGGGCAACGGCTCAGCCGGGTCTGCGCAATTGCTGCGTTTGACCGTGAGGACCTGTTTCGGGAATGCAAAAATGCCATCGCGAAGCGATTTGGAGACCATGAGAGGAGACGGTTTTATGAAGGAAATGAAGGGCGGATATCAGACAGTGATATCTTTGGCTGCGGTAGTTGCAGGCAATTTTTTGTACGCACTTACAGTTAAGCTTTTTCTGCTCCCGGCAGGACTTGTGACAGGGGGTACTACTGGTATGGCGCTTACGGTGAATTATCTGACAGGCATACCTATTTCGGGATTTGTACTTGTTTTTAATGTGATTATGCTGCTTCTCGGATACAGGGTACTGGGGAAGGCCTTCGCGTCTACCACGCTTGCAAGTACCTTCCTCTATCCGGCTGCACTGGAAATCTTTGACCGGACTTTAGAGGGTGTTGTGCTTACAGAGGATGTTCTGCTGTGTACTATATTTTCAGGACTTGGAATTGGAATCGCGCTGGGGATCGTGATTCGTTCGGGAGCTTCGACAGGCGGGATGGATATCCCTCCTTTAGTTCTAAAGCGGTTTTTCCGGATTCCGGTGTCTGTCAGTATGTATGCATTTGATGTATGTATCCTGCTGTCTCAGGCGGTATTCCGAAAGGCAGAGAATATTCTGTATGGGATTGTGCTGGTAATGATCTATACGATTGTACTGGATAAGATGCTGCTTATGGGGACAACAAGAACCGAGGTGCGGATTATCAGCCGGAGATCAGAACAGATCCGGGATGCAATACTAAAGGAGCTGGACCGGGGTGTTACGATGCTGGATGGTGAGAGTGGTTATCTCCATAATCGGACACAGATGATTTTCAGCGTCATCTCCAACCGGGAGCTTCCGAAAGTGGAACGGATTATCAGGGGGATTGATCCGGAGAGCTTTATGGTAGTAAGCAGAGTAAGCGAGGTGAAAGGACGGGGGTTTTCCTTGAATAAAAAATATCAGTAATTGTGTCGGGCGGGGAAATCCCCGCCTGTCTTCAGACCACGGCTTCGATCAGGATCTTATTGCCGACATGGATTTCTTTTATGCCGGTTTCCTTCTTTTTGTTAAAATTAAAGCTAAGCATATACCCTTTCGAAAGATGAAAATACTCCAGATAATCAGAGAGCTGCTTTTCGCCCCGTTCATTGTATGCATTGCCCCTCCAGATTTTGAGTTCAATTACATTTTGCTCGCCTTTATAATAGATTACCAGATCCATACGTTCATTATTACGAGTTCGTGATTCAACGCTGTAATTTCCCATACCGTTGATTATTGGTTTCAGAAATAGCAGAAAGTAACGCCTTCCTGCATCTTCGTAAAATGTCTCATCCTGGTCCCCATACAGATCATCAAAGGTTTCCACAAATTTTCCGAGTATTTTTCTGATATCCAGATGCCCTCCTGTAATAAACTGATTTTTCTCCTGTATACCGGCACGGTACATCCTGTTTGATTCAAATTCTTCTGAAATAAAATAATTATAAAGCACAGATTCGAATATCTGGTTGAAGACTACTGCCGTATCATGCTCATTTTTGATAAAGCCAAACATGACAGCATCTTTCATGTAGTCATTTGTAGCAGTATATGGAATCGGCCTGCCAGTAAAAAGCAATTCGTACAGCACGGTCCGAAGCTTTGGATAAAGCTTCAGTTTCCTGATCATGGACTGGTAAAGCGTATTATCTTCCTTTACAATCATCCTTACGGCTTCATAAAAGCCTTCCTGCGTCCACGCGGCGCTTTTGTCCTTAAAGCCTGATGTTCCAGAAATTCTTTCATCCATATATTTGCACAATCCGGAAACAAGATACGGGTATCCGGCTGTATGGTCATAGATCATTTCTGACATACGGATCATATCCATGCCAGTATGGTGGTCTGCCTCATATTCTCTTAACATACTGGCAATATCTTTGGCAGAAAAACTTAGATCCACATCAAAACTGGCGGCGATATTCCAGGGGCTGTTTTCGGGCAGCTCGCCCTCCGGGCTGATTTTTTTCTTAATACTTCGTATATCATAGACCCCCGCAAGAATGACAGACTGAAAAGCCGGTATTTTTCTCCGCGCCAGATAGCATGCGCGAAGCTGGGCAAGAAAATCAACAAATACCTGATTATCAGAGGCTGTATCAACCTCATCAATGATTAAGACAATTTTTCTGTCAGATTCTCTGCACCAGGCCTTTAAGACCTTGAAGAGCGCCCTGAGCGAAGCAGTCTGCCCGTTGTTCTCGGTGAATGCAGAGAGCTTTGCTTCAATATCACCCGGAAGTTCACCGGTAAGTTCTAGTATCTCATCTGAAAAGGCAGAGACAAAAGACTGTTCACTTTCAAATGATAATGTACTCATTACCTGAAAATCCATGCTGATAACCCGGTAGTCTGTCCTCAGATATTCTGCAAGAGCGGCCAGAATCGTGGTCTTTCCAAATTGCCGCGCCCTGTTTATTGTAAAATACATTCCGTCATCTATCATAGTTTTGATTTCCTGAAGACGGCCGGTCAGGTCTACCATGTAATTCCACTCCGGGTCGCAGCAGCCAGCGATATTAAAAATCCTTGCCATATGTCCATCCTTTCAGAAATAATACAGTATCTTTGTTACTTTTCATCATTTGATTTAAGTTTACCCATGTGCATTTTGTTTGTCAAGAGGTTACTGTTCACACAGGACTTTGCATTTTTACTGCAAAGTCCGTAAGAAAATGAATCAAGAGTGAGCAAATCCCATTCGCGGAGCGAATTTTAGATGGATTTGCGAATGTTACTGGTCACGGAGTGAACAGTAACGGACCTTTTGACACTTGTATCATATTATGATATGATTTAGTCGTTAAAAAGAAAACAAAGAGGATATATGAGGAGGATGGCGTGAGATTTATTATTGAGCACTTATCAAAACGTTTTGGCAAAAAGGAGGTTCTGCGGGATATTGATTTTGCCTTCGAGGAGGGAAAGATCTATGGCCTGTTAGGGAGAAACGGCGCGGGTAAGACAACACTGTTCAATTGCATTAACCGGGACATGGGCATTGACGGTGGGAGTTTTTGCCTGGAGACTGACGGACAGAGACGCAGCCTGGTTCCGGAGGATGTGGGCTATGTGCTCTCAGCACCCGTGGTTCCGGAGTTTCTGACCGGAAGGGAATTTTTAAAGTTCTTTATTGATATTAATGAGAAATCAATCCGGAATCTGAGGAGGCCGGATGACTATTTTAACTATATGAGCATTGCGCCGGATGACAGGGATAAGCTTCTTAAGGACTATTCCCACGGTATGAAAAACAAGATGCAGATGCTTGTCAATATTATCGCAGAGCCCAATATCCTGCTCCTGGATGAGCCCCTTACCTCCCTTGATGTGGTAGTGGCAGAGGAGATGAAGACTCTGCTCCGGTCGCTAAAGCAGGGGCGCATTACTATTTTTTCCACACATATCATGGATCTTGCCCTGGATCTCTGCGATGAGATTGTGCTGCTGAATCACGGGGAACTGGAGGTAGTGCAAAAGAGCAGCATGGACAGTCATGAGTTTAAGGATAAGATTATTGCTGCGCTTAAGGAGGAAGGTCATGAATAAAACATTGAGGATCTCCTTTTCGTTGAAAAATACATACCGCGTCAATACCATCTTATATTCCCTGAAGCAGATTCCTCTGATCAAAAGGATTCTTCCGGATATGCTGTACCGGTCCGAAGAGCTTAAGCTTTTTGCAAATGTAGTGTCTGTTCTGTGGGAGATTGTCTCGGTATTTCTTGGCAAAGTGTTATATCTGCTGATCATGGTATGCGGAGCTGGAATCCTGTATGGGAATCTGCCGGGTTCCAATGTGTTTTTGCATATCCTGCTGTTTCTGACAATCATCGGAAGCTTTGCGAATACAACCCTTTTTAATCCGTCGAAGGATAAATATTACGCGATTATTCTGATGCGGATGAATGCAAGGGACTATACGCTGGTTAATTACACCTACGCCATGCTGAAGGTAGTAGTGGGGTTCCTGCCATTTACCATATTATTTGGAATGCTTCAGGGAGTGCCTCTTTTGCTGTGTCTTCTTCTGCCCTTTTCCATTGCGGGATGCAAATTTACAGTTGCGGCGCTGTCTTTAAGGGATTATGAAAAGAATGGAAATGTTTTTAATGAAAATAAACTAAAAAAGTATGCTTGGCTTCTGATGGCTCTTCTTCTGGGAGCAGCCTACGGTCTGCCGGCAGCCGGACTGCTCCTGCCAGAGATGGTTTCTGCAGCAGTATATGTGGCATTTGTCATAACAGGCGCCTTTAGTATACGTAAAATCTATTCTTTCCAGTACTATCCGGAGATGAATAAAGAACTGCTTGCCCAGATGACCACTCAGATGGACACAGCAGTGCAGGTTACAAAGGCGCAGACCGAGAAAAGGATCTCCACCGACAGCTCGATTACCAGTAACCGGAAGGGCTTTGAATATTTAAACGAACTGTTTATCAGACGCCATAAAAAAATACTATGGAGATCTGCAAACAGGATCGCGGGTGTGTGCGCAGTTCTTGTCTGCGGCGTGCTTCTTGCCATGTCACTGCGGCCGGAGATCAGGAGACATATCAATGAGGCGGTCATGAATTTCCTGCCGTACTTTGCATTTATTATGTACTGTATTAACCGGGGAACAGGATTTACCCAGGCGCTGTTTATGAACTGCGACCACAGTCTCTTAACCTACTCCTTCTATAAACAGCCCGGGTCCATCCTCAGGCTGTTCCAGATCCGCCTGCGTGAAATCATGAAGATTAATGCAGTGCCTGCAGCAGTGATCGGTACCGGACTGGCGCTGATCCTCTACGCATCAGGAGGAACAGAACATCCGGTAAATTATCTGATACTGATTGTGTCCATTCTTGGCATGAGCATGTTTTTCTCCGTCCACTATCTGACGGTCTATTACCTTCTTCAGCCCTATAATGCAGGGACAGAGCTGAAAAGCGGAATGTATAAGGTGATTATGTGTGTGACCTACTTTTGCTGTTACTTTCTGATGCAGCTTCGGATGTCCACGGAGATTTTCGGGATGATGACGATTATATTCTGCGTAATATACTGCGCGGCTGCCTGCGTCCTGGTATACAGGTTTGCTCCCAGGACGTTCAGGCTGCGGATGTAGGCGAATTGGGGACGGGGTATTTTTCACCTCAAAAGCTCCACTGGAGCTTTTGAACGGTGTACTGCGGCAAAAAATACCCCGTCCCCAATTCGCTATTTCTTCTTCATCCGCCGGTATTGTATGGTGCTGCTGCTGACCTGCCATGTGTCTAAAAATAGTTGTGCCTGTCCGTCCGGGAAGGAGCGGTATCCCTGGAAGTGTTCCAGTTTTCGTTGGTTTCCGGAGCTTTTTAGTCTGCCGCCAAAGGTCATCTGGTATTCGATTGTATCACCATATACGGTCGCCTTTTCAACAAAGGCAGTATAGATTCCCCTGTCAAAGGGCAGCAGATCGGGCGCGTGGGCTATATGTTCTGGCTCAGGGGGCGGGCCGCTGTGTTTAAGTGACTTATAGACCGAGGCTTTTAGTGTGCCGTCTGCGTTTCGCAGGGGGGTATCCTGGCAGTCCAGGCCGAAGACGTTTATGTTCATTCCGGCAGGGTTTTGCTCTGGAAGCTTTAGGATGCAGGGCAGGAACAACTCAAAATTTGTCTTAATGTCTATGTGATGTTCGGATGCTGAGTAATCCAGCGACTGCTCGCAGCTTTTTATGAGTTCGCTTTGCTTTCCGGCGGATTCGTAATTACGCTTTAGTCTGTACAGCATCTCCATAAAGCTTTGCTCCAGGGCGATTTCGTAGAGTACAGGGGCTGTGCAGGAGTGGTTCCCGCTGCGGATCATTTTATTTCCCTTCTTTTCCCCGAAACGGCCTGCACAGCGCCAGACTGCAAAGGTGTATTTATATATTTCGTTCATTTTTCCGCTTAAATCAATGCCGGTGCGAAGCGCTTCTGACTTTAGGGAGCGTTCGTCACTGTAGCCGGAAATAGAACGGTTATAAACATTCCGGTAGAAGGGCCTGCTGCAGATGTGACCATTCACTTCTTCGCCGCAGCAGAGATTGTAAAAGGTGCGTCCTTTTACTGGCACGGCGCGTTTCTTCTGTGCCTCTTCGTGTCCCGGGCAGCCGCGCCGCCTTGTGCCGTCAAGTCCTGCGATCATCATCTGCACTTTATCCCATTTTTCCCTGGGAATAATTGGGGCGTGGTGATTCCGCACATAATACTTGGGAGCCTCCCCCAGATTTTTATAGGAGTAATGAGTCAGAAAATCTTTTACAATGGTCTTTTGCAATTCGCAGTCTCCGGCGTATTTTTCATTTCTCAGCATCCGCATGATGGCGCTGGCTTCCCACTGCCTGCCGAATAAGGTCTTGATTCCCTGGCTGTTTAATTCTCGTGCTATTTTGGAGGCAGAGTTTCCTGCGAGGTATAAATCATAGATGAGTCTTACGATTTCTGCCTGTTGCTCATTGATGAGCCACTGGCCGTTTTCGCCTTTGTCATATCCCATCATACCCTTTAGATTGCAATGGGCAATGCCGGACTGGAATTTTTTCGCATAAGACCAGCGTACATTGTCGGAGATGGAACGGCTCTCGTCCTGGGCAAGGGCAGAAAGAATGGTTAGAAGCAGTTCTCCGGTGGCGTTTAAGGTATCCACATTTTCCTTTTCAAAATAAATCCCTATGGCAGGACTGAGCTGTTTCAGCATCCGGACATAATTAAGCGTATCTACCGTATTCCGGGCAAAGCGGGAAATTGATTTTGTAATAATATAGTCAATCTTTCCATTTTTACAATCCTCGATCATACGCTGGAAGTTTAAGCGGTGGTCTGTATTTGTACCGGATGCGTCAGCATCTGCGTAGATTCCGGCAAGGGTCCAGCCAGGATGTTCGCTTATCAGAGTAGAATAAAAGCTTTTCTGACGTGTGTAGGAGGTCTGCTGTCCTTCGGCGCTAGTGGAAACACGGCAGTAGGCAGCTACACGAATATTGGTCTGAGTCTTTAACTGTGCAGCATTTTGCATAGAGCGTCTGGTGGCGGGGGTTACGGTGATTGTGGGCTTTAGGGCGGGCTCTGTTTTGGCGGTACAGGACATTTCCGCGGCAAAGATTTTTGTCTGTGTCATATTGTGACCTCCTTGTAAAATAGATTTGTAACTGTTCAGCGCTTTCGACTCTGCATTGAGTGTTGCGGTTCATGGCTTTGAAATGCGCCAAACTGCGCGTTCTGCACACATTACCATTATAAAGTAACAAGGAAATAAATGGCAAATTTTGTTGCGGTTTGTAACCTTAATGATTACTATTTACGGGGCCGTGCACTCCGCTGCACGGCATACGAGCCGATAAAGCGGTGGTTTCCAGAATCCAGCCCCTCGCTGAAAGCGAATTTTAAATGGGCTGGATGCGTTACTATGAGCGGACGGCTAGTCCGTGAAGTAACTGAATAGTAACCTTAAGGAAAACTTAAAGAAATATCCGGTTGACAATTTAGAAGGATTCGTGTAAGATACAATTCACATACATATAGTGTTGTTCAACACGTTATATGGATCTGATTTGTTCAAATCAAGCAACAGTAGTCTGCGTTGAGGATTCGCGGTCTTCAACCTCATTTTAAACCCAGTGTTAGTTAAGTATTCGTACAATGAAGACAGCTGCAGAGGTATTTGCCAGCTGTAGGGCAATAAAAACGAAAGGGAAATTACTCAATGTATGTAACTGTGAAGGTACCGGACAGTTATACGAAGGGAGGAAAAAATGAAATACAGAAAGGCAATTATGAAGCTTTTTCCCATTATGGGACTGGCGTTTGCCTGCAGTATTAGTACCTGGATTTTAAGAGGCGTATTTACGGAAGATCATAATATCACTGACTGTGTCTCTGCCAGGGAAAAGGAATCAAAAAGAATTGCAGTGGTAAATCTAGATGAAGGAGTTTCAAAAAAGGGAAAGCGGGTGAACTATGCAGAAAGAATTTCCCGGTTTCCAGGTACAAACTTTGAATATGCATCCCTGGAAGCTGCAAGAAACGGACTTAAGTCCGGAAGATTCGGGGCATATATCATCATTCCGGCGGTTTTTTCCAAAAATGTGGAAAGCATCAATACGATGCCCCAGGTATCACAGCTGGAATATGCAGTTAATAAGTCCTGTTCAGGCGAAACACAGTATGAGCTTCTCTACAGTGTGCTGAGCTATCTGGACTCCATGAACAATAATCTCAGCTATATGTATGTGAATAACGTGTTAAAAGAGTTTCACGAGGCGCAGGACAGTGCAGAAAATATTATGGAAAATGATGCAAGAGACAAGGCGGCAATCGACCGCATCAAGCCCCAGGATCTAGTGGCCCTGGTAGAGGTTCCTCAGATGAGGCAGGAGGAAAGTACGGCAGAGGTGCTGAATCTCTCTGGCTATACAGCAAAAAATACGGAGCTTGCAGATGCCATTGATGAGGAATACCTGAGATGCGTCCATGACATCCAGTCTCAGATTGCCGGGCTGCAGGAAGGGGGCACTGCTTTATCCGGCCTGCTAAAAGAATTGTCCGCACAGGCGGCGGAGATCCAGATTACAGTAGATGAGGAAGGGGAATCCATTACAGAGAGAGCGGAAGCAGAGCTTGCAGATGAGCTTTCGAAACAGGCAAGGGACGCTCCGGATAGAGAAAGCATCAGCAGCCAGCTAAAAGACCTTAAGGACACAAACGAAGAGCTAAAAAGAAGACTGGAGCAGTCAAATCGAATCTATTATACAAATCTTACTGCAGAGATCAAGGAAATCAGACAGCAGTATCTGTCAGACATTCAACAGAATCTACCAGCATTTCAGCTGGAATACGATACGCAGGGAAATCTTGTTTTGACCTTGGAGCAGGAGGAACAGGAGAAGGATCTTCCTTCTATAACCTTCTCCTATGCTGAGGATACAGGGGAGCTTACGTACAGTGGAGATCCTGGAACACTTACTGATTATATCAGGGAAGAGTGCGCGCAGGCAGATAGTGCCTGGGAACTTACAGGGGAGCCCGGACTTCTATATGATGATGAAGACCAGCCGGTACTAGATGAGCAGGGGAACCAGAGACTATGTGCTTCCGTGGCAGACGAGAGCAGCGGGCAGATTGATTTTCTCTTAAAAGAGGTGGAGGAGGCAAAGGATCTGGATGAGGAAAGAATAAAAGCTTTGGTAAAAAGGGAATATATAGAGCCGGTTGAAGGAAATGCGGAGAATGTAAAGAAGGAGCTTATGCAGCGGTACGGGGAAGAAACAGCCTCGGTAACAGCCTATCAGGAACAGCTCGCCTCATTTTGCCCTCAGGTAAGCGACCAGTTTGTAACCAGGAACATGGATGAGCTTGTGAGAAACCATACGCTAATGCAGGAGGCTCTTACAAAAAATAATCTAGAGCATAAGGAGTACGCAGACAAAACTGCAAAAGCAGCAGAAGAGCATGTAACACGTCTGAAAGAGCAGATCGAAGAAGCGAAGGAGAAGTCAGATGAGGCTGTAGAAGACGGTTTAAGCGAGGCAAAAAAAATCAAAGAGGAAACCAGCCTGGTAAATCAGACTGTTCTGGATCACTTTTCACGTAAGCTGCTCTACACAAGGCTTGGGAGTGCGGAGAATACACAGGTGTGCCAGTTTATGGCAAGTCCCATTATGACTGCGGATCAGTCCCGGGAGACTGCTGCGGGTGGTGTAGTACAGTATGTGAAGGAACGGGTAGAAAAGGAGGACTATAAGTTTCCATGGACAGCTGTATCTGTGATGGCAGGTCTGGTGGTGCTTGCTCTGGCAGCACAGATTGTCTTAGACATACGCAGAGGAAAACAAATGAACAGTTTAGACAGGTCTGCGCATAGATTAAAGAAAACAAGGAGGAAAAGAAATGAGTATTAGGATGAATACAGAGGATGTAATTGTCAGAGGACGTGAGATCGGAAGTCACACTGAGGATGTGACCGCACTTCAGAATTATCTGAATGATGTGGTGAATCATCAGCTTCCGGAGCTGTGGGAAGGGAGTGGATATGAAGGCTTTGCCGCCAGGGTTTCTGAGATGGCGCCAAGCTTTGAGGCCATGCGCGAGCTGATTAGCGCAATCGGCCAGGGTGTGGTGGCCAATGCACAGCAGTATGCGGAATTCGACCAGGCAGCAGGAGCGGCCAACCGGGGATAGAACCATGCAGCGCTGGGAGGAGCCGGGACAGAGCCGGGCAGAAACTGAAGACTGGGAGCTTCTGCTGGAACCGGAGGTTCTGGAGGAGGATAGGAGGGGAGGTCTGCCTCTGTGTGACAAGTACCAGATCGACGCGCTGGCAGAAGAGACAGGCCTGGAAATGCAGAAGGACAGAAGAAAGGGGAAGGAGGAACTTAAGAGCATTAGAAAGGTAGTCTTTGAGGTGTCAGGGAACGGAGAAAAAATGTTTCTGGGAGAAATCCGCAGGGGAGTATTTACAGTCAGCAAAGAAACCGTGAAGGCCGCCAGGGAGGACCAGGGTGGAGAGGTACGGGGGGATCCGGCGCCAGTATCCGTATCCGGGCTCACCACACCATGGATAGTGCTTTTCCTTTTCATGATTTTCGGAAGATGGAAAAAGGCAGTAAAGAAAAAGAGAGAAATGTAAAAAGTGATTTAGGAATGCAAAAATAGCAGGGAACTGCCATGGCAGTTCTTAAGATTGGAAGCTGGGGGTGTATGGATGATTTTGACAATTTCCGGACAGTCAGGGAAGCATGGAGAATACAGGGGGATAGATGTGATGATTAAACCAGAGCAGAGGATTCAGGAGGTTTACAGAGAGCTCCTTAAGAACGGTTATTTTGAACCGGTTGGACATGAGGGGCAGATCAGAGTGTATTCCTTCCGGCAGGAAGGATATGTCAATCCGATGCTGACATTCCGGCAGGGCAGAATTTATGGAGGGGATGTACTGGGGATTCTGTAATTATACTGCGCGCCAGATAAATCTGCCGCGCAGCATAACATGATGCGCACAGCTACATAAGGAAGTATGCCGCTTTGCGGCTGCATCTTTTGCGATATTCACGGCAGATTTCATCGGCCGTGAGTATAGATATGACAGGAGGGCGTGATATGAAGGTCAGGGTGCCGAAGACGGCTTTAAGAGCGCGGCCGGGCTATGATTACAGAAGGCTGGAGCGGGAAGACTTTTTCCTTCTTCCATTGAGAATTGAGGAAGAAAAGGAGACTGTCTGTATGAATTTTGATATTCGCGGAATGCGGCCATTTGTGGAGCTTATGGGGACGGGGAAGGAGAAGAAGCTTTCGGGCCTCTTACAGGCGGGGGAGCTTGTAAGACTGCATCAGCAGTATGATTTTTCCCTTTCTCCGGAAAATCTGTATTATGATATCTCAGGCCGAGTCAGGGTGATGATGCGGGATATTGTCTCTGATCAGGAAAGGGGCAGGCAGCAGCGTTTCTTAAAGGAGTATCAGGCACTGGCAGGTTATATCCTGGAGGGTTCAAGGAGTTTTGAAGACTATCTGTCCGGCGGCTATGAGATTCTGAAAGGGAAGAGTGAGGAGGCAGGTCTCTTCGAGCCGGAAACGGTAAGGGAGGAAAAGGCATTCCTGTCGGAGTATCTGGAACAGGTGCTGGAGGAGGAAAAGCGGAACATGTGCAGGGTGGGAAAAAGACGGTATAAAGGGCTGAAGATCTATAGCGTGATATCTGCGTTGCTCATGGTTCTGCTTGGGGCAGGAGCAGTATATGGACTTGTGTTTTACATGCCCAGGCAGGAAAGGTTTATGGCGGCAAATGAGGCGTACATCAAGAAGGACTACACAGCGATGATTGATGAGCTTCAGACATTCAGTACAAAGGAACTGTCATACATACAGAAGGTTATGCTTGCAGCAGCGTATATACAGGGAGAGGCTGTGGACCATTTTAGCGTAAAGGACAAGGAGAATATTTTAAGCAGGATCAACTGCCAGTCCAGTGATGAGATCCTGGACTATTGGATCCGCCTTGGAAGGCTGGAGATAAAAGAGGCAGAGAATCTTGCAATGAAAATGTCAGATGACCAGCTGCTTCTATACGCCTATATGAAGGATCTGGATCAGACAGAAGAAAACGGGGAGTTGTCTGGCGAAGAGAAAAGGGACAGGCAGCAGAGACTAATGAAGGAGATCAGGGCTCTTGCACAGGAGCTTGGCATCTCTGCCGGGGACGGGGAGGAAGGTGTATACAGAGAATGATGAGGTATCTACTCATACAGACGCAGGACGGCTACTGGGAACGTCCGGTGAAGGATGACAGATGGGATGACTGCGGGAGTCTATGGAGAATAAAAGATGGGAAAGAAGTGTTTTACCTTGACGGGGAAACACATGTATTTGACAGAGGAGAGGATGTTACTGTCTCATCAGGACCAGAGGCAGATATCCTGATCCCGGTTCTCGAAAGCCGGCTGTATATCAGGAACATGCAGGTGTTTTTCGAGGCCGCGGCGGAAGAGCATCTGTATTTTAACCAGGGGAGGCTTAGACCAGGTGACTTTCAGCTGTGCCCAGGGGATATTTTGTTTTTGAAATATATAAAGCTTGAGGTATGGGAGGACCGGATTTCCATTCAGGGCTCGCAGGAGCTGTATAGAACAGTACTTTTTGAAAGACATCTGCCAGAGCAGCCATTTGACAGCTTTCCAGTCTATAAAAGGTCGCCAAGGCTTATGAAGAGGCTGTCTGAGGAAAGAATTCTTATGGAGCTTCCGAAGGGTGAGGAAAGGCAGGATAAGAAGGGACTTCTTATGACTGTGCTGCCGCCTCTTGGAATGACGGCAGTAACTACAGCGGTCGGATTTCTGATTGGCAGAGGAGTCTATATGCTGATGTCAGTTTCGGCGACCGGAATGACGGCTGTGTTTTCTGGCATCCGGTATCTCCGTGACAAGAGAGAGCTGACAGAAAGGAACAAGGGAAAGGAGAAACGGTATATTGACTATATGTGGAGCAAACAGAAGGAACTTGCCAGAGCTTATGTAAATGAATGGGAGGTGTATCAGTACCAGTATCCGGATACGGACAGGATCTGCAGGATGGTAAAGGAATACGACAGCCGGATCTATGAACGGGTATCGTCTGATGATGATTTTATGACTGTGGTGATTGGGCATGGAAGAGGCGGCACAAGCTTCCGGATTGAATGCAGGGAACCAGAATGGGATGATGAGGAGGACCGGCTGGCAGGTACTTTAAGGGAGATTGGACAGAAGTTTTCGGTGATCGACAAGCCGAAGATCATTGATCTGAAAAGGGCGAACCTCGGTATGGCAGGAGAAAAAGAAGTTCTGCACCAGCAGATCCGGATCATAGCGGCACAGGCGGCTTTTTTTCAGAGCTATCATGATCTTCAGATGATTGTGGTATATGACGAGAGATATGAAGCAGAATTTTCCTGGATGCGTTGGCTTCCTCATATGCGGATCGAAGCCTTGAATGTGCTGGGGATGGTGCATTCAGAGCGGACCAGGGATATTGTGCTTGGGAGTATGAGCCGGATACTAAAAGGGAGGGCCGCCCGGCTTGAAGAGGGAAAGAAGGACAGCCGGTTTTATCCGCATTATCTGTTCATTATTGATGAACCATCCCTGATTATGGGACATGCAGTTATGGAGTATCTGTGTATGGAAGGACAGA
>Ga0137306_102573_pt1 | contig 14915 bp, 12 predicted proteins | sample Inofroosms_March_FD_97187 | JGI IMG/M metagenome (GOLD analysis project Ga0137306, IMG submission 97187) | Mouse cecal microbial communities from Vienna, Austria - N-Acetylneuraminic and N-Acetylglucosamine D2O microcosms_March | ecosystem: Host-associated > Mammals > Digestive system > Large...
TGCCATTTTTTATCTGAGTCGCGGCATATTCATACATATCCCCGTTAAACTCGCTGAGAACTCTGCCTGTCATCTCTGGGTCTCTATGGCCGATAATCGTATCTGTCCGGGTATCCACAAGGAAGATCCCTCCGGTCTTCTCCAGCTTGATATCTCCCACAATATCAGAAATAGAATTAAGATACACATCTGCAGCTGCGACGCCGCGTACGGCTCCCCTCTCATTTTTCAGCATTCCGGAAGCGCCTACCACATAGGACTGACTGTCCTCATCAAAATACACATCTCCGAGAATGAAATCCTCTGACTGGATTCCGTCCTGATACCAGGATTTTTCCAGCGCATTGAAATCAGGGCCGGGTACGAATGTTGCATGATATAAGGAACCATTTTTCAGCGCCACATAAAGTCCGGCCGGATACGCATCATTCTGATCCACCGTATGCTTAATGTACTCCGTCATCTCTGAGATATTCATATTCTCGTATTCAATCGTATCCCGCTGCATCGTAAGCATCGTAAGCGTCTTATTCATCCACGCGCTCGTCTCCTGGACTGCCTTATCCGTCGTCTCCCCCAGAAGGCTCTCGCTCTTGGTAAGAAGCGCATCCGAAACACGGTTATACACCAAAAACAAAAGTACAGCAACCATAATAATAATCGTCACTATAATCGCACTTACCAGCTTTTTCGTAATTCCCCTTTTTTTCATTCTCATTCTAGAAACAGCTTCTTCAGTATTTCCCTCTTTCGTTTCCATCAGTTCATCTCCTTAACTTGTAATGTAATAGAATTATAACTGAAATAGGCTCAAAAGACAACAAAAAATCAATTGGGGACGGGGCATTTTTAAAAATGCCCCGTCCCCAATACTGATAGCAGAAGTCCCATGTAAAAGTACGTAATTAGAAGAAATGCTCCTCCATTTGAGAGAAACGGCATGAATACTGCACCAAGGGGAAGAATGCCAAAATTCATTCCCATATACATCACCGTCTCAATGCTTAAGTATAGTACACATCCAAGTCCGACCATTTGCCCGAACTCGTTTTTCTGCTGTCTTACTTTGCCGAATAAGAAAATCCAGAATCCGGCTACCAGTACCGTCAGCAGCAGTCCTTTCCATGTGCCTAGATATTCAAACAGGTAGATCCACAGATAGGAACTTTTAATTTCTTCCATCCAGTTGGAAGTGAGGTACATTTCCTCTTTTTTTACATTTTCAGCCGATTCCTTCACGGATTGGAGGAAATAGCTGCCCTCGTATTTTTCTGGAGACAGCCAGGCCGCAAGCCTTTCGAGCTGGTAGTCTGCCAGAATTTTTCCTCTTGTAATGAATGCAATCGCTGCAAGCATCAGCAGAACCAATATAATGGAGAACCCCCATAACTGAAGATATAATGCCAGACGTTTTTCCCCGAACCATTTCCTCCAGACTGCCGCATGCAGAAGAATCATCCCTGTTGCTCCAATAATGAGGATGCAGGAAATCATAAGATAATGGAATAATACAGCCATCGGAATACACAGGCAGAGAATACTTTTTATGATCCCCTTAATCCCCTGCCCGCGGAAATGATACAGCATTCCGGCATAAAAAGGAATGATCAGACAGGATGCATGGGTCAGGTAGAATGGCCTTCCGTTTATAAGAGGACTTTCCACAGCGCATAAAATGAGCAATCCATTTACAGCAACCCAAAGTATAACTGCGTATTTATTCAGGAGTGTGTAGTCTGCCCAGCAAATACATAACATAAGCGCTATCCCTGCTGCCATAGCTGTCAGATGCCTTCCCACCCCGCCTGCAGACAGAAGCAGACTGCCGGAAAAGCCTGATTCACAGGCTGTCATGGTCACGGTCATCTGAAGGATCAGCCCCAGAATACTGATAAGAAGGATTCCTGTCAGCACACTCCACTTCATCCTGGGTCTGTGTATACGGTCAAGCGCTACCCCTGCTTCTACAGGATCGCCCATCTCCCGGACTGCTGCTTCCTCTGCTTCCAGGTCAGTCATTCCTTCTGCCATAAAGTCCATCTTCTGATCTTCAATATGTTCCTCTATCTCCTTTGCAATAAATGGGCGGGCACGCTTTGTACGAATCTGTTCTGTCAGTATCTCCAAAAACTCATGCCTCTCCATAGCATACACCCCCCATTACACTGGAAACGGCCCTCGTGTATTCCTTCCACTCCTCTTCCTTCTCCCTTAGCTGCTTTTTCCCGGCTTTTGTCAGAGAATAATACTTTCGTGTCTTTCCTGACGCCTCTCGTTCATAGGACGCCACATAGCCTTTCGACTCCATAGTGTGCAGAAGCGGATACAATGTCCCGGCCTTCAGTTCAAATACATTCTCGGAACGGCTGCGGAGACTCTCTATCATCTCATAGCCATACATATCCCTCCCCTCCAGAAGCTTCATAAGCAGCATCATAGTGCTGCCAGAAATAAGACTTTTATCAACCGCCATACTGTCATCTCCCTTCTCAGAAACTTGTACACTTCGGCAAATTATTTCTTCATAATTTCTTTTCTATATATAGATTGCCGATATATCGATCATCTATATTATAGTCCTTTAAGTTCACAGTGTCAATCCAGTTCTTGTACATTAAAATCAAAAAAATTTCCTTTTTTGCACCGAATCAAAAGACTTTTTCGTCTAATAGATGTAAAGTAATTACAGAAAAAGCTTTTTCACTCAAACCGAAAAAAGTGAGGTGAGACACATGGATATGCTATTAGTAAAAAAGGCGCAGAAAAATGACACAGCCGCTTTCATACAGCTGATCGTGGAAAATAAAGCTGCACTTTACAAGGTAGCCCGCGGCTATTTATACAGTGACGATGATATCGCAGACGTAATGCAGGATACCATTCTTTCCGCCTACGAGCATATTGGGGACCTAAGAACTGCGTCCTATTTTAAGACCTGGATCACAAGAATCCTCATTAATCACTGCACCGACCTTCTCCGGCGCCAGAAAAAATTCGTGTCCATTGAGCAGGCAGAAGAAGCTTCAGTTTCATTCCCGGAAAGCGACTATGAATTTCAGGAACTTTTGAAGGAACTGCCGGAAAATGACCGGGTGATCTTTCTCCTTTATTATGGAGAAGGCTTTAACACGCGGGAGATCTCTGAGGTTCTTGAGCTAAATGAAAATACAGTAAAAAGCCGTCTCAGAAGAGGCAGAAAAAAACTGGAACAGGCTATTTCATATTAGGAGGGACGATATTATGACATTATCTAAGAAACAGTTGGAACAGATCTTAAGCAAAGAGCTTCAGATACCTGACAAGGTTAATGAACGGATAAACGACACCTACGACAAGCTGTGGGCGGACGCCGTGAATCACCCAAAAGGCAGGCGTCGCAGGCATTCCTACGCTGCTGCCGCAATTGCAGTCATCTGCTGCCTCGCCATTCCCGGAGGCGTATATGCTGCCGCAAATTCAGATTTCTTTGACGGAATGTTTGGGAATACAACCAAAAAATCCACCCTGGCAGTCACAAAGGAGTTTGATAACCATAAAGGCGGAACTACCACTATAACACTTCCTTCCCATGAATATGTTTCCGTTGATCCGGCGGAAGCAGAAAAATTACTCGGCAGCGGCGCCATGAGCAGGCCCGTGAAAAAGCAGCTTGGCGAGCATACTCTCTGTGTAGAAAACCTGGTCTATGATCAGAACAGCGCACTTATGTATTTTACATTAGAACGGGAGGGAGGCGTCACCCTGCTAGTCGGAAACGAAGAGACCAATGCAGCAAAAGGCGGCGCATATTTTGATGAAAATGATTCATGGTATTTTGGACTTGAAACAACCGAAGGAAATTCATACACTGGCAATATCTATACCGACACAGAAAAAAGCACAAAGGATAAAGTCTACTATTACGCTTATATGGCTTATATGGCTGCTGGCCAGCCTCTGAAGGAAGGCGAATTCCCAATACTGAAGATTTTTAAGTATTCCGCTCCCCTTGGAGAATTACCAGCGGATTACGATATGGATGAGGAGACCGTACCGCTGACAGAAGAACCGCCAATTCCTATACAAAAATTAGATTTGGGAGAAAACGGTTACGTTGAATATTCCCCCATTTCCATATCCCCTGATCTGTCAAAAGGAACCGGCCTTACCGCAGAACAGGCAGGAGACCCCTGGAATCTGAATCACCTGGAGATCAAGTTTAAGGATGGAAGCAGCTACGTCATCTGCGACAAAAAAAGCAATATAGCAAATAACAGCTATTCACTTACAACAGATACAATGACTACACTCACATTCAACCGCCTTGTAAATACAGAACAGATTAAAGAAATCATTTTAAATGACAAGGTACTACCCGTAGAATAAGCGCGATTGGGGACAGGGCATTTTTAATCCGGGACGGGGCATTTTTAAAAATGCCCCGTCCCCAACCCTCTCTGCTTAAGCTTCAGGTACACAACCTCCCGGAACAGTGCATACAATACCGACACCATCGGTATAAATATGAGCATCCCCACGACTCCCATAAGGCTGCCTCCGATGCTCACTGCAGCCAGTACCCAGATGGATGGGAGCCCCACGGAGTTTCCAACTACGTGAGGATAGATGAGGTTTCCCTCAATCTGCTGCAGTACTAAAAACAGCGCCACAAAGATCAGCGCCTTCATTGGGTCCACCATGAAGATGAGGAACGCCCCCACGGCGCATCCGATGAACGCGCCGAAGATCGGAATCAGCGCCGTGAATGCGATCACGATGCCTGAAAGCAGTGCGTAAGGAAGCTTTAACACCGCCATAGTCACCACGAACATACAGCCGAGAATGACTGCCTCTACACACTGTCCTGTCAGAAAGCTTGAAAATGTATTGTAGGTCAGCGCCAGAACCTCCAGTGTTGCTTCGGCACGCCCCTTCCTTACGAATGCGAATAGAACCTTTTTCGACTGTACTCCCAGCTTCTCCTTCTGCAGCAGTATATAAATGGCAAAGACAAATGCTATAAAAAACGTAGTAATGCTGCTCACAATGCTTTTCGCTGCTGTTATGGTGGAATCCAGTACGCTGCCCGCCCCGTATCCCAGGAAATCAATTCCCGTGCTCATAATCTTGTCCCAGTTAAATTCCAGTTTATTTACCCATTCCATAATTTCCTTATTTCCATGGAAAATGTCTTCTACCCACATCTGAACCTTCGGAATAAATTCCTGAATGCTCTGTCCCAGATTGGCAAATGTCTTTCCAAGCTGCGGAATCAAGACAAACATGACCAGTACGATCACTCCGGTCACTGCCACCAGCACCAGGATCATGCTGACCGGGCGTGCAAGTTTCTTAAGAACCGGCTTCTTCCTGGTTTTCTCTTCTGAAAACAGATGCCTTTCCACAAAACTCATGGGAACATTCAGCACGAATGCAATCGCGCCTCCCAGGATAAAGGGAAATGTGACATGAAACAGGGCTCCCAGTATCTTCAGTACATCCTCATATTTCCACAGGCACGCTACAACAAGTGCCGTAAACACAACCAGTCCTCTTATTTTCTTTACTGTTTCATCACTTAAATTCATAATTCCTCCTACTTTTTCAGCGGAAATAACACTTAACTGTCCGGGTTCCGCTCCTTCCAGAACAATCTGCTCCGCTTTGACGCTTCTGTTACACGGATTGCTCCATGCCAGATTTTCAAACACGCTCTAGCATTTCCACAATCCTGAAATATTATTGTAACATATACACTATAGAATATTTCTAAACTTTTAATTAACTCTGAATTTCCTTGTCTTAATCCTTTAATTTATATATAATATAAGTAATCTCTACATGAATTAGCCCGACACAAATTAAAATCAGAAAGGAACATCAAAACATTATTATGAGATTACAAAGTAAATTAGCGATCCGATGCGCAAAGCTTACGAGTATGCTGATCAAAAAGCTGAACCGCGGAAGCGGCGTTACACTTCCGGGATACGTGGCGCGTCTGATTGATCCGCAGATTCTGTCTGTCATGTCCGGTATGGTGCGCGAGAAGACCATCGTAACCATGGGGACCAATGGAAAAACAACAACAAACAGCATACTTTATCATGCCCTGAAGGCTGAAGGAAAGACGGTTATTATCAACCGGACGGGGGCCAATATGCTCAACGGAATCATTTCCGCCTTCGTACTTGCTACGGACCGGAAGGGACGGCTTCATGCGGATTATGCCTGCATTGAAGTGGACGAGATTGCCTCTGTAAGAGTTCTTCCGCAGCTTAAGCCGGACTGTGCCCTTCTTACAAATATTTCCAGGGATCAGCTAGACCGCTTCGGCGAGGTGGACATTACCTATAATAAGATTAAAACCGCTGTGTTAAGTGTGCCTGAGACAAAGTTGATTCTTAACTGCGATGATATTCTTTCTTATTCCCTGACACAGGACTGTCAGAATTCCTATGTGACATACGGGATCAGCGAACAGATCTTTGACGACATCTCTCGCTCTGAGGTCAGGGAAAGTATCTTCTGCCGCTCCTGCGGAAAAAAGCTGTCCTATGATTTCTTCCACTATGGACAGCTTGGCATCTATCACTGTCCGAACTGCGGACTGAAACGGCCCGAGCCTGATTACACTGCGGAAAATATTGTTCTGCATGACACGGCGCGTCCGTCCGCAAAGCCCTCAGCCGGTACTATGGAAAAGGGACAGTGTGCCGCCGCATCTGCCGATTACGCTGCGCAGGTCAGTTTATCTGCAGGCAGGCCTGTCCTGTCAGACAGAATGTACTCTTTCACCCTGGGCAGCATGGAGATATCGTCTCAGGCGCGGTCGCCCTATAACATTTACAATACTCTGTCCGCCTACGCCGCACTGTGTGCTCTCCAGACGCCGATGAAAAAGTTTAAACAGACCATCGAAGGCTTTGATTATGGAAACAACCGCGAAAGCGTTTTCATGATAAACGGCACACGCGTGCAGCTCCACCTTGCGAAGAACCCCATCGGCTTCCAGCAAAAGATTTCACTCGTCCTAAAGGATCCCGATCCAAAGGATGTCATCATCCAGATTAATGACACTTATCAGGACGGCGAAGACATTTCCTGGCTCTGGGATGTAGACTTCCAGTACCTTGCTAATGCCAATGCCGCCACGATCACTACCAACGGGACAAGACGCCACGACATGGGGCTCCGTCTGAAATATGAGGACATTCCCTGCAGCTCCACAACAGATCTTCGAAAGACTGTTGAAAAGCTCACCGCCGAAGGCACGAAAAATTTGTATGTCATTGTAAACTATTCCGGCCTGTACCGGACAAACCATATGCTGACTGAACTGCAGGCCATAACGAAAGGAGGCTCCGCATCATGAAACTGAGCATAGGACATCTCTACCCCGATCTTCTTAATCTGTACGGTGACAGAGGAAACATCCAGTGCTTTTGCAAACGACTTGAATGGCGCGGCATAGAAGCTGAGGTAATCCCATTCCTCTCTGGAAGCAGGATTGATTTTTCCAAATTAGACATCGTCCTCCTGGGCGGAGGCTCTGACCGGGAGCAGGAACTGGTATGCCAATATATGAAAGAAATCAAGTCTGATTTTAAAAACTATGTGGAAGACAACGGCGTTGTCCTCGCAGTATGCGGCGGCTACCAGCTTCTCGGAAAATATTATAAAACCGACAAAAAGATGATCGAAGGTCTGGAAATCCTCGACATTTACACCGAGTGGGAGCCGGAACGGCTGATCCGGAACATCATCCTCAACAGTCCGCTCTTTTCCGCCCCCATCGTCGGCTTCGAGAATCACGGCGGACGCACCTATATCGGAAACCATACTCCCCTCGGGAAGGTATTCTTCGGTCTGGGTAATACTGGCAAATCCGGTTATGAAGGCGTGGTCTACAAAAACATCATTGCCACCTACCTCCACGGGCCTCTCCTCCCAAAAAATCCCCAGGTGTGCGACTACCTTCTCGAACGCGCACTCAAAAGGAAATACGGAGAAGATATAAAGCTTGAAAAACTCCCCGATAGGCTCGAGCAAAAAGCAAATAACTATATCGTGGGGCGCTACAGTGACAAAAAATACGTTCTCAAAGAAACCATCAAACGATATACGTAATTGGGGACGGGGTATTTTTAATTTTACCCCGTCCCCAATTTCAATTTCAACAGCTGCAGCAGTGCCAGCCCGTACACCCACATCAGCTGCGCCGGATCCAGCCTCACAACCTGGAAGATTTTTTCCAGTCCCGGAACCAGGAGCACTCCTGTCAGAAGCACTGTCCCGATTACAAATGCCCCGACCAGGAAGCCGTTATTGAACATTTTCTTTGAGAAGATGCCGGCTTTTTCTGTTTTGCAGCAAAATCCATACACCAGCCTTGACATGCACAGTGTCCCGAAAGCCATGGTGCTTGCCAGTGCCGCATCCTGGCTCCGGTATCCGATCAAAAATGCTGCTGCCGTTCCGACACCGATGCTAAGTCCTCCTGATGCGACTCTGAGCAGATACGCTTTTGTCAGAATGGATTCACTCATGGGACGCGGCTTCTCTTTCATGACTGCTGCCGTGTGGGGCTCCAGTCCCAGCGCGATTGCGGGAAGGCTGTCGGTCAGGAGATTGATGAACAGCAGATGTACCGGGGCGAATGGCACAGGCAGATCTGCAATAGAGGCAAACAGCACCACCAGGATCGCCCCCAGGTTTCCAGACAGCAGAAATAGTATGGAGTTCTTGATATTCTGGTAAATGTTTCTTCCGTTTTCTACTGCCTTTATTATGGTTGCAAAGTTATCATCTGTCAGTACCATTGCTGCTGCGTCCTTGGAGACTTCTGTCCCTGTGATGCCCATTGCCACACCGATGTCTGCCTGCCTGAGCGCCGGCGCGTCATTTACCCCGTCTCCGGTCATGGCGACGATATGCTCCCGCTCCTGCCATGCCCGCACGATCCGGATCTTGTGCTCTGGTGAGACCCGCGCGTAGACTGAGATTCCCGGAACGAATTCCCGCAGCTCCTCATCCGACATATTTTCAATCACCGCTCCCTCGCATGCCTCCGAAGCATCTTTAAGAATTCCGATACGTTTCGCAATCGCCGCTGCTGTGATCTTGTGATCTCCGGTTATCATGACTGGCCTGATGCCCGCCTTAATGCATTCCCGGACTGCTGCCGCGGACTCCTCCCTCGGCGGATCCATCATGGAGATCAGCCCGAGAAAGGTAAGATCGTTCTCGTCCGCCAATGTCAGCTCCCTCTCCTCTCCCAGCTCCCTGTATGCAAATGCGAGAACCCTAAGTCCTCCTTCTGAAAATTCGGTATTCTGCCGCTCAATGTTAAGCAGATCCTCCTGGGAAATATCCCTTACCCCATCCCTAGTCCTAATCCGGCTGATACGCTTTTGCAGAACATCCACCGCTCCTTTTACAATCATGACACAGGTGTCATCTATGAGATGCTCTGTAGACATCAGCTTCCTGTCACTGTCAAATGGAATTTCAGACTTGCGGGGATATTTTTCTCTGACTTCCCTGGCTTCTTCTCCCAGGCGGCTTCCCAGGTTAATCAGTGCTGTCTCTGTAGGGTCGCCGATCTCCTTTCCATTTTCATTCGTAGAATCATTACATAGCATACTATAGCAGAGAAGCCGCCTTTCATTTCCCCCTCCGGAAAGGATATCATCTGCTGCGATCCTTCTTCCGTCTACATAGTAATCCATGACCGTCATCCGGTTCTGGGTCAGTGTGCCCGTCTTATCTGAGCAGATCACCGACACGCTTCCAAGCCCTTCCACTGCCTGAAGCTTTCTTATGATTGCATTCTCCTTTGCCATCTTCTGCGTCCCAAAGGACAGCACAATCGTGACAATAGAACTCAGAGCCTCTGGAATCGCCGCGACCGCCAGTGCAACTGCAAAGAGAAACGCATCCACCGCAGATCCGCCGCGCAGCACATTGATTCCAAATAAAATGCCGCAGAATATAAGGATAATGATCGAAAGCTTTTTCCCGAATTCATCCAGATTGATCTGGAGAGGCGTCTTTTTCTTAGATGTATCCCCTAAAAGCTTTGCAATTTTCCCAACCTCGGTCTCCATTCCGATTGCAGTCACCTCATAGGATGCCCGCCCATAGGTAACAAAGCTTCCTGAGAAGACTCGGTTTGTCTGATCCCCAAGAGCCGCCCCTTCCGGCGCCTCTTCGAGAGACTTCTCTACCGGCAGACTCTCACCCGTAAGAGCACTTTCATCCACCTTCAGGCTTGCCTCTTGAAGAAGTTTTCCGTCAGCCGGAATACAGTCACCTGCCTCCACCAGTACCTCGTCCCCCACAGTAACCTCTCTTGCAGGGATCTTCACGGTCTGTCCCTCCCTGACCACCTTCGCATCCGGGGCAGACATCTGTTTTAAGCTGTTCAGCGACTGCTCCGCCTTTAAAGTCTGTACCGTGCCAAGCACCGCATTGACCGTAATCACAACCAGAATCACCGCCGCACTTTCCCAGTCCCCCAAAAAGCCAGACACCACTGCGGAAATAATCAGGATGATTACAAGAAAATCCTTAAACTGCTCAAAAAAAATCTGAAACGTGCTCTTCTTTCTGCCCTCTACAAGCTCATTAAAGCCATACTTTTCCTGGTTCCGTTTTGCCTGTTCCTTTGTCAACATCACATATCCTTCCCTTCCTGCAGTAAAGTCTCTTAAAATATTATCATTCCCATTTACTGCCGAAAAAATGTGAAAGACAGGCAAGCCAGGCTGATATAAAAAACGCAATAAAAAGAGACCCTATTGCATAAAAAATTATACAATAAAAGTCTCACCATTTCATTGCGATACGGATGTTCAGCTGTAGCAGCAAAGTCTTGCACTGCTGCGGACGCACATCGTACTGACGACATCGCAAACGCCTGCATATGACGCAGGTTACTCCCTTTTATTTAATATCTAATATAGATGAATAATTTAACATTGTCAACATATTTTTTTAATTGGGGACGGGGCATTTTTCAAAATGCCCCGTCCCCAAAGAACTTCTCCATGGCTTTTACCATGTAGCAGCTGTCTTTCACTCCTGCTGTCTCGTAACATGAGTGCATCGCCAGCTGCGGCAGTCCAATATCCACGCAGTCCATGGATACCTGGGACATGGCTATATTGCCAAGAGTGCTTCCGCCTGCCATATCTGAGCGGTTTGCAAAGAACTGAACCGGTACGCCTGCTTCTTTGCAGATTCCTCTGAATATGGCAATGCTTACGGCATCACTTGTGTATTTCTGACCTGCGTGGGATTTTATGACGATTCCTTCGTTCATATATACGCAGTTTTCCTGATCTGTTTTATTCGGGTGGTTTGGGTGTACTGCATGTGCATTGTCACAGCTGATCATGAAACTTAAGGCTGCGGCGCGGTAGAATTCCTCCTCATCTTTCTTAAGGCTGAGGTTGATGCGATACAGTACATCTGCTAAAAAGGTTGACGCGGCTCCCTGCTTTGTTCCGGATCCTACCTCCTCGTTGTCAAAGCATGCATAGACATTTACGGCATGCTTATCGGCTCCGGATAAGAAGCCTTTTAGGGATGTGTAGGCGCATTGCAGATCGTCTAGCTGCGGGCAGGAAATATACTCGTTGTCTGCCCCCCACACGGATGGTTTCATCCGGTTATAGAGGTACAGTTCTGTTCCGTAGATCTCTTCCTCCGCCACGCCAAGCTCGTCGGCAATGAGCTTTTTAAAGTCGCCCTTCTTACAGCCGCTTCCCCCGAATAGGGGAAGCATGTCTGTCTGCCTGTTATATGCATAGCCCTCATTTATTTCCCGGTTCATATGGATCGCCATGTTTGGTATCATCAGCAGATCACGGTCAATATTGATAAGCCTTGTGGTATAACCATTGTTCTCCTTTATCACTGCGCGCCCGGCGACAGAGAGCGGCCTGTCAAACCAGGCGGCGCACAGCATTCCGCCGTAGCCCTCTGTGTTTAGTTTCATGTATTTATCTTTTACCGTAAGCTCCGCATTCTCTTTTATCTTAAAGGTCGGGGAGTCACTGTGGGATGCCGCGACCTTGAAGCGGTAGCCCTCTTCAAGCTCTTCTCCCGTTCTCCAGGCGATAATACTGGAATCGTTCCGGGTCACATAATATTTCCCGCCCGGCCTTACTTCCCATTTTCCGGACTCTTCAAGCCTTTGAAATCCATTCTCCCGCAGAATGCCTCCAATATTCTCTACAGCATGAAACGGTGTCGGACTTTTCTTTATAAAGGACATTAAACCTGCTGTGATCTCTTCATACATTTTCTCTTACCTCGCTTTATATGATAATACAGGGTTACTGTTCACACAGGTCTGTGCATTTACTGCACAGACCGTAAGAAAGTGATTCAGGAGTGAGCAAATCCCATTCGCGGAGCGAATTTTAGATGGATTTGCGAAGGTTACTGGTCACGGAGTGAACAGTAACAATACAGGTGTCAGAAGGTCATGCGTTTCATGCCCACATGAAAAAGCATGGTCTGTTGATTGTACGAAAAGAACCTGCTGCATATGCAGCAGATCCTTTTGTATAGCATGACTTTATTTTTTTCCTATGCATTCAACCTCAAAAAACTTATCGATCTTCCTCTTAATGTCCTCCTGCTTTAAGAACTTGGACAGATAACCTGCGGGCTTTAATGCAACTACCTTTTTGACACTCTCTGGGTCTGTACGTCCTGTCAGAAAAATAACCGGAAGTGCAGCCAGCTCATCCTCCGAGCGGATCATCTCCAAAACCTGTCTTCCATCGCAGACGGGCATCTCATAGTCTAAAAGCACCAGATCAGGCCTGTCAAGAGTAATAGAACGTATTGCTGACATTCCAGACTGTGCCACTGCGACCTCGTAATCTTCACTTAGCATCTCCTTTATACCCTGGCGCATGGTCATGGAATCATCCACCACAAGAATCTTATGTTTTTTCGGCTTTTCCCGCTTCATGAGATAACTCTCAATCTCACTCATGACATTCTCTGCTTCTATGGGTGTTCCTACACCGTCCTGCAGCAGATGGGGGGCTATAACACAGTACGCAAAATATCCCTCTCCTGTGTCAAACAGCAGGCTGACCTGCATCTTTTCCCTCTCGAATACATCCCGGAATTGCTCATATGTGAGAAGGTTCTCCTCCTTCATCTCACACAGCTTCATCTCTGGCAGATTCTCACTGACACGCCTTACGAACTGGCGCGCCGTATATCTGGTAGCATTGACAAGCATAGTATCAAGCTTATTCGTATGGATGCCCATTACCTTCCCAACTGTTTTAATAAGCAGCTGCTCCTCAAAGACCAGTATAATCTCCCACTTCTTATCATCCTCTTCCGTATTGTAAACCAGACGGTAATATACGCCTTTTCCAAATTTTTCACCGCTATAGGTCTTGCTTATCACCTGGGATTCCAGACGGAACATGTCGTAAAGAAGCTCCAGGATCACCTTTTTAATTGCCTCATGTTCATCCTTCGGCAGCAGATTCTCCCACTTGCTCACACCGTCGCCTACAATTGCCTGATCCTCCGTCAGCGTATGTCCGATGAGCCATCCCGTACATACTCCGAGAAAATGATCCACAGATTCTGGAGAATAATCCGTTCTCTCAAGCTCCTCCTCAAGCGCAGGAAGCGTATTCTTCCGAAAGTCCTCGTGTATTTGCTTGTGACACTGAAGGTTCCTGTAATTAATAGATTCCATATAGTGCTCTTCATTTCCGAAGTGCTTTATGGCATGTTCTTTAAAATACTTAATTCCCTCCTGGCATGCCCACTGCCCCTTCTTCTCCTCACTGAAGGCAAAGAGTTTGTTAATGATTTTAAACAGGCGTTTATGCTCCTTATCAATTATATCTACACCAATATTATACTCGTCCTCCCATACCAGTTGATTGTCCATATAAAGTCCTCCCTTGTTCCATTCGCTTTTATATTATAATACAAGCGTCAAAATACCCTTTGACACTTACTTCATATTATAACTGTTCATGACTTTATGTTACATGACAGTTAATTATTTCCACATATAAATACTATACCATAAAATAATAAAAATTTGTCACTTTATTTTAATGTTTTTACTCTAATAATGGAGGAATTGCATGAAGTCTTTTTCGATATAAAAGACTGCCCAGAGCCGGAATCGAACCAGCGACACGAGGATTTTCAGTCCTCTGCTCTACCAACTGAGCTATCTGGGCATTTAATTGCGGGGGCAGGATTTGAACCTACGACCTTCGGGTTATGAGCCCGACGAGCTACCAGACTGCTCCACCCCGCGGCAATATTTTATTATATCTTGTTTCCAAGACAAAGCCGATGATCGGACTCGAACCGATAACCTGCTGATTACAAATCAGCTGCTCTGCCAATTGAGCCACATCGGCATATTCGAAAGGATCTATATTAATCGGCAATGGATGGAGGTGGATTCGAACCACCGAAGCAACTTGCAACAGATTTACAGTCTGCCCCCTTTGGCCACTCGGGAATCCATCCAAATTCTATGGGACCTATAGGGCTCGAACCTATGACCCTCTGCTTGTAAGGCAGATGCTCTCCCAGCTGAGCTAAGATCCCATATAAACGACCCAGAAGAGACTCGAACTCTCGACCTCCGCCGTGACAGGGCGGCGCTCTAACCAACTGAGCCACTGGGCCACATATACCTTCAAAACTGCATACAGGAATTATTTTATCCGCTTCTTTTACCCTTCCACCTTTGGTCATGCCCTCGACCGATTAGTAGCAGTCAGCTCCATGCATTACTGCACTTCCACCCCTGCCCTATCTACCTCGTCGTCTTCAAGGGGTCTTACTACCTTACGGTAGGGATATCTCATCTTGAGGGGGGCTTCACGCTTAGATGCCTTCAGCGTTTATCCCGTCCCGGC
>Ga0137306_102581_pt1 | contig 14885 bp, 12 predicted proteins | sample Inofroosms_March_FD_97187 | JGI IMG/M metagenome (GOLD analysis project Ga0137306, IMG submission 97187) | Mouse cecal microbial communities from Vienna, Austria - N-Acetylneuraminic and N-Acetylglucosamine D2O microcosms_March | ecosystem: Host-associated > Mammals > Digestive system > Large...
TGTTAATCCGTAGGTCGTAGGTTCAAGTCCTACCTGAGGAGCCAAGAAAGGAAGAGAAATTTTCTATCGTTCTTTATTCACAAATTCCTTAGTAGCTCAGTTGGTTAGAGCGGCGGACTGTTAATCCGTAGGTCGTAGGTTCAAGTCCTACCTGAGGAGCTGAAATCCGGTGCTGAAAAGTGCCGGATTTTTGTTTTAAATGCTATCCCCATGAAAAATTTGAACAAAACGGCTCTGATTGTTTCTTTTCTCGTATTGCTGATTGCTTTCAGTGTTTTAAGCATGATTTCCGTGCCCAAAGAATTCCGGTATACGCTGAATGGCATGAACCCCTGGAGAGGCATTGAAGGAGTGGCTTTCACCGTCAAACACTTTCTGCATACCGGAACAACGTTTACATACTTGTGTACCGTAGCCCTCATTTTTCTGCTCTGGTGGCGCCTCTACTCCATTTTCAACCGCATCTGGAATTAAGGGGAAATGGGAAAAACACTCTCTCCAGCAACTGGATGACCAACTGACAGAAGAAAGCAATCCGATACTCCTCATCGGCGATCTCAAATAAAAGATTGATATACTTTTCCAGAGGTTTCACTATCGTTACTCCGGGGTTTCGCTGACTCAGCTTCGGTACAGCATGCTTGGAGAAGCATCCATCAAGCCAGCTATAAGCCTTCTGAAGCGTTCCTGATACGGCGAAACCCCGGAGCAACGATGGTCATCCCTTTGAAAATGTGTCCCTTCCGCTTCTCCACTTAACATTTCATCCCTTTCAACTCTTTAACTTTCCAACTGTTTCAACTTTTTCTTACCTTTGTTCCGTTGCGAATCGGAGTAAGCGTATTCCGGCGCAGCAGACATATTTTAATTTGAAGCGTTTAGCTTTATCCTTATCAGGAAAACGACCAAATTTCAGCATAGTAAGGATAAGCAGTACAAACGCTCGCGTTTGCCGTATATACACATCTATATACCCGGCTAAGCGTGGGTAACTGTTTATTTACTATGCGGGTGCTTGGTCGTACCTCCTGATAGATAAACTAAAGTTCCCACGCTTTCTTTATTTTATAAACCAGCCTTTCGGGGGACTTTTCAAGGTGCTAAATAATTTTCCGAATGAAGAAATTATTTGGATGTGTATGTGTGTGTCAAGTGGTATTGCCCGTCCTATTGGTGTTGTGTACGATAGCGGGTCTCAAAGCAAATAACATCCGGGTAGACGGAAAGACGCGGGTCACGGGCTTTGTCGGTGATACGGCGGTTATTGAAGTCAATCTCCTCTGGGACAACTCCTGGCGCGATGACTTCAACTGGGATGCCGCTTGGGTGTTCTTCAAGTACAAAAAACGGGGACTGGAGAATCCGTGGCAGCATGCTTACCTTTCGTCTTCCGGCCACACGTTGAGTACCGGCGCCGGTAACGAGGGCGGCGGTTACGCTTACATGGTCGGTGCCAACGGAGGAAAAGTGAACGGGTTGTACATCATGCGTAACGGCATCTCGGAAGGGAATGCCAGTGTAAGGCTACAAGTGAAATGGCCTCTTACCGGTACAGGCTTGATGAAAAGCGATTTCGGTGATGCACTCAATGGCATTTATGTTGCCGTCCATGCCATTGAGATGGTGTACGTTCCATACAACAGCTATTATCTGGGCGACGGTGTATCGAATCTTTCCTTTCATGAAGCGTATGGGACGGAACGCAATCCGATCCGCCTGAACGGATACAAAAGCCTGGATGCCTCTTCCGTCTATGGCGGAAATACTCTGCATCCGTCCTATGGTTTACAGAACGCCATCGATAATAACATCAGCAGCCACTATCATTCCGCAGGCAATTCCGATGAATGGTTTGCAATAGACTTTGGCAGCAAAAAAGAGATGCACTATTTTACCATCCGTACACATTACGGTGGATCAGGCTATTATCTGGAAGGCAGTAACGATGGAAGCAGTTGGTCTACCTTGTGGAGCGGTAGCGGTTCGGCATGGAATCAGACATTAAGTAAACACCGGATAACAAATCCGGGAGCCTATCGTTATTACCGTTTTCGCGAGACGGGCAATTATCTGGTAATTTATGATGTAGCCTTGTGGGAACAGGAGGTACCTCCCTTGCGGATAGATTCGGAAGAGTTGCTATATTACAGTATTACACGGAATAATCTGACCGAAAAACTCCAACTTCCTGCTGCTTATCCGAAAGGCTATGCCGGATTTTACGTCATGAAATACGAAACAAGCCAGGAGCAGTATGTCGAGTTCCTCAACTCTCTGACGTTGGAGCAGCAAAAGGCACGTGTGGCAAATAACAATTTCTCTACGATGAAGAAAGGGGATTACGTGTTCGGTGACCTCCACACACCCAGTTGCCGGAACGGTATCGCTTTCGTGGAGCAGAAACAGTCCGATGCTCCCGTCGTGTTCGGTAATAATCTGAATCCGGGTAACGATTTCTTTTCCACCGATGACGGTCAGACTCTGGCTTGTAATTACATGAGTGTGGAGGATATGATGGCGTATTGCAGTTGGAGCGGTTTGCGTCCGATGAGTGAGCTGGAATACGAAAAGGTCTGCCGCCGCCCGTATCCTCAATTACCCGCAGAAGGGGAATATGCGTGGAATACGAATAACGGAGTAAATGCATTGGGCAGTTTAAACGACCTGGCTTATGCGGGGGAGGAACGGGAACAATCGAACAGTGCGGCCAAAAATGTGAACAGCGGTATCAGTAATAAGGTGAATGGTCCGGTACGTTGCGGATTGTTTGCCAATACTTCCAGCAATCAAGTCCAGGCAGGTGCGACGTATTGGGGTGTAATGGAGATGAGCGGAAATCTGAAAGAGCTGTGTGCGAATGTGAACTACACGACACTTGACGGAGGTAGTTGCGGAACGGGGGTGTATAATGCGAATCTGTGGGACAAGACAGCGAATAAATACGGCGTTCGGGGAGGAGGATACAACAGTGAGGAAGACAGGCTGAGGACTTCCGACCGCACGGAAGTGATGAGTTACTTTACGGCAATCACCCAACGGGACAGTACAGTGGGATTCCGGGGAGTATACAGTCTGTCCAATTCCATTAGCATAGATGCCGGAGAAATTGATGCTCCGACAAAAATCTGTCCGCAGCAAGAGACTGAAATAGCAAGCGTGCGTGTAGCTTCCTGTACTGACTTTTCGGATATGCGTTTTCAATACAACTGGTATGTGAAGAAACCGGGAGAAAGTTTATACAGTTTGATAGAAAACGAAGCCAGTGAAAATTTAACATACGAAGGATTTTCAAATACAACGTCAAGCGCTGTAACCTACTGGTTCAAACGCATCTGCATTTGCGCTTTAGGTCGGGCAGAAAGTAATGAAATAAGCGTCACCGTTGGAACGATGCCGACAGATATACCTTCCGTCCCGCCAAGTTATAATTCGATTGTGGGGACACAATTTAATTTGCCTTGTATTATTGAAGGGCAAAATAAATCGGAGTGGAAAACGCCGGGGGGAAATATCCTGCCTTGTGATGCTGCCCAAGTGACAACCTCAGCCTCTCCGGAGACATACCAGGTGTATTTTGTCAATGAACACGGTTGTAAAGGTGAAGTGCGTGATGTCATAGTAAAAGGCTTCACCGGCTTGTCATCAATCCCCAAACATGCAAAAGTGTATCAAGAGCTGGGAGCAACATTGGACGGCGTGTACATGATAGATCCAGACGGTCCCGGAGGTAATGAGCCTTTACCGATTTACAGCAGCATGACTCATGAAGGCGGCGGATGGATGCTGATCGTCAATAGTTTGTCAAACACTTCCGTCTCCACCCTTTTCACAACCGGGATTTACAACAAACCCTATTTGGGAAATATTTATATGCCGCACAAATTTGCCGATGCCTGGATTAATCTGATTGATTATGACATGTATTGGACCGAAGGCCGGGACGCTTGTAACCAAATCAGTAATTCCTATTGGAAAGCATCGGAATGTAATGGCGGAGGAACATTTGCGACCCAGACTTATAGAGGCGAGTATCCTGCGGTATATTGCTGTTATCGAAGATATGGTAACGCAGCTATGACAACGCAGGTTCATGAAGGAGTAGCTAATTATAGGAGGTGTATGTTTGATGATGACAGAGGTGCAGATGCTTATTTTATTTGGCCATATCGCAATAATTCGGTATATGTCGAATGGGGACACACCTGTTCTTATAACAGCGGAAACGGCGAATACCGCATTTGGGTAAGATGACACAAAGGGACGGGGCTTTTGTGTCATTGGAAGGTTAAAGAGTTGCTCCAATTCGCCGGAATATTTCCGATTATCAATAGTTTTATCTAAATTTGACGATTCAAAATTCCGATAGAACCACAGTCATGAGAAAAGACGAAAGATATAATAAACGTGGCGTATCCGCCTCCAAAGAAGACGTGCATAACGCCATAAAAAATATTGATAAAGGTATTTTTCCGAAAGCCTTCTGCAAGATTGTCCCCGATTATTTAGGCGGAGACCCGGCATATTGCAACATCATGCATGCGGACGGAGCCGGGACCAAATCCTCTTTGGCGTATATGTATTGGAAAGAAACAGGGGATTTATCCGTCTGGAAAGGGATTGCACAGGATGCGCTGATTATGAACATCGACGACCTGCTTTGTGTAGGTGCGGCAGACAATATTTTATTATCGTCCACCATCGGACGCAACAAAAACCTCATTCCCGGTGAAGTCATCGCCGCTATTATCAACGGCACGGAAGAGTTGCTGGCGGAATACCGGAAACTCGGGGTAAACATTTACTCCACCGGAGGAGAAACAGCCGACGTGGGGGATTTGGTACGTACAATCATTGTCGATTCCACCGTGACCTGCCGGATGAAACGTGAGGACGTCATTGACAACGCCCGCATCCAGGCTGGAGACGTGATTGTGGGATTGGCCTCCTACGGACAAGCCACCTATGAAAATGAATACAACGGCGGCATGGGTTCCAACGGACTAACATCTGCCCGGCATGACGTTTTTGCGAAATACTTAGCACAAAAATACCCGGAAAGCTATGACAACACCGTACCGGAAGAACTGGTATATGCCGGTAATTGCCGACTGACCGATGCGGTAGAAGGCTCCCCGTTAGATGCGGGAAAACTGGTGTTATCAGCAACCCGCACCTATGCTCCGGTTATCAAACAACTATTAGACCGCTACCGCCGTCAGATTCACGGCATGGTGCATTGTTCCGGCGGAGCACAGACCAAAGTGATGAACTTCGTAGACAACATGCATATCGTCAAAGACAACCTCTTCCCCGTACCCCCCTTATTCCGGTTGATTCAGGAACAATCCGGCACACCGTGGGAGGAAATGTACAAGGTTTTCAACATGGGTCACCGTATGGAAATCTACGTAGACGAAGAACTGGCGGATGAAATCATCGCCATCTCCAAAAGTTTCAACATCGATGCCCGGATCGTCGGTCGTTGCTACGACAACGACGAGGGTGAAGGAAATAAGCTTACCATACTCAGCGAATTCGGGAAATTCATATACTGAACGGTAGGTTTAATTCGTAAACTTTATATATAAAACGAAAGGATGCCTTACGGGCATCCTTTTCCTTTTATCATTCATTCAAATCTTTCCGCATTCGCTCTAATGTATCTTTTAACAACGGAATATTCTCTTTTACCGTTTTAAAAATAATGTCCGCATCCACTTCAAAGTAATGATGTACGATTATATCACGCATTCCCATTACTTCCCGCCAAGGGATTTCAGCATACCGGACAAGCAAACTCCCGCTGGTCAATTTATCCAGATTTTTTACACTTTCACCCACAGCTATCAACTTCATACAAACCGCATCCAGCAATAAAGTTCCGGTAGCTGAATCCAAAAAATCATCAACACAAAGAATGTTTTCAGTTCTTTGCTGAATGATTCCAATAGATTCCAGCACGTTATCGAGTACGTGCAAAACTTTCATATCATACATAGAGTGCCTCTTTTTGAATGGTTTGCTTCAGCACTTTATCCATTCTTTCCCTTATACGCACTAAATCCACAGGACGTCCCAATAATGCCTCCAATTCATATTTAATATGAACCAAAGTAAATAAATCCGGAGCTTCTCCTTCAAAGCAAATATCAATATCGCTTTTTTCTGTCTGCTCCCCCCTCGCAACACTTCCAAATATTCCCATGCGTTTAATATGATAAACGGAAGCATGGATTTGCATGTAAACAGCCAACAGTTTTAAATATTCCCCAACTGATTTCATAAAGCCCCTTTTATTGCTTCAACAATTTTTCAGGTATTTTTTCACCGTCTCATCCATAAATCAGAGTTTTAGTCTTTTCAACACTCTGCCTCAAATAAAGATTCCGAATGGTCTGCCCCTCCAATAAATCTACTCTCCGGTGAAAAAGAGCCTCCAAAACATATTTCAAATCAAAATAATTATCGAAATAATCAGTCACATTTTCTTTATCGAAATCGACGACAAAGTCACTATCGCTTTCTTCATTAAATTTCTCCGTCAATACCGAAGCAAAGACAAAAAGCCGGAGAACCTTATATTTTTTATACAAAGCCCATATGTTTTTCAGTTTACTCTTTATCAAACCCATAACCTATCGACTTTCCACAAATATAAGGATTATCCTGAATTTCCCAAAATAATAGCGGTATTCCCCAAAGCAGGCACCAGGCAGGAATCAATTTACCAGGAGGGAGAGGAGTTCTTCAAAGGAGGAGCAGAGGGTGGTTTTTCCGGATTGGTTCAACAGCAGGCGGTCGGGGGCGGATGCCCGGAGAGAAGGCAGGGAGGTATTGTCCGGTATGGACTGCACGCAAGCATAATGACGGCGGTTCAGGGCATTGACCGTCCAATGCAGCAGGGTATCGTCCTCCGATTCAACAACGATCTGCCGACAGCCATGCACAATTGGATAATAAACCCCGTGGGCATAGTCAAACTGTATATCCGGTCGCCCGAATAAACTGTCCATACGATGATTTAATATCAAATCTTCCGTCACGCCGCACTGCAAACCTCTCTCTTGGGAAAGCAACCAGAGTTTGTCCGCCAGCACCAACGCCTGTTCCACATTATGCGTAGAGAGTAGAATCGCCTTGTTCTGCTCCACTGCCAGCTTATGCAACAAATCCATGATTTCGATACGGCTCACGACATCAAGGAAAGCCGTCGGTTCATCCAGTAGAATCAAGGGGCACTCCTGTACCACAGCCTTTGCAATCATCACTTTCTGGCGTTCGCCGTCCGACAGCTCCGCCGTATAGCTCTGTGCCTTATGGGCGATACCGACTGCTTCCAGTGCCTCCGCTATCCGCACATGGTCCTGCCGGTGAAGGCGTCCGAAAAATCCCGTATGCGGCTGGCGTCCCAGGGCGACCAGCTCATACACCGTAAGCCCTCCTGCCTGTGTTTTGTCCGTCAGCACCATGCCTATCCGGCGCGAACGCTCCTTTTCCGAATAATGCGACAGCGGACGCCCTTCCAACAACAACTCCCCCGAAAGTGCCGGCTGCGATGCCGCCAAAGTACGGAGCAAAGTGGATTTTCCCATACCATTGGCACCCAACAGACAGGTCAGTTCACCGGGATACAACCGAAAAGAAAGATGTTCATGTACCCGCGTCACCCGCCTCCCGGTCCGGTAGCCAATCGTCAAATCGGCAGCACTCACTATGGCCTCCTTCTTCATCAGTGGAAATATTGAATTTTACGTTGATTCACTATCACATAAATAATCACCGGAGCCCCTAAAACCGGTGTTATGGCATTCAGGGGTATCACCCCCGCACTGCCGGGCAACACGCTGATCAGATTACACAGCAAAGCGATGACTGCTCCGCACAGCATGGTGACCGGCAACAAAAAATTATGATTGGAAGTCCCCAGCAACAACCGCGCAATGTGGGGAACGGCAAGCCCGATAAAGGCTATCGGTCCGCAAAATGCCGTAGTCACAGCAGTGAGCAAGCCCGTACTGATTAACAATACGACCCGCACCCGCCGGACATTGATTCCCAGATTCCCGGCATACCGCTCTCCCAATAAAAGCGCATTCAACGGTTTCATCAACAACAATGCCAGGAGCAACCCGACCGACAGTATCCCGCAAAAAAACGGCAACTGCCCTGCCGACACGCCCGAAAAATCGCCCATTCCCCACATGGTATAGGAAAAAACCCCTTCCGCCGTAGCAAAAAAATTCAACAGGGAAATCGCCGACGACGCAATGTATCCCATCATCATCCCGATAATCAACAGCATCACATTACTGCGTATCAGCGTCGAAAAAAAGATGATGAGTCCCAGAATCAGGGCGGCTCCGGCAAAAGCGCCCACCACAACCGCCACATAGCCCGAAAACGTCAGGCCCACGGTTACTGCCCCCACCGTTCCGCCACACAGCAGCATCACCAACGCCACGCCCAAACTCGCTCCGGAATCTATTCCCAAGATCGAGGGGCCCGCCAGCGGATTAGCAAATACCGTCTGCAACATCAACCCTGCCACAGCCAAAGAGGCTCCGGAAAACAATGCCGTCACCGCCTGGGGGAAACGGGTCTGCCACACGATATACGTCCAGGCGGTCTTTTCCCCCTCCTCTCCCACTAAGATGCCCAGCACCGCCCGGAAGGGAATCCGTGCCGAGCCCAGGAATAAATTAGCCGCAAAAAGCAGGACCAAAAGCAACACGATACCTCCCCAAATACGATATTTCATTGTCATTCCTCTTTCATTTTCCGGTAATACCTCAGCCGATAATCCGGCAATAGGTGCGGATGAAAAATTTTCACAAAATCTTTCAGCAGATAATCAGGGCGGATCGGCACCTCCTCATAATAAGACACCACGCCCGTATTGCAAGTAAAGATATGACGTTTTTTCCAGGCTTCAAAATTAGCATACGGGGCATACTCCTTCCGCAGCCCGTCATACCCTAACTCTTCCGCCCGATTGTATTTAATCAGCCAGAAATCCGCCTCCCCTCCCTTCTCAAAAACAGCCTCAAAAGACAACGGAAAAGAACCGGCATGTGCATCATCCGCCCAACAATAGGCAGCTCCGGCATCCCTCAACAAACACCCCATATAGCTCTGTCCTCCGGAGACATACCACATCCCGCCATATTTCATTTCCATCACTACCGTAGGGCATTCCTTCACCTCCCGCACCAACGCTTTCACCTCTTCATACGCTTTCACCGTCTCCGCAAAAAGGGAATCCGCCAGGGCTTCGCGGTCAAAAAACAGCGCTAAAAACCGGATCCATTCCGCCCTGCCCAACGGCGTCGGCTCCATATAGTCCACGCATTTCACTTGCGGGATACCCGTCTTCTCTACCCGCCCATAAGGGGCATTGCTCAGCGGCGATGTAATCATCCCGTCCGGTGCCAGTTCAATCAGCCGCTCCACATCCGGTGCCGCCGCCTCACCAATATCAATCATCTGCCCTACTTCCAAGCCTTGCTTCACAAAAGGCACGTCGATATAACGGGATTCACATACGCCCACCAATTCCTCCCGCACACCCAGCATATCCAACCAGCCACAATGTACCGACGTAGCCGCCACCACCCGTTTCAACGGCGTCCGGACCAGGACGCCTTGCGGCAATTCCGAGGGCAATTCCTTTTCCGCCGGTACCAGCACATAGCGTTGCAGCATCTTCGTCGTATCCCACGGGTCCCGCACCTCCACCACCATATACCCTGCCGCACGATGTACGGAAAATCCGGTGGCATACCCCACCGGAAAACTCTTTTCCTCCGGCTTGGAAGAAACGGCAGACTCCTTTTGCCTGCAAGACGCAAGCAAAAGGACACATATAAATAAATTTAATATAAACCTAATATGTAATTTAATCATATATAACCATAATTAGCTATTGATATATTTTTCGAGGAGAGATATTTAAAGAAATCATTCCTGTATTTGATGTATAATTATTATAATCAGTATAATCTATAAATTCAATTAAAACTAAGTTGGGGTATTTTTTTTGACAAGCTTTTTCTATATAAGCTAAAGCTGCATTATAATCCCCTCGGTCAATATACCCATAATCAGCCCAATGACATTGACCATTTAAATAAAACATATAGTGAGTTTGTATTATTATTTGATTATTTGTGTAAAGCGGATCAAAAAAATTAACTAAAACACTTCCTAATGGGTCTGAATTATTTGTAGTGGTAATCTTAGTTACAGATTGTTTAGACGATGTTGAAGTTCCACCGAATTTATTACCAATCTTGACAATTCCTAAATCGATATTAGAATTTAATTCAAAATTCTGGCTAAAGGTAGATGAGATTGTTTCTGTTTTTTCTATAACATTACCTGGATCATACTCGGAAACAGAAATTTTATAAGTTGTTCCATAAGTATACATATCCCAACAAAATATCTCAATGGGTTTAGGTAAAATATATTTTAACGCTTGATTATTCTTAAATACCTCATCTATTTTCACACTTAACATTTTACTTACATTTGACACACTTCCTGTTTTATCAATAAATATAAAGTCAAACATGATTTCCAAATTACCATCCGTCCAATCTCCTAAAGGATCAGATTTATCATTAACGTGAGAAAATATTTCATATGAATTAAATTCAATAGCTGTAATATATTCATGATATTCCTTATTTAAAGTTCCCTCATCAATTCCTAATGTTGGACTAATCCCATAATATATATAATCTCTCACACTTTCTTTATTAAAAAGGAATGAAGAAGTTATTCTTTGTTCTTTATCTAATAAATGTTTAATTTTAGTTTTATCAATATTTGGATCATTTGTATTTTGTAGTTTTGTATTTTCTTTTTTTACATTATTAAAAGCTTCATCAAGGAAAAAAGCAACAAAATCATTAGATTGTAATATATTTTTACAATCAACTCGTGTCATATTCTCTCTTACAAATAAACGTTCATTAGATTTTATTACAACTACAGCTATTTCAGGTTGTTTTTTTTTAGATAAAAAACATGAATCATTAGAACTATATGCCAAAACCATATCTGACTCAGGAATAACAACTGCCACATTAGGAGTTTGTACATTCGTATTCCAGATTTTTGCTGAAAAGTTTTCTCCTAATGATGGAACTAGAATAGTCAATAACTTATCAGATTCTGTAATTTCATCTAATATATTTATGTTTTCGCAATATTTAGCAAGATTCTCTCGAAATGTTAATCCATTGTCTAACATTTTATTTTTTACATAATGATAAATTACATCATAGTCATTATCTATCTCTTTTAAAGCCTCGTATTTGATAAATTCTTTGATTATTTTATCATTCATCGCTTGTGCTAATATCTTTGCAAAAGTTTTATGAGAGTCTAAGAGAATAGATTTATTATTATCTATTTCTATTTCATTTTCTAATTGACAAGAAACACTAAAAAACAAAATAACAACTAATATTTTGATAATTTTCATACTTCATTATTTTACAATATCATTATCTATTTCACATAAACCACTTTCAGCGGATTCAAACCCGCTCCGAATTTTTTCTCCAGCGTACCGTCCGTCTTATAAACATAGACATCCCCGTCTGTCCTATAATTGGAAGAGGTCAGATACAAACGATCCGTTTGGGGTTCATAACAAACCTTATAAGGTTTCACTACAGCCGAAGCGTCGGCAATCCATTCCCAGGACAACATCTGCGCCTTTTCCGTATCATACACCGGATAGGTAATCACTTGGTTCCAGCTTGCATCGTACTGGGAATACATCAGATAAAGTTTTTTGCCGTCCGTCGCCATTTCGGTCGCATTTCCGACTTTGGTCACGGCATAACTTTTCGGATCTATCTTTTGAAGGGTATTGGGCACATCTCCGTAATTCCCCGTGGAAATGCAATACACATCGCCATTATCCACCGTTATTAAAATCGTAGGATTGATTTCAACCTCGATCGTTTTTTCCACTTCAAACTTTTTTAAGTCAATCACGGAAACCGTTTTGTCGTATCCGACCGGCGTATTGTAGTCCATACCGCCGGAATTTGCCACAAACAATTTTCCATTGGAAACGGCTAAGCCCTCCGGATTTCGTCCCACCTTCACCTGAGCCTCTACCGTAAAATCGGAGGTGTTGATTCTGGCTACATACCCGTCGTACAGGCTGACATACAATTTTTTACCGGCGTATGCCAAAGAGCGCGGTGACTGCGGCTGCCCATCACGAAGCAAGGCAATGGAAGTGACTTCCACAAAATCGCGTGTCATGACTGAAATACGGTTGGAAGTGTAAACAGCCAGGTAAATGTATTTCCCTTCACAAAGTATGTCCTGACCGCTATCTCCCAATCCTTTCCCGTTCTGTGCCGCATACACGTCGGCGGCATCGCTCGCCTGAGTAACGGGATCATAATAGGTGATGGTCGAATTATTATTCCCCATTTTTCCATTGTTCAACACATAAATACCCTCTTCCACCGTCACATCGTCATCGTCGTCGTCGCTGCACGAGGTAAAGGCTAAAGCACACAGGATCAACATCCATAAGGTCAAATAAAAACTTCTCTGTTTCATTTTACTGCATTTTAATTAAACTACTATCTTATCAAAAAACAACACTTGCACTCAAACGGTACGAACGCCCCGGCATGGGATAATACTGGATGACGCTGTATTGTTCGTCTGTGAAATTCACTACATCTGCTTGGAGGCGGAAACGCGTACCGTGCCACTGAAATTCCCGGTTCACCGACAAGGTATGTTCCGCATAGCGGTCGATACGGTTTGCCGCGACATTCTGCGGCAAGGCATAGCGTTCGCCACAAACCAGCGCCGTATAACTGACATTTACCCACGGCATGAGCAAAGACGCCGACAATGAACCGGAATGTTGGGGCGTATAAGGAATCTGGTCTTTGTAATTTTTCTCGTTCTTATCCGTCAGGTCGATTGCCCGCTGCCAGGTATACGAGCCGTTTATCCGACAATGAATCCGCCGGGCAATCCCAAACTCCGCCGTTCCCTTGACATCGCTTCCCCAAATATCCACCGTTCCCATATTCATCATCTTCCACACATACATCATCGGCAAAGCCACAATTTTATCCTCGACACGGTTATAATACACATCTGCCGTCACACTCGCATACTCCAGCCCTTTCCACTGTCCCGACCAGGTGATGCCGGCATTATACTGTACCGCCGTTTCCGGTTTCAGATTCCGGTTTCCCATTCTCAGATAATACAGGTCGTTGAACGTCGGCACCCGAAATACGTGTTTGTAGAACAGACGGACATATAAATTGCGGTCAAGCCAGGGTTGCAGGGAAAGGCTTACTCCCGGCGACAGCCTGCGTTTATCGTCCGGACAATCGCCGCTTGCCACTTTTTCCTTGATGTAAGTCGCCAGCAACATTCCGTTCACGGTCACTCCCTTGTGACGGTAACGGGCAGTCAAAACCGTTTGTGACGTATAGCGCTCGGGACGGGGGGTGTCCGTAAAATTGTTTGTCAACCGGTTGTAAGCGAAATCGGTCGCCAAGACATAAGAGACACGCCCCTTAGGGGTATACAACCCGCTCACCGTGGCATAATATTCCTGCTGTCTATTCCGGTCGATTTGTTTTCCGCTGGCATATTTGTTATTCACATCCATGTAGCGGTTCCACGAATAATTGTATTTCAAAGCACTCTTCAATGCCCAGCGCGGATTGAAATGCTTTTCGTAGCCTGCCTGGGCAAAAAAGTTGCGGTCCCACAAACGCTCCTTATTATAAGGATTGTAGAAAATCACCCCACCCGGCAATCCCCGTTCCGACTGGAAATAATAGACCTTTGCTGTCACCCGGCTACTGTCACGTAACAAGCTGTACAAATTGGCCTCCGTATGCCAGGATAAAATATCGGAATTATAGCGTTTTTCGCGAGTGACCGATTGCCCGTTTTTCAAAGTAAAAGGATAGGTACCGTCCGCCCGCAAAAAATCACCGTCTATGGACAGGCTCGTCCGGGAAGCAAGCCGCCGGGCATAACGTAACGAAGGATTCACCAAACCGAAAGAGCCGCCTTTCATCCGCAATTGTAGACTATAATCCCGGTTTCCCCGGAACTCCGGACGCTGCGTCTGAATACTCAACACTCCTGCCGAGGCAAACATCCGGGCAGGCTGGAAAATATCATCCTCCTGGCCCACCGCCAGAGTGACCCGCGACACATTATCGAGCGAGAAACGCCCGATGTCAATCTGCCCCGCCTGGCAATTGCTTACCGCAATTCCGTCATACATCACTCCCGTATGGTAGGCCCCCAAACTACGCACCGACACCGTTTTCAACCCACCGATTCCGCCGTAATCTTTTACTGTCACGCCACTAAAACGACGCACAGCATCAGCCAAACTCTGGTAGCCCAAACGCTCCATCTCCACCCCACTAACCACCTGCAAAGGTGCCGCCGAACGGACAACCGACGGGCGCCGGGTAGCCGAGACCTCCACCTGCTGCAACTGATGTACCCGGGCAGTGTCTGCCGTCTGAGCAGAAACCGGCCCCAAACCGCCACCCAAGAGGCAAAGCACCAACCGATAAAAAAACAAACGCACCAAAACCCCGTTCCGTTTAAAGAGTCATTACTACGCTTCAGAGGGAAAAACAAGAATAGGAAAAAAGAAAACCTACGCCAAAACGTAAACTTGATGTTTCCATAGCTCATTCCTCGAAAGCCATTGAAAAAAATCGTTTTGCAGGTCTTCTGACTTACCCGGTCCAGGCGCCTTCCCATCTCCGCAGAGACAGTGGCTAAAGTATGCCTGACCCCTTATAGGCTTACAGCAGCGGGACTGTTCAGGATTCTCACCTGATTCCCTT
>Ga0137306_102586_pt1 | contig 14873 bp, 9 predicted proteins | sample Inofroosms_March_FD_97187 | JGI IMG/M metagenome (GOLD analysis project Ga0137306, IMG submission 97187) | Mouse cecal microbial communities from Vienna, Austria - N-Acetylneuraminic and N-Acetylglucosamine D2O microcosms_March | ecosystem: Host-associated > Mammals > Digestive system > Large...
TCTGATGGGGAGCCGGGATGTCTTTCATAGAAAGGGCCTTGGTCTCTCCAGACTTTTTCTTGATTTTCTGCTTCTTTGGGATCTCCATATCTTCCGGCTTAATCTGGATTAAGTCATTGAGATTCAGATTCATATAGGGCATATTTTGAATCTTGGAAAAATCCATGCCGCTTTTGCTGATAGAGTCAAAAGCTTTCTGCATACAATCACTGCACAGGCTCAGATTTCCCGGCATGGTAATCATAGGCCCGGCCTTGCTCTCCGGGCGGCGGCACATATAGCAGACTTTCTCATAATGGTCCTCGTTCCCCTGTCCGTTATCCTCCGGATGCGCCGTTTTATCAGAATTGGTTTCTAAAAGTTCTTTTTCCTTGTCGTCCAAATTCGTTCCCCTCTTTCCTGGAAGGGGATGCTGCAAAATGAAATAAAGGGATTTTCTGTCAGCAGCATTTCCTTCCATCTGTCTATTATACGGTATTTCCGGATTTGGTACAAGTGATGGAAAAGAATTTAATCGTTATTTTAGCTTTTAATGTTACCCTCAGTGGACATCTTCTTGTCCTGCTATGCCGGGCAAGAAGCATCGGGCATCCACCCGATATAAAAAACCGGACGAAAACAGTCTTACAAGCCAGCTTGATATCTGTTTTCGTCCGGTTTTCCCCGCCCCGTGAATCAATGTCAGTTAGTTAAGCTGCCGAGTTAGTTCCTGAATAGGGTCTAACTCAAAATTCTTCAAAATTTCCTCAAAGGGGTTGACACAGAGACCAAAGTGTGCGGCCGCCCTCGTTACTGATTGATTTTTAAGGTAACGAAGGCGGCCCTTTAGTCAGAGGATATTACCACTTTTGACCAAAGGAGGCACACTATGACCAACCCTGAAAAAATCAAACATATCTTATTGTCTGAAATTGAAAAGATGAACCATCACCGTGAGGATTTCTGCAAACGTCCCGGAATTGATTTTACCCGTGACAGAAAAATTACTTTCGACACGCTTCTCCATTTCCAGATTTCCATGGAAAGCGGCTCCGTCAACCATGAATTGCTTAAATACTTTAACTTTGACGCCGGGACACCGTCACTTTCCGCATTTTACCAGCAGCGCGCTAAACTTTCTGATGATGTCTTCCAAAAACTTTTTTATAACTTCAATGATCACTTTGTACCGAAATCCCTGCTAAAAGGCAGATATCAACTCCTCGCATGTGACGGATCAGGATTTACTTTTACCAGAAATCCAAAGGACACAGAAAGCTATTATGACCCCAGCGGCCGCTCTAAGAAAGGCTATAACCAGATGTACCTCGTTCCTTTGTATGACCTGCTGAATAAGGTCTATATTGACGCAGTCATCCAACCCATGCGAAAAAGAAATGAATTTGCTGCATTATATGAGCTGATCGACAGGCATGCCCCCTGCCGCGGGACAGTTCCTGTATTCATTGCCGACAGGGGATTCCATGCGTACAATGTCTTTGCGCACGCTATTGAGAACAGTACCTTTTTTGTGATCCGTGCAACTGATACAAAAATGAAGCGGCTCCTTGGCTGCGACCTCCCAAAAGAAGATATTTTTGACATCAGAGTGACAAGGTATCTTACCAGAAGCCATTCAAAAAAGAAATACCTGCACCCCGAATCAGCAGACCAGTACCGGCACATCTGCAAAAAGGTGGCTTTCGACTATTTCCGGGATGAAGGATATACAGAATACGAAATATCCCTCCGTGTCCTGCGTTTCCCCATCGGCAACAGCACATATGAGAACATCATAACAAACCTTCCCGAAAACGAATTCCGTGCGGAAGAAATCAGGGAAATATACCACCTCAGATGGGGCATTGAAACCTCTTTCTGCACACTGAAACACGCAATAGCTGCCGTGAATTTCCACTCAAAAAGCAGGCTGATGATAACCCATGAGATATGGGCCAGGCTCATACTTTTTAATTTCTGCTCTTACATAACAAGCCAGGTTACATTTGAGAAACAGAAACGAAAGCATATCCATCAGGTTGATTTTTCGATCGCCTTTAAGACCTGCCGCCATTTTCTGCGGCTGCATTCCGGTGAAGAACCACCTGATGTGGAAGGCCTGATAAGAAAACACACGCTTCCTATCAGGCCTGACAGGAACTTTGCCCGCCAGCAAAGGTTCCAGGTACCAGTCAGCTTTACATACCGATTTTGACTGACAGAATCATTATACCAGATGGCAGGTAGTTTTCCTACCTGTTTATTTGCCATGCAATAAAATAAAAGCACTGCTCAGCAAATGGCATTATTCTCATCGTATGTTCCAAGATTCACTTCCGAACGATGCTTTATTCCTATATTTAGAGCATTTATTCAGTTTTCAGAGTTCTTAACTAACTGACATTGCCCGTGAATTGTAACCTTTTAATTCCAGAATCCCCGCCAGGTCTGGGGAGCAGTCTCAGGCTCACTTGCCGGCTCTTCTTCCGGCTTACTTCCCAAAACAATCTCCACCTGCTTCTCCACATACTGGCCATTTTCCAGGCGCATAACGGTCATGGTTGCGGTAGTGCCGCTTTCATAGTAGGTCAGCATTTTTTTCAGCTCTTCCATACTGCGGATGGTCTGGTTGTCAATCTTGGTGATAATATCCTTTTCCTGAAGGTCAGACTGGCTGGCCGCGCCGCCCTCCACCACTTTATAAACAAAAGCGCCTGTAGGCATTCCATAAAGGGTGGCGTCTCTCTCGTCTACGTCCGTGCCCTGGATACCTAAATACCCCTGTTTATCTTCGTCCACGGCAATACGGGTTTTCTGGTTCATCAGCCCCTGAATGATATCCTGAACCTCTGAAACCGGAATGGCGTATCCTACGCCTTCCACAGAGGTAGCTGAGGTTTTAGCTTCATTAATTCCGATAACCTCGCCCTTCATATTTACCAGGGCACCGCCGCTGTTGCCGGGGTTAATCGCCGCATCGGTCTGAATTACATTTTTAACCGCGCCGCTTTCATCTACCTGGATCTTCCTGTCTACCGCGCTGATATAGCCTACCGTAGTAGTCTGTCCGTAGCCTAAGGCATTTCCGATAGCGATTACCCCCTGGCCCATTTTAAGCTCGCCGGAATCCCCCAGCACTGCAGGCTTAATTTTGCTCTTGGTATCCTCCGGTATCTGATCCAGAGAAACTGCAATCACAGCCAAATCCACCTGGGAATCTGTCCCCTTTACCGCGGCGTCCACGGAAGTTCCGTCAATAAATGTTGCTTTAATTTCCTTGGAATCCTGGATTACATGGTTATTGGTGACGATGAGCAGCTCTGTATCATTTTTCCCTACAATAATACCGCTGCCGCTGCTGGGCATCTCATAGGTCTGGCTGCCATAAAACCAGTTCTGTGTCGTGTACAGGACCGTGTTGTCAATGGATACCATAGAGGGCATAACATCCTCCACAATTCCGGAAACATCCATTACCACTGCGCCGGAATTCTCGGCAGTCTGGGCTTGCTGAACGGAAGCGGCAGTCTGAGGCACCGCCTCTTGGGTGGGAGCTGCGGCTTCCGAGGAAGGTTCTGTCAAAAAGCTTTGCGACAGAGCATTAATGCCGACCATAGTCCCTCCGGAAACCGTACCAAACAAAAGGGCTGCAGCAGTAACCAGAGCTGCCTTCTTTGCAAGCCCTCCTTTTTTAGGCTGGCGTGGATTTGTCCCTTGCCCCGGGCCGCTATTCTGGTAGGGATTCCGGTAATAATTCTGCCCTGCCGGGCCGTTCTGGTAAGCATCCTGCCGGAACTGGCCCCCATTATAGTAGTGACTTTCATTGGTTTGATAGGGGCCTTGATAAGGCGGCCGGCCGACATTAGGCTGACTGGCAAACTGTCCTCTCTGCTCCTGTTGGTTCTGCTGGTTCTGATCTGCGCTTTCTTTTAGTACAAAATTAACGGATTCCTCTCTGTTGGCATTTTCTATGTTATTGGAATCCGGATTCATACCATCTGTATTGCTTCTCTCATTCTGATCATTCATTATGATAATCTCCTTCCTCTGTTTTTTTCTGATATTACAGAGTTTATCAGCCATTTGTGACAAAACTGTGATAAATCCATAATCAATTTATAAAATCCTTGATTTTAAAAATCCAATATCCGCTGCAAAACAACAGAGGATACTGCAAAATGAAATCCTCCTTCTCTTTTCATTTTGCAGCATCCTCTTATTTTACAACATTCTTTTTATCTTTCTGCAGCAAAATTTCTGCAAAAATTCCGGATTACATTCCCGGGCCAATGTTCTCATAATTTTCCGTAGGCACAGGCGTAATGCTCGACGGACCTCCGGAACCTCCCGGCCCTGCCGGGGAAGTGCCGGCTCCCGGATCCATCCCTGGCCCTGGTGTCTGATTGTTTCCGGACACTGAATTCCCTCCGGAAGAAGGGCCATTGCCGGAATTGTCAATAACTCCCGGACCTCCGGGACGGGTTTCATTGCTTCCCCCCGGTTCCAATCCGGTTCCCGGGCCTGTAGCCTCCGTGGGCTCTGTGCCTCCCGGTCCTCCGGGACGAATCTGGGTTCCTCCTGGAGAAGAATAGGTCGGGCTTGTGGGCGATGTTGTTTCACCAGGGCTGGACGGGCGGTTGGGCCGCGTAGGCTCTGTGGGAGAAACCGTAGATGCCGGCCGGTTATTATTGCCGGGCCGGTTCCCGCCTCCAATGGTTTCACCGTCAATAATTTCATTGCCAGACACATCTGTCTCTCCAGGCGTATTCAGCAGGTTTCCATCTTCATCAATCCGCCGTCCATGTTCATCAATCAGGAATCCGTATGCGTCAATCAAACGGCCTTCCTCATCCACCAGATTTCCTTCTTCATCGTAAAAATTGCCTTCCTCATCTGTCTCGTAGGTTTCCTTGCGGCTGCTCTCCTCTTCTTCCTCCCGGCTCTTGGTAGCCGTCTTACTGCTGGGAATCACCCCATTATCTGTGGATACATGGTTTACTGCAATTCCCTCCTTGTACATACCGGTATCGCTGGCAATCTTGGCGCTGATTTCCTTTACTGTACTGCTGGGGGTATAATTCTCCTCGCCAAAAAGGAACTGATGAAGGGCAATAACATTGCTCTCCAGGGTCTGGGGAATTACGCAGGCGCCTTTCTTGGGAATATTTGCATCCCCTCTTGCAGCAGGAAAGCCCATGGTATCTCCAATGTGATACTTGTTTACATTTCTCAGCATACCAAAAATATCATTGACATCAATACAGGTGGATACCTGAGGCAGCACCGCGCCTACCAGATTGTTTAAGGTCTGCCAGTCTGCCCTTACCGCCTTCTCAAAAGCCGCCTTAATTACTTTTCTCTGGCGCTCTGTACGGGCATAGTCCGTATCCATCAGACGGAGACGGCCATACGCTACTGCCTGGACGCCGTCCAGATGGTTATCTCCTGCATGGCTAAGCTGATTAGAACCAATCCCCGTTCCTTTCACGGTCTCTGTAATAAAAGAGTTAATGTAATAAAACTCTGCCTTACTGATGTTCATATCAATCCCGCCCAGGACATTGATTCCATTAGCTACCGCATTCCAGTTAAAGGTTACATAATCCGTAATATTCAAATCAAGGTTCCGGTTAAGCGCTTTTACCGCCTGAGTCGGCCCGCCTAAAAAGTATGCCTGATTAATTTTGTTATAAGTCCCCTCGTCGTCAATGTTCAGGTAGGAATCCCGGAATATGGAAACCAGCTTAATCTCTCCGGTGTCCTGGTTTACGTCGCAGATCATAATTACATCCGAGTTGGTCCCTTTTAAAACATTTTTATCCCGGCTGTCCACGCCAAATACGGCAAATGTCCAGTGTCCTTTCATATACTCCGGCATATCTACAGAAAATACCGGATTGGTAACATCCTTTTCGTCCCAATCTGACGACCGGACAATTAAACTCCATTTTCGCGCAAAAAAAGCATAAGTAAATATAAAGGCCAGGGCAATGCACTCTGCCACTGCTAAAATAATCAACCGGCGCACCCGGCGGCTCTTAGCAGACTTTTTAGCATTTTGGGCAGACTGGTTGGTGGCAGTAATCCGGGCGCCGGCGGCATCCCGGCGTCCAACCCCACCCGGAGAAATCCCGCCGGAGGCCGCTCCCCGTCCGGTTCCCGATACGCGCTGGGAATCCCTTGTTATAGACGGGTCCCCGCTGAACCTTGGACGCTGTCCTGCTCCCTGAGTTTGTCCTCCCCCAGGTCTTTGACCGCTTCCCCGGGCCTGTCCTCCTGCCGGCGTTTGACCGCGGCCGGCTCCGGATATCTGACTGCCTGGCGCCATTGGACGTCTTCCTGTTCCCTGAGCCTGTCCTCCGGATACCATGGGACGGCCTCCCGGCGGCATCTGGCGGCGGCCAGCTCCAGGAGCCTGAGGACGGTTTCCCGAAATCTGCCTCTGGCCTCCCGTCCCATTCTGCCCTGGTGTTCTGGACGGAATCTGCCCTTCTGCCGGACGTCGGGGCGGCATACCTCCTGGTCGTCCGGTTCCTCCGGATGGATTCGCTGCCCTTCTGCCGGCTCCGGAACCTGTTCCCGTCTGGCTCTGACCCGCTGTCGGGCGCCGGGGCGGTATATTTGCCCCTGCCCCTTGTCCTCTTTCTAACTCATCATCAAAATAGCTCATGCATTTTAACCTCGTACTGCGTAAACTTAATACGCATTTTTATTGATAAATCCTTTAAAAATAGTAAGAAACATTATCTTGAAATCAAATCCAAGGCTCCAGTTCTCGATATAATAGAGATCATGCTCAATTCTCTTTGTAATTGAGGTATCCCCCCGATACCCGTTAACCTGAGCCCAACCGGTAAGCCCCGGCCGAACCTGATGCTTAATCATATAGCGGGGAATTTCCTCCTTAAAACGCTCCACAAAAAACGGGCGTTCCGGGCGGGGCCCCACTAAGCTCATATCCCCAATCAAAATATTAAAAAATTGAGGAGTCTCGTCAATGCTGGTTCTGCGGATGAATTTCCCCACCGGGGTAACCCTGGGATCATGGGGGGTCGTCCATTTTACCTTTTCGTCAGAAGGCTTCTGCACCTCCATGGAGCGGAATTTATACATTTTAAAATTCCGGTTGTGAAGCCCTACCCGCTCCTGGCTGTAAAAAATCGGCCCCGGGGAGGTAATTTTAATCAGGATTGCCGTCGCCAGCATTACCGGTGAAAATATAATCAGTCCCGCAAATCCGCCTAAAATATCCACACATCGTTTCGCCGTGGCGTTAAGCAGGCTGGTTAAAGGCACATGGCGGATATGAATAACCGGAAGCCCCTGAAGATCCTCGGTATAAGGCCTGGTAGGGATGATGTTATTATAATCCGGAATAAACTTGGTGTGAACCCCTGATTTTTCGCAGGCCGCCACAATCTGCTCCAAATTCCCGTACTCTTTAATGCTTAAGGTAATGGCTATTTCATCCAGCGTATTCGTTTCCAGAAAATCCGGAAGCTGTTCAATCCTCCCTACCACCGGAATTCTGCGGTACTCTGTTCCCAGGCTATGTCCGTCATCCAGAATCCCTCTGATTCGATATCCCCACTCGGGATTGGAAATCACCCGGTCAATAAATCCTTCCGCCGCCCGGCTATAGCCCAGAAGCAGAATATGTTTTTGATTATAGCCCTTTGAGCGGAGAGAGCGAAGAACCATCCGTATAGCGTTCCGCTCTGCGGTTTCCAGAAAAATATTCAGAACAAAGAATCCCAGAATCACTCTGGTGGCAAACTCGTTTAAAAACGGGCTTTTATTGCGGATCGCAAAGAGTACCATGGTAAACACCAAAAGGCCTATGGTATTGGCCTTGCAGATGTTGGCAAACTCAACCCTGCGCCCCTGCACCCGCTTTGGGGTATAGAGATGGAAAATTCCATATAAAACGAGATAACCCGGTATAATAAAAATTAATACCAGGAAATAATACTGAGGCGCCAAAACCTGTCCCTGTATCGGAAAAATTTTAGCCTCCAGCATCAAATACCATGCTAATATATAGGCTGCCGCCGTCACCAGGGCATCTAATACCACATGGAATCGGTTTAACCGCTTCTGGTTATCTTTTATCATGGCAACTTCACCTTACTATGCGTACTTCTTTCCCTGAATTTTCCAACTTCCGCCTGGAAAATTCATATACATATAAAAAGGTTCCGGCAATCAGCTCCCATTCTATGGCCGCATATCTGCCCAGACGCTCCGGGCAAAAGGGAACCTTTCTGCATTTTCCCACAGTTCTTAAGCCTTCCTTCAGGCCTTCCACATAGTCCTTTTTAAATCCCCGTTTTTTAAAAAAACAGTATTTCAAGCATATCCCCACGGTAATTGGAAGAAAGTTTATTAACAGCTGAATTCCCGGCATATTTTTATAGTTTAAGTAAATATTATTTCTTGCCGCCAGCCTGACTTTAAAGGAATTATACTTGGATCCGCTGGTGCCGCTTCCCACATGGAGAACCTTTGCGGCAGGCCAGTAGATATTGTCATATCCATGGAGCTTGGCCCGGTAGCCCACATCAATATCCTCCAGATATGCAAAATGAGTCTCATCAAAATAGCCGATTTCTTCAAAAACCCGGCGGCGGTAAATAGCCGCCCCGGCACAGGCCGCAAATATCCTGCAGGGCTTGTTGTACCGTGCCGCCGGCTGCCCCACTCCCCGCTGGTATGCCCAGCCTAAGACACTGTACATATCCCCGGCATCGTCCATCAGATCCGGCCGGCTCATCTGAATCATCCGGCTGCTGACAGAAAAAATTTTGGGTGAACGCTCAATAGCCTTTACCAATTCTCCCACATAGTCCGGATCCGCCTGGGTATCATTGTTCAAAAGAATGACATAGGGAGTCTTTGCCTGGCGGATCCCCACGTTAACCGCCCCGGAAAACCCCTTGTTTTCCTCCAAAAAAACCGCAGGAATCTGGTGTTCCTCCAGCCACTCCCGGCTTCCGTCTGTGGAACCATTGTCTACTGCCAATATGGAAAAGTGCTTAAAACTCTGGCGATTCAGCGCCTCTATACAGGGCTCCATAAAGGCAAGGCCATTGTAATTGGGAATAATAATTGTTACCTTCTGCTCCAAGGAAAAGCCTCTCTTTCCCGGCTGCCGCCTGCTACGGGGCAGTCTTTTCTACATCCAGCTCCAGCTTATAGGGTTCCCCGATTTTTTCCTTTTTTAAATCCCTCAGTGCAAAATTAGACTTGCGAAGAGTCAGATTTGGATTGTAATAAGGATCCCCGTTTCTCAAAATATCCGGCCACCGTTTTGCGAAAATAGCAATCTCCCGGTTAAACCGGGCCACCTTCTCCGGCGTATCCTCTAAGCCTCTGGACTTTGATTCATAATGATACAGCAATGCATACGGATTGTAAACCACTAATTTTCCTAAAGAGCGAATTTTCATGCAAAAATCAATGTCATTAAAGGCTACAGCCAGCTCCTCAGTAAAGCCTTCCACCTGATCAAACAGGACCTTTTTCGTCATAATACAGGCCGCCGTAACGGCGCTGTAGTCCTGGGCGCACATGGCCCGGTGGAAATAGCTGTTTTCCGCCCGGTGCAGGCCAATAAAGGTGTGGCCCGCAATCCCGCCAAAGCCTACCACTACGCCGGCGTGCTGAATGGTGTCATCCTGGTACAGAAGCCGCGCTCCTACAGCCCCCACATCCTCCCTCTGGCAGTATCCAAGCATCTCCCGAATTACATCCTTTTCAATAATTTCCGTGTCGTTATTTAAAAACAGCAGGTACTCTCCTCTGGCATGTTTTACCCCAAAATTATTGATTGCAGAGAAATTAAAGCCCTTTTCCCAGGTCACCACCCGGACATTGGGATATTCTTTCTGGATTCTTTCATAGTAGGAAAACGTAGCTTTATCCGTGCTGTTATTTTCCACAACGATAAATTCCAGATTTTTATAGGTTCCTTTTTCCATGAGAGACCGGATACACAGATCCAGATCCGAATGGTGATCCTTATTGGGAATCACCACGGAAACCAAAGGCTCTCCTTTAATGGCAAATTTGGTGTGATAAATACCAAAATCCACCCCCTTTTCCACCGATTCCACAGGGATGTTACAGCGCTGAAAGTGGGCCTTAATAGCCCTGGCTCCAGCCTCAAAAGCATACATCTTGCTTTCCGGATTGCTGGCCGTAGAATTTTGATGGCATCGCCAGTGATACAGCACCTTGGGGATATGGTAAATCTTTCTGGCCGCCTCTGTGCACCGGAAAATAAAGTCGTAATCCTGGGCCCCGTCAAATTCCTGACGAAAGCCTCCTACTGCGTCTACCAAATCCCGGTTCACTACAAATAAATGACAGATATAGTTGACGCTGGTAAGCAGATCCGGGTTAAAGTCCGGTTTAAAATGAGGATCAAACAAGGCTTTCCCATCCATATCCAGCTTATCCTCGTCAGAATAAATCACATCATACTCGGGATCCATATTAATGGCTTTTACACACTCATAAAGAGCATGAGGCGGGATGGTGTCATCGTGATCAGCCAAAACAATAAAGTCTCCTGTAGCCATGTCCATAGCCGCGTTAGTGTTGCCGGAAATCCCTTTGTTTTCTCCTAAAATTACATATTTAAACCGCTTATCCTGCTCGGCAAACTTTTTTAAAACCCGTTCCGAGCTCTCTCCCCTGGGGCTTCCGTCTGCCACGCAGACCTCCCAGTTTTGATAGGTCTGATCTTTAATCGACTGGAGCATTTCCTTCAGATAGCGCTCCGGCGTCTTGTAGGCCGGAATCACAATGGAAAGCTTTGGCCGGTAGTCAAATACTTCTTTCTTCTGAGTCTCCAGCTCCTCTTCATCAGGCTTTGTCAGCTGATACCATTCTCCATAATCATAATCGTTATCGATTCCCTGGAGCTTGTGGCGTGACTTGAGAATCAAAGCCTTCAAACCATTCTCTTTCCAGAAATCCATGGCCACATGTACCGTTTCCATATTCATCAGATCCTTGATTTTCTGACGTCTTTTGTAGGCTACGCTGGAGCGGCGGGTGATCAGCTCCTCGTTATATTTAATCCGGACCTTTCGGCCGCCGCAGCGGATTACCAGATAATAGTCCCGGCCTCTTTCATACTCAAACTGAATGTCAAAGCCAAAATCCCTGTCTATTATTTCTTTAAAATAAATCTGGCTTACATCATCCCGTCTTGTGGAAACATATTTAAATTTTACCGGCTTTTTAGAACCATCCTCCACGGAAAATTCTGCTTTTTCCTCTGGTGTTTTTCCAATGGCCCAGCCGTTTAAGGTTATGGATTTCTCCCGAATCCGTACCACATCTACGTTATATCTCATATTTCTATCTCCCTGCTTCTTTGCTTTCCTCATGGGAGTCAAAATTAATTCTCTCGTCCTCAATTACCAGGGGACGGTGCATTACCCTCTGATTAATGCTTAAAATATATTCTCCTACCAGGCCGATAAAGAAAATTTGTACAGAGCCCAGCACGCACATTCCAATAAGCACAGGAGCCATACCGGCCGGAAAACGATCCCACCAAATCAGCTTCATAATCAGATATATCAAGGCCACCAGAATGCTGAGAAAGGAGCATATGCTTCCAAAAATGGTTGCCATTCTGAGACCGGTTTTGGTGTAAGAAGTAATACTCAGCATGGCCGCGTCAAAAAGGCTGAAAAAGTTGTTTTTGGTATGCCCGGCCCGGCGTTTAGGCTGCTCATAAGGGATTTCTTTCCGTTTATATCCCAGCTCCGCCACAATTCCCCGAAGGAAGGGGGTGGGATCATTTAAGTTTCTGAGCACCTCAATAAAGTCTCTGTCATAAAGTCCGGATCCGGTAAAATGTTCAATCTGCTCCACGTTGGAAAACTTTTTTATCATCTTGTAGTAGCAGCTTCTAAGCCAGTACATCACCGGATTTTCCCGGCTGCTGGTTTTGATTCCAATCACGATTTTGTAGCCTTCCTCCCATGCCCGGACATATTGAGGGATCATCTCCACCGGGTCCTGAAAGTCCGCCACCATCTCAATCACACAATCTCCCGTAACCTGCAGCATCCCATAGTAAGGGGAATTAAACTGGCCAAAATTCTTGGCATTAAATATGGCTTTAATCCTGGAATTCTGCCTGCAAAGCTCTCTTATAAGAGGCCTGGTGTTGTCCTGGGAATCGTTATCAATAAAAATAAGCTCGTAATCATACTCCGCCAAATCCTTTTCCAGGGTAGCTACCACTGCCTGGCTGATTGGGACTACATTTTCCTCTTCATTATAACAGGGAATCAATACGCTGATTTTTTTCATTCCTGAATCTTCTCTTCTTTCCTCATGGTTTCTTTTATCCCCCGGGCAAAGGAATACTGCTCTTTCCACCTGCCTTTGGTCAGGGCCTTCAGCCTGGAAATATCCGGGCAGACAGACAAGGCCCCTTCTTTAGCCTGAACAAAAGCGCCGTACTCCAGCACACCTTTTCCTCCGGCAATCTGATGAATTTCCTCTACAAATTCCTTTAATACCCGGGTATCTTCACTGGCAATGTTGACAGCCAGTCCAGGTGCGGCAGCTTTTCCACCCGGTCCCTCCTCCCGGGAAAGAGTCTCTTCCCCACAATGGTGCAGATCGTAAACTGCCCGGACAGCATCCTGAATGTACATAAAATTCCACTGGTGCCTGCAGGCGCTTAAGGAGACTTTTCCTCCCCTTGGCAGTTCCCGGGTCAAGGTGGAAATAATGGACCAGGGATGGTCTCCGGGGCCATAGACGCTGAAAAACCGAAGGTGATAATAGCCCATGCCATATTCCCGGCAAAGGGAAAGGGCTGTCTGATAAAATTTCAGCTTTGCCTTTCCGTATTCGTTTACCGGATTACAAGCCATGTCCTCCTCCATGATGCCATTCTCTGTAATACCGTACTCTACCCGGGATCCGGCATCCATAAACATCCGGCATTTCAGCCCTTTCGCAGCTTTTATACAGTTAACAGAACCTTCTATATTGCGCTTTTGAACCTCCGGGGAGTCAATTTCTTCCCGGTTTACTCCTCCCCAGGCCAGGTGAAAAAATACATCTGCCTGTCCAATCTGCTCCACACAGTCTAAAATATTGTCAAGGCCGCAGGGCACTGTCACCAGGTTTTCATGTTTCGGAAGGTACTTCCGGTTAGGAGAATCCGGCCGCACCAAGGCGTAAACCACTGCTCCTTTATCCAAATAGAAGGCGGCCAGATTTCTCCCGATAAACCCGGTAGCTCCGGTAATTACAATCCTCTCCATATTTCAGCTGCTCCTTCTTACGAATTTCCGGACCTGAAACTGCCTGTCAGGTAATTTCCTCTATATCACTGCTTCTGAGGGTAAAAATCCTGGTTTTCTCCCCTCCCGGGCCTTTTTCATATTTTTCCCGGATAATCCCCGCAATTTCATCGGTGTAGCCGGGGGCCACAATCAAAATCGCATCCACCGGTTCCTCTAAAAAGTGATCCGGAGCCACGATCAAAATATGGGATGCCGGGGCAAACCGCCCCTGCTTAAAGGGTGCGGAATCCATAATATACCGTGCTCCCTTCCCCAGCCCGGTAGTCGCCGCCAAAGTAAATCCCTGATGGCTGGCTCCCCAGACCGCAAGGGTCTTCCCTTTCTCATAAAGGCCGTTTACCAGCCGGTTCACCTGCCTGTTAATAGACTGGCGGCTGGATACAAGCCCTGCAATGTCAATTCCCGCAGAGCGCTCCCATGCGGTCTTATCCGTCATGGCTTTTTTTCTCACTATCACCGACAGCGTATCCCGGTTTACCATTTCTTCTTCCACAACCCGGAAACCGTTATGTTCCATCAGGCTTCTTAAGGTTTCGAAGGTATAATAGGCCAGATGATCCCGAATCAGTTCATAATATCCGTTATGCTCCAATATATATTCCAGGCTGGGAACCGTCACCAGGCCCACCCCATCCTCTTCCAGATTGTTCCAAATGCAGCGGAGCATCTTGTCCGGCTCTGGCTGGTGCTCTAAAAAGTTAAACGATAAAAAGCCATGGTAAGGAGGCCCGGCTTTCCCGTCCGGGCTCTTTAGTATGGTGTTTTCCGTCTCTGTAAACTGGCGCCACACCGTAAGCCCGGCATCTTTGGCTATCTGCACCAAATCCTCCCTGTGTTCAATGCCCAATGCCTGAACCGGGAATTCTTTAAGAATCGATAAAAACTCGCCTCTGCCGCAGCCGGCTTCTATTATCTTCTTGCCTTCCAGGCCGTAAGCCTTGATAAAATGCCGGTACTGGCGTCTGCGAAGCTCTGCCATGGTGGTGGTAAATCCGCCGGAGCGGATAACATCCCGGTAATACCCTACCGGCTGGCAGTCAAACTGAACCAGGCCGCAGCAGGGGCACTGATGAAGATTCAGGGTAATGCCCTGATCTTGATTTACCTGGGCGCTGTCAGGTATATCCTGTGCGGACGCCGGCATACCGTCCAGAGTAAGCAAAGGCTTTTCGTTAAGTCTGCCCTTACATGCAAGGCAGTAAATTGATTTCATATCTTCTTTCATATCTTCTCTTCCTCTTCCCGGCACAAAGCCTCAAAGCCCTCTTTAAAACAGATCTCCGGTACAAAACCGGTTCTGGCCTGCAGCTTCTCTATAGACGGAATCAGATTGATCTGACCTTCGGCGTTAGGCGGCCGCTTTCCGTAAAGGCAGGTTCCCCTCTCTCCACACAGGCGATACATTTCTTCTACATATTCACGGAGAGGCCGGGTCTCCTCCTCAGCAGCGGCAATATTATAAATGCCGTTCTCTTCCCCGGTTAAGCCAATCCTTCCCGGCGCTTCCAAAAGCTTATATAACGCCCGGATACAGTCATCCCTGTGGAG
>Ga0137306_102588_pt1 | contig 14857 bp, 18 predicted proteins | sample Inofroosms_March_FD_97187 | JGI IMG/M metagenome (GOLD analysis project Ga0137306, IMG submission 97187) | Mouse cecal microbial communities from Vienna, Austria - N-Acetylneuraminic and N-Acetylglucosamine D2O microcosms_March | ecosystem: Host-associated > Mammals > Digestive system > Large...
CAGGGAAGAATTTGATGCAATCCCCTTTATAAATGCAAACGGTTACCACAGTAAAACGATTGCTTATTCTATCTGGCATATCTTCCGTATTGAGGATATCGTTGCGCATACTTTGATCGGTGAAGAGGAACAAATCTTTTTCGCAGGTAATTACCAGAAGCGTATTCATGCACCCATCATCACAACCGGAAACGAACTTGTAAAACAACAGGTTGCAGACTTCTCAGGACAGCTTAATCTAAAAGAACTTTATTCCTATATTTATGAAGTCAAAGAAAGTACCGAAAGAATCATCAAGGGTCTGCCTTATAACGAACTGAAAAGGAAAATATCAGACGAGAGAAGAGAATATTTACAATCACTGCATGTTGTGAGCACTGATGAAAAAGCAGTCTGGCTGATTGACTATTGGTGCAACAAAGACATCAGAGGGCTTATTCAAATGCCATTTTCCAGGCACTGGATCATGCATGTAGAAGCCAGCCTGCGCATTAAAGGCAAGATACACCCATAGGCCGGATCCACAGAAATCCGGTTGGAATTCAGGCCCACCTGTTTCATTACTCCGAAAAAAGGTATATAATATTTCCACAAGCGGAGGGCACATTGATATGGACGGAAAAACAACAATTAAATATCTGCAGCATTATATAAAACAGACAGATCACAATCCTGAGCTGTTAAAAGATTACTTTCTAAAGTTGTCGGAAGAAGTCGGCGAACTCTCCCGAGCCATGAGAAAAGGTCTCAAAGCGCCAAATACCAAGGATATCAAGGGAACCATAGATGAAGAAGTATGGGATGTGATCTATTACGCCATAGCGATCGCAAACATCTATGATATTGACCTGGAACAAGTCATTAAGACCAAATCAGAAATGAATCAAGGCAGATATCCTTCATCTGTTATGTTTGAGGAGAACAGATAAGTTATGAATCTAAAGTATACAGATACAATGACCGGTAAAGAATATAATGAGCTGCGCCAGAGTGTGGATTGGGGACCTATCACAGACGGACAGGCCGAGAGAGGTCTTGCTCACACTGCTTTTGTGACTGTGGTGCGGGACGGAGACAGGATCGTCGCCATGGGCAGAATGCTCTTTGATTTCGGATATACGGCATATCTGGGTGACGTCATTGTCCGCCCGGAATACCAGACCCAAGGAATCGGCAGACAGATCGTGGAGTTTCTGATCCAGAGAACAATGGACGTTGCGCACGAAGGCGAGCGGATCATGTTCATTCTGGGTGCTGCGAAGGATAAAGAACCCTTTTATGAAAAACTGGGCTTTCACAGACGCCCCAATGAATTTTCCGGCGATGGCATGTCAATGTGGCGCATGAAGCAGACTGATCTGCATTAGATTATTACACAGTTTTCTTTCCGTATTTTAAAAAATATTCCTGCGCCATCTGCAGAGATATATTTAGCTTAATCTGGAGCTTTTCCAGAATCTCATTATCAGAAAGGCCAAAATCAATGCCTGCCTCAATGATACCTTCTGCTCTGCCTTCATTTTTAATCCGTTTTGCTTCATAATCAAGAACTCTTCCACCCATGACGTCTTTCACTCCTTCCCTGACATTCACATATTTCCTGGCGATATGCTTCAATACTTTATCTGACATATCCAAAATAGTACATTTCGTGTACTCACTAATATCTCCTTCATTCAGCACCTGTTCGATCCTGTCTGCTATTTCCTTATATTCTCCCTGCAGTTCCCTTAATTTATCCCGGTCGTTTTCATATTCTTCAAAACGGCTCTCATAAGAAAAAATATGAAACGGAATCAGGAATAAAAGTCCCCTCTCAAAAATATCGTCTATGCTGTACTGCTGCGATTTCATAACAGGAATGGCATAGCTAACCGTACCTCCCGGTGTAACGATCTCAATCTTCATCTGATCCGGCGTCCCGCCATCACAGCGCAAGAATAATACAGCAGAATTCGGCAGTGTCACCGTAAGGACATTCTTTTTAATCTCTCCTTCATCCAGAGCAATCTGGGTATCATATTCAAAAAACCTCACCAGCATACTGCTGTCTCCGCTGCTTTGACATTCCCAGTGGTATTTCTTAGATTCTGTCTCTGTTATGATCTTAAAACCTGTATCTGTTATCCGCTCTTCTTCATTTCCGTCCTGACGGTTCATGAAATGTTCATTCTGTGAAAAAAAGATTCTTTCTTTCCCCGTATAATGCTCGCCGAAGACTTCATTGATCAAAGGTATAATCAGGCTGCTGCAGTCATTTAACAGTGTACGGAACACATCGTCATATGGTGTATTGACAAAACTCATATTATCCTCCTTCGTAAAATATTTATTATATTTTAGTATAGGGTTCGTCACAAAAATGTCAATACCATATCGTTTTTTTGATCGTTTTATTTTCGTGGCTCTATAACATATTCCTTCACTGTTACTACGTGCCTTTATACATAATATACCAAACCGTCCTCTCTGAGACAATATCTTTCCATTGAAAATCCGGAAAAATTAAAAAACGAAAGCTCTTTTATTCAACGCAATATTTTTACCAAAAGGCAGGTTTATTTACACAAAAAGGCAAGGCAGTTTCATACAATTCATCTCATCTCCTTCTTCCCAAACCTTCTGACAACCAGCAGAAGAGTCAGCAGAAGAACCGCCGCACAGGGCAGAAAGGGAAGCGGCGTTTCCTCTGTCTTAGGCCCTTCACGCTGGAATGCGATGCCAAGCTGATCGCACGCGCCATCAACAATCTGGTCCAGAACAATGGTGTCGGCATTTCTGCCGAAAAGCTGGAAGAACTTGAATCAGAATCGCATACATGAATGTGGTTGTAAGCATTCATAGCGGAAATGTAAAGCAGCGTTGCTTTACATTTTTCTGGTAACAGGCTAAGATGAGAGCACGAAAGGAGACAACATGGAATTAAGCAAAAAGATTTATCAGTTAAGAAAACTGGCCGGTATGACGCAGGAACAGTTGGCTGAAAAGCTGAGTATTTCAAGGCAGACCCTGTCAAAATGGGAAAACGGAACAAGCGTACCGGATGTGGAAAGTGTAGTCAGGCTTTCGGCTCTGTTCCATACTTCTCTGGAAGAATTATTATTGGAGGAGGAGAACCGTGTGAAAGAAGAAAAGACATAAATCACATTGGAGGACATGATGCGGATCAATGCCCATAACAGGAAAATGAACCTGCTGCTCTGCAGCGGTTTGTTGTTTCTAGCAATCGGCATTATCATAGCCACGTTTGAAAGGATGCTGGAGACGACTACGGAGAGTCTGACCTATGTTCTGTACAGGTATATCGCGGTAGGACAGTATGATCCGGCACCGGTGAATTATACCCGCCTTATGTTCCCTGCAATTCTGGCAGGGATTGTGGGAGTAATCCTATGCCTGTGCTATTTTATGGAGAACAGAAAAAAGAAACCGTAACAAGGAGAGAAAGAGAAATGAAAAAACAATATTGGGCCGGATTTGCAGCATTGGTACTGGTATTAACGGTATGTACTGTTCTATTTGCCAGGGCCGGGAAAAACAAAGAAGATAATGAAACTCTATATGGACATATCATTGCAAAGCTGGGGGATGATGAACAATTTTCTTTGCGGGATATCGGGGAAAAGAACGATGTTCTTTTTACAACGGATATGACCTATGATGACAGAAACGGACATAATGCAGCAGTTTACTGTGATGTGTATTATGCGCTTAGCGGGGAAGAGTATCCGCTTGGACGTATAGAGAGTATGGGGACGGCCTGGCCGGTCAGCTATGGGGAAAAGTGTATCTATACTGCATCAGAACACAGCCTTGAGGTTTACAGATTTGATCAGAAAAAGAAGCAGTGGACGGTCTTGCAGTATGAAGAAAGGTTTGATGAGAACGGGAATGCTTCTTACCAATATATCGAAGATGGTGGGCAAAGACCATTTCAGAAAAAGAATACTTAGATGCAATGGAAGAATATGTAAAAAGCACCGTGATCAATTTCGGATATGGAACCAGTGATAATCCTTACTAAAAAAAGTGCGGCGCTGCAATGACAACAAAATATCGTTTTCATCCTTACAGGAACTACTATATATGGTTCCTGCAAGGCCGAAAACAAGAATTTGTTATAGCGTTTATTTAAAACACTAAATCAGGCTTCCCTCTCCTTCAACACACACCAGAAATTCTCTTCTCTTTTTATTTCCTTTATGATCTCATCCTCCAGCTCCTTAACCGGGACATCCTGCTGCCATCCCATAACACTATCCATGACTTCGATGATTTTCGGAAGAAAAGCGATAGAGCCGCCTCTGCGTAAGATGCGTTTCACCATATCCGTCAATAAATTATACGATATCTTATCAGGAATGACTCCGTCTATCAGAACCGGATATTTTATCTTCAGATTATCAATCATCCCTTTCAGCAGATCAGGGGTTAAAATTTCAAAACACTTCTCCCGGACGCAGTCCCCGATCCTTTCAATCATATAATGCAGCGTATTCTCATCAACGCACACATGCTGCTCAGAATAGAGTATATTCTGAAAGGACAGGATCATAAACTCATTCTCATCCAGTTTCAGTTCATCCCTGATCCGGAAAACGGGCAGCAGAAATCCCTCTTGAGACAGTGCGAAACGCAGCTCCTTTATTTCCTCCACAAACTCATCCCCCATAAAAAGCGGGATCAGCTTCTCTCCGATAATGAGTTCCAGCGCTTCCAACGACTTTCTCAGATTTTCCCCTATGATGTGCTGAATCTCACCGTCATCTTCTCCCACAACACTCTGCCTGCTGATCCCCAGCAAATAGTCTGTACTGATCTCCAGGATACGCGCTATGTCGGGCAGCATCGATGTATCGGGAAGACTCACACCTCTCTCCCATTTACTTAAGGCCTGTGGAGTTATCCCAAGCCTGTTCGCCAGTTCCTCCTGTGTCATATTCCTGTTTTGTCGGCATACAGACATCCTGCTGCCAATCTGCCGCAATTCATTTACTTTATTGATCATATCTCTCCTCCTTATCAGCTTCGATTTAAGTACGCCGGCGTCTGTAATTTTATAATAGCAGAAATAAAATATCTGTAAAACAACTGGCAGTTCACTGTCTGATAAACCACACTTGTGCCCATATCATTCCTGACACAAGCATTCTGTGAAAAGCGGGCACAAGTATTTGATGCACACATGCAGACAAGCTGCATGGCGCGTGTACGCTCAGCGCAGTAAATGCGCAGAGCTGTTGCCATAGGTATTCTTTTCATACTTGTTAGCCATGCCGGCATTGACGGCACAAACGATACTTAATCCATTCGTCAGGCTCCTCAAATATTTCATCAACTACTATAACTATTTTGCTGCTCCGAAAAAGGGTATATAATATAATTATTGGAAACTGCTCATACCGGAATACAAGACAAATTCCGGTTCACAGATTCTAATGGATGTGATAGAATCACCATAAAAATAAATACTAATCAGGAGAATCATTATCATGTTTTTCATGATGGGAATTACCCAGGGAAGAAAAGATTTTGAATATAATCAGACTGTCATCTGCGATCGCTGCGGCACTTACGGCAGGTATCAGGTGTTCATGACTTATATGTGTCTGTCATTGTTCTTCATTCCGTGTTTTAAATGGAACAAGCAGTACTATGTACAGAGCGCCTGCTGTAATACCATCTATTCTCTTGATCCGGAAATCGGACGGCAGATCGCACGCGGGGCGGATATAGAAATACTGCCGCAGCATCTGACACAGGTGCAGGCCGGGTACAGAAGCTGTTACAAAAGATGTATAAACTGTGGATTCGAAACACAGGAAGATTTCGAATTCTGTCCGAAATGCGGGCGGAGATTTTGAGAGGATGTATCATTATGGTAAAACAGATCGTAAAGGACGTGCTTTTTCTGGGGCAGAAATCAGAACCGGCAACCAGGAATGATCTGCAGGTGGGCAGAGACTTGCAGGATACCTTAAGCGCCAACCGTGGCCGGTGCGTTGGTATGGCCGCCAATATGATCGGCGTGAAGAAAAATATCATCATTGTAAATATGGGAATCATTGATGTCGTGATGTTCAATCCGGTCATTGTTTCAAAAAGCGGACTTTATGAAGCGGAAGAAGGTTGCCTGTCTCTCAACGGTGTCCGCAAGACGAACCGCTATCGGGAAATCGAGGTCGAATATTTGGATTTCAGCTGGAAAAAGCAAAGGCTGAAGCTAATAGACTGGCCTGCACAGATCGCACAACATGAAATCGATCATCTCTCCGGAAAGATAATATAGTTATGAGCCAAAGCGAAGTGCAGTGGGACAAACTGCTTAAGATAAAAACATCCGGCCGGGATGATTCTCATTCCGACCAGTACCGGTATCCCTACGAACCAACACCCTATTGTGTTCTGGAGCGACTGGCGGACAGCGGATACCTGGGAAAGAAGAATACACTCCTCGACTACGGAACCGGTAAGGGTCGCGTGTGCTTTTACCTTTCCTGGCAGACCAGATGCAAATCCATCGGGATTGAATACGACGAGCGCATTTATACCAGCGCCGCCGCAAACCAGCTGGCCGCAGTGTCAGGAAACAGAACCCGGTTTGTCCTGGAAAGTGCAGAGCGCTACTCTGTTCCGGCAGACACAGACCGATGCTACTTCTTCAATCCGTTTTCGGTAGAGGTATTGAAGGCTGTTCTGGCAAAGATCCTGGATTCTTATTATGATAATCCGCGGGAACTTCTGCTGCTGTTCTATTATCCGTCGGATGAATACGTCGCATATCTGATGACGCAGGAGGAATTGCTGTTCGTGGATGAGATAGATTGCCGGGATCTGTTTCCCGGAAACGACCCGCGGGAGAAAATTTTAATCTTCGAGGCAGCTCCCTTTTAACCTAGGGTTTACAAAGTAAATTCAAAGACTGTATCCTGGCAGCTGTAAATTTACAGACTATCAGAACACGATTACCCGTACGAATGGGATAAGGCAGCATAAGCCCTAAACATTACATAAGAAAGCAAACCAGAAAGAGACTCAAGCCATGCCACGAACCGAAAACGTTGAACTGACCACCCTGTGCTTAATCCATAACAAAGGTGCCTACTTACTGCAGAACAGATTAAAAGAAGACTGGAAAGGCTACACCTTCCCCGGCGGGCATATCGAACCCGGCGAGTCGATCGTTGACGCCGTCGTCCGCGAGGTAAAAGAAGAAACGGGACTGACCATCCTCAATCCCAGGCTCTGCGGCGTCAAGCAGTTCCCGATCGAAGGAGGACGCTATATCGTTTTTCTTTTCACCGCGGACAGATTTGAAGGAGAACTCGTCTCTTCCGAGGAAGGAACCATGCAATGGATACCGAAGGAAGAATTGGCAAACGTAAACCTGGTCGAGGATTTTCATGAACTCCTTCAGGTAATGCTGGATGATGGTTTAAATGAGTTCCAGTACCTTGTCGAAAACGGCGAGTGGGAAATTGTGCTGAAATAAGTTCGCCTGCCATACAGCAAAAGTAATATTGCCGCCGTCCCGTATAAAACCTTTGAAGCTTTCTAATAGTTCAGCAACACCGCTTTCTGCGGAATATCATTATGGCCTCCCATACAGACAATACAGGCCCGAAGCTCAGGAAACAGGCAGATCTGCGGAGAACGGTAAAACATTTCTTCCCTGTCATCCCGGATCACCGCTTTATAGAGCAAAGAGAAATCCGCTGTCTGGCAGACATCCTCCGCATCCTGAATCGAATGGGTATAGCTGACCGCCAGCCCATCTTATTGTCACAATCTATTTAAAATTTCTATTTAAGTCTCATGGTTACGCCAGAAAACCACCCCTTCACGCTCGTAGAGCATCGGGGTGGTTTTCTGTGTACAGCAATTTTCCATCAATCCTGTCTTTGACAATATGCCACTGCATCCGCCTGGAACTGCAGGCCGTTTTCACCGCCCCTACTCGCGAATTCCGTCTGAATAGACTTGCGGACAGGGTATTTCCCATGGAATCTGGCTCTGATAACCTTTTCCATCACGGGAATGTTCCAGACATCCCTGAACAAACAATCCATCTGAACGACGGCTTCCAGATTCAGGCCAACCAGTGCCAGCCTTTTTTCCATTTCATCAAAGGCTCCGTTAACCTGCTCTTCGATGGTTCCTCCTATATTCCCGACACAATAATTCAGGAAGCAAAAATCACCTGCTTTGATTATCCCCGCATGTGCCCACTCCTCATTTACATCTAATCTGACAATCCCGCTCATATACTGTTCTCCTTTCAGAAAAATGATCCGGTGCATCAATGTGTTGGATTCCTTCATTGCCGCGCTTTCCTGGTATGATATCACAGCATATACGACAACAGCATGTCATAGTTATTGATATAAAGAAACAATTTGGGAAGCTGCCCCGGCCAGCCGTCTGCGGATCTCTTCCGGTGCGATCACTTCAACGGCATCTCCCAGTGATAACAACGTACCGATCCAGAGCTGCTCATTCTCGACCACGGTCAGTTTCATCCGTACAGATCCGTCCGGCAATTCTTCCAGGATGGTTCCGTTCAGATATTCCATGACCCTTGACCGTGCCGTCTCTTTGCACTTTACAAAAATATCCTTGTATTTCCGGGAATCTGTCTGCTCTGTCTTCCTGAGAATGACATCCGCAGGTTCATGCTTTTTTACAAAGGGTTTTTCCGTAATCCTCAGATCCTGCATCCGCACAAGTTTATAGTTGCGGTAATCGTCCTTCGCCTCAGAATAGGCAAGGAGATACCATGCATACCATCTGTATATAACCGCCACCGGCTCCACGCAGTGCACACGGGTCTCATTGTTGTTATTCGTATACAGAAACTCTACTGCGCGCTTTCCCGCGATAGCGGTCTGCAGTCTTTGCAGTGTGTCCTGCTCCCCTTCCCGGAGAACAGAGAAGTCAAGTATAATACTGCTGTCATCCTGCCTGGACAGATGGGAAAATTTTTCCAGTGTATGCTTTGCATCCGGATCCTCCACAGCCGACACCAGTCCCCTTAACGCAGTCAGAATATAAGAATAGTCGTCCGAAGTGGCAAAACCTTTATCCAGCCTGAACCGCTCAGATATCTCATACCCGCCTGCCACTCCGGACACTGCGGTCACAGGAATTCCGGCAAGGCACAGGGAATCCATATCCCTTTGTATGGTCCTCACCGACACTTCAAAATACTGTGCCAGTTCCTTTGCGGACGTTCTTCCGTGATTGAGAAGATATACTGTGATTGCATAAAGACGTTCCGTTTTCATCTTCAAGTTTCCTTTCTGCATCGAGAGCAGATTCCCTCTTGACAGGCTCACATGTTCTCAAGGGCTTTGCGCCCAATGCAAAGTCCCGTGCTAACCTGTTATATTCAATTATTCTTCGTTTTCCTGTCTCTGGCGAATACCATCGTATCCATGAAAATACAGATCCCGATATAGCACAGCCAGAACATGCCCATCGCAGCAAAGGAACGATACATTTGAGGAAAAGGACTGACTGCCCACCAATGTCCTCCGGCTATTCCCTGCATCATATTAAAGATGCAGGAAGCTGGCATCAGCAGAACAATCCACACATTGACCGCGATAAACCATTTCCTTGCAGACGTTTTATTCTCTCCCACAAACTGTCCAATGGCATAAAGCAGACAGCCAATGGCGAAAAAGATAAGCCCAATGGCAACAGAACCCTGTGCCTGTTCCTCCAGCCAGACCATGGCCGCAGTTACCAGCCCGATCACATTCACTGAAGTTCCGCCTGCGGCATAGATTCGCGCATCCTGTCCGCCCTGCCCGCATTTCTCTTTAGAATCGGCTTTTTGTTCTATTCCCTTTAATAAATAATCTGTCGTCACCTCAAAATAATCGCTTAGCAGGATGACCTTTTCCAGATCGGGACTGCTCTGCTCGCTTTCCCACTTAGATACCGCCTGTCTGGAAACTCCGATCTGATCCGCAAGTTCCTCCTGTGATATGCCCTTAGCTTTTCTTAGAGCCTGTATTCTGTCTGCCATTGTCATGAAACTGATACCTCCCTGTTTTTGATAATGCTATTATACATTTTAAACGGTTGCGCTTCCACCATTCTACCCTGCCAATGTGTCAACCGCCGGTTGCCGTCGGTCATTGAATTCAAAATAATGCACTAAATTTGAAATGATAAACGCCAGCTACCCCTTTGCAGACTTACCGCCCGGAACTACCTTGCATCGCAAACTATTTCCGTCCGACAGGTTTTCCGAAATTCAGCTATACTTTTTCAATGGGATAGCGTATAATGGAGCCAGTAACAAATCGGAGTTTGATGGAAGATAAGGCATTGAATGTAATATATAAAGGGACAATAGTTGGGGATATAAATATATTAACAGAAACAAGAGCAGCTAATAAATTGTCTGGTGATATTGACATGAATGTAGTGAAATAGTACGTCCTGAAAATGTTATTCACAGTACGATGAATGTTTTATCAAAAGGAGTTATGAAGAGCCTTTGTAAACTGACCGAAAAAACTGAAATTTTACATTAGCAATGCAGAAGGAACATATTCTGATTAGAAATTCGGCATCACAGGAGGAGCATACTATGAAAAAATACATAACAATATTATTATCCCTCATCTGCATCCTTTCTCTTACCGCATGCGATAAAGATAACACATACGAAATCAATATTACAGTTCCGGCCGGAAGCAGCGCGGCCTTCGTCTACTCGGAGGAAGAGATTTCCCCTATGGGAGATCAGATCACCATATCCTCCGGTACCGGGTTGTCCGACACCTTAGTCCAGTTAGAACCTATTGAAGTCACGGAAGAAAATGCCTATGATGAGCCGGCATATCTTACACCCGGCATGCCGGTAGAAATGGACGCCGAAAAGGGGGCATGGTTTAAAATCGGTGTCGATGCAGGGCGAAACGAATCGGAAGTTGACAAAGTAATCTCAGTATATGTCAAGGGTGTAAAGGTAAGAACCCCGGATATTGTAAAAATCATATTTGAGGCAACTGTTCTTGAAATCAACGACACCTGCTACTTAGTAGAACCGGTCGAGGGAAGCCAGGAGCTTAACAGAGCAGACCGGATTGAAGTGCCAATACCAAACCCTGACTCGTCTTCATCGCCTGAAGTCGGCGACATTATTAAGATCACATACAACGGTGATATTATGGAGACCTATCCGGCACGCTTGGGCGTAGTATACAATATCAGAGTTACCCGGGAAGCAGATTCTTCCGTTTCTGAGTAAAGGAAAACAGAAAGCAATGCAAACGTTCAAATCAGACACTTCGCCAATTACATACTATATCAGCGGCAAAGAACACAATGACTGGATCCTGTTCCTTCACCCTGCAGGCCCAAAAGGAATTTTGCTGTAAGCTTTCGGATTTCTTTTTACGTTAAAATACATGATTCCCCGGAAATCACCCTGCATCGCTTTTTGTAACATGCAATCCCATATTTGTGGATTGTAGCCATGCCATCATCAATCAATATTTCCTCATAATTTCTGTCATGAATCTGCTCCAACGCTTTCCTGCATCCATCCTCAAACGCTGCATTCTCGGCATATTTAATCTCTATGATGAAACCAATTTCCTTATCCTCAACCTCTACACAGATATCGCTATAGCCATCGCCTGACTCTGCATTGGACCTGACTTTCCACCCATCCATGCCCGCGAATAGTCCCAGCAAAATGCCATGGTAGAAGTTTTCTTTCATTTCCTTTCTGACATTGGTATCACGAATACTGATCATCCTTCGCAGATATGATGTAAAGCCTTTTTCTATAGCGGCCGTATCATTTTCCTCGAACGCCCTGCAGAAGCTTTCCAGTTTTTGTATATCCCTTTTCGTCTCCGCCTCAAACCATTCCTGTATCTGTTCCACGAAGATCCACCTTATTTCCCTGTTTGGAATAACAAGCCCTGTTATTCCGTCACTGTCTTTTCCACATTGTGTCAGGTACCCCGTTGTAAAAAGGATACTCCATAAGTTATCAATCCTGGAGTCCAGATCCCTGTAGGTTAACTCCTGCCGTATCTTTTTATAAATACTGTCACCGCTGATCAGCCGCTCGATTTCATCCCTGGCAGTTCCGTCTGCCCTGTCTATAAAGTTCCTGATAATATTGTTGCTGCTTGTATTTACCCAATAGTTCTGCGGTGTCGCGGAAGAATTCATTTTTAGTGCATGACAATAGCTTACTACATCCCACGGGCAGTAGATTTCCAATTCACCAAAACGGTAACCGTCATACCATTCCTTTATCATATCAAATTTCTCCATGAACCCGTAGTATGCAAGAAGCTCCCTCACCTCTTCGTCTGAAAACCCGAAATACTCATTATATTGTACATCTTTTATTGTATATACATTAAAATTGTTGAGACCCGTAAAGATGCTTTCTTTAGATATCCGTAAACATCCGGTAAGGACTGCAAAGTACAGACTGCTGTTTGTTTTGAGAGCCCTCCCAAACAAGGTTCTGACCAGATTTACCATGGCGTCATAATACCCCGCCAGGTATGCTTTATCAAGCGGTACATCGTATTCGTCAATCAATATGATCGTACTTTGCCCATAATGCTTATGCAGAAAGCGAGATAAGGTTAGAAGACTTTTCGATAAAACTTCATCGGACATTGCATATTCTCCCTGGCTGTCCAGCCCGACAAGTTTCGCATACTGCTGTCGTTCTATTGCCGTCAGTCTGTCGCTCTCTGACAGAAATGAAAATCTGACAGCCTCATCGCCGATAACAGAACGCAGAATCCTTTTTGCCGCTTCGAAATTTTCCCCTCCCACTTCTTTTAAGCTGATTGAGATGACAGGAAATTTCCCCATATATTTATCACAAAGATCCTTTTCTCCGGAGATTTCCAATCCGTCAAAAAGTGTTCCGTCACTGCCTGCTTCAAAGAAATACTTCAACATGCTCATATTCAGGGTTTTCCCAAATCGTCTTGGACGGGTGAACAAATTCAGATATGCAATGTGCTCCAGAAGGTCTTTAATCATCCTTGTTTTATCGACATAGTAAAATCCGTCTTTCCGGATTCTTCCAAAATCCTCAATTCCTATGGGTAGATTTGCTTTTCCTGCCATACTGTACCACCTATATCAATCCTGTTGCGCACTACGTTTTATCTGAGCCTTTGTAACAGTATATCACATATCCTTGTGAAAATCGCGGTGTATTTCAATAAATCTCTTTCAGTTAACGACATCAGGAATTCCGCCTTCGGCCTTGCTGCTCACAGTAACATTTCCTGCATTTGGTCCTGTATCAAAAAACAGTGCAGATATTGCTGTGCGTGCCCTTTCAGGTTATAATGCAAGAGAAGATCAAAATCCTACAGGAGCACCGCACAAATGCATCAGGAATGTTTTCACTGCGATATCAACCAGATGAAAAAGATAAGCCGTTTTATGCAGCTGGATCAGGCAGCAGAGAACCGGCTGATCAAACTTACAGACGATTATCTTAAGACCTGTGACATGACAAAAACAAATCCGGATATCATGGGCGAAATATGGGCTGTGATCAAGAATGTCCTGGGAACGGACAATCCCTACAAAGAGATCAAAAGTTATTATAATCAGCTTGTCCTGTCCATGTCGGACCTGATCGATGATCTTATTCACGGAAGGAGCAACCGTCTGGTATGCGGTTTAAAACTTGCCATTGCCGGAAATCTCATAGACTTCGCGGCGAAACATAAATTCGACGAAAACTCCTTCAAAGAAACGATAGAAAATATTTCTGGCACAGAACTCGCCATCGACCACTCAGCGCAGCTGTTTGATGTGCTGAAGGACAGCCGTACCCTGCTGTACCTGGGTGATAACTGCGGCGAGATTGTATTGGACAAGCACTTTATTTTACTGTTAAAAGAATACTATCCGAATCTGCAGGTATTCTACGGCGTACGCGGGAAGCCGATCGTCAATGACGTTACAATCGAAGATGCCCGCGAAGTCTGTATGGAAGAAGCCGCCACGGTAATCTCCAACGGTGACGGCTCTCTTGGCACTGTCTTACATAGAACATCCACAGAATTTCAGGAAATATTCACCACCGCAGATGTTGTAATCTGCAAAGGGCAGGGAAATTATGAGGGACTGGCTGACTGCCGCCGGGAGAATGTCTTCTTTCTGTTTATGGCCAAATGCAGCCTTGTCGCCGCTCCGCTTGGTATCGACAGAATGTCAATCGTCTGCATGAAGAAGCCTCTATATCTGTGATAATTAATTTCATGGCACGCCTCCTCACTAGGATCATTCTATCATATCGGAGAGGCAAACACCACCTACCCTTTCACAACTCCCACTGTCTTCAGTTTCCTGACCGGCGTTACGATATCCGTCTGCTGTGCCATGACCTCATCGATATCCTTGTAAGCAAACCTGCACTCCTCGGCCACATCATTCTTCTTCCGCTTGCCGAGGACAACTCCCTGCTCTTTCAAGTCCACGATTACCTGTTCCGTCGTAAACGCATTCATTGCACCGGTTCTGGAATAAGCCCGGCCGGCGCCGTGTGACGAAGTATGGAAAGACTCGGGATTCCCTTTGCCTTCTACCACGTAGCTGTAAGATCCCATGGCGCCCGGTATGACTGCCCGCTCTCCCAGCCTTACCCTTGTGGCCCCTTTGCGGTGCACCCAGACATTCGCATCGTAATGATTTTCCAGCGCGGCGTAATTATGGTGGCAGTTGATCTGATCGGTAAAAGAAACCATCCGCCCCGCATATCTTTCGATATGCTCCTTTACGATACCGCATACCCGCTCCATCATGCGCTCTCTGTTCTCGTAAGCATAGTCCAGCGCAA
>Ga0137306_102589_pt1 | contig 14853 bp, 15 predicted proteins | sample Inofroosms_March_FD_97187 | JGI IMG/M metagenome (GOLD analysis project Ga0137306, IMG submission 97187) | Mouse cecal microbial communities from Vienna, Austria - N-Acetylneuraminic and N-Acetylglucosamine D2O microcosms_March | ecosystem: Host-associated > Mammals > Digestive system > Large...
CAGTCAATAAGGGCCTGCGGAGGTTGAAAAAAATTTGGATTTTTCTCGTTGAGGTGCATCCGAAAACACGGAAAAACCGCCTGACAGGTGAGGAGGGACAAGCCTCCCCACTAACAACCCAGCGGGAAACTTGTACGCATAGGCCCCCCGTTTTATACTATTTCTTGATAAAATCATTTAAATTAGGCGGAGGATATGGTAAAATAAATCTGGGAGATGAAAATGGCTGGCAGATATCAATTTAGTGAGGAAGAAATAAAAGCGATAGAGCAAAAACGCAGGGAAAATAAGGATAAATGTCCAGGAGCTGAAAGTGATCCACAGCGGAAAGACGATTCGGTTAGTGTTTCGGAATGAGGCTGGATTTGGGCGGATCAACAAGCCCAAATACTGCTGGTGTGAAAAAGGGATTCGTCCCGGTGTGCCTTGCCACCATATACGCCTGAAATGAACCCTATTGAACAGATTTGGAAAGAAATTCGAAAGCGTGGATTCCATAACGAAGTATTTGCAAATTGGTTTTAATACTTTTATATTTCCGGTGTTACTTCCATGATATAATATCATAGCGGTTTCTCCTCAAATTGAGATTTGTTGAGCCGATTACAGCACAGGATGCCTGTCATATCAATGTTCCTCTGTAAAAATCACCGGAGTTATATTCTAACAACGCTTCTTTCAAAAGGGCCTAAATATTTCTCATTTCCATATTGACATGCAGAGCAGATAGTGATATATTTATCCTATAAAGAGATGAATACATCTCATTAATTGGAGGCGCAATATGAAAAAGAATTCGGTAAGGGTCTGGGTTGGCTGTGGAATTTTCTGCATCGCGGCGGTGCTGCTCTCAGTCTGGTACGCTGTCACATTTAACGATTCGCGGCTGGTTGTTCTGATGGACTTTGAAAGCTACGCCTTCACCCCGAGGGATCTGCCCATGATCGTCTCCATCCTGCTCGCCTGCGTCTACGTGCTTGCCCTGTTTATCCGGCTTTTTATCAGCATCGGGAAAAAGCAGAGAGACCCTGCGGCGTCAAACACAACCCGCAGGCTCAATCCCAAGCTGGGGCTTCTGGGGCTGCTGGGATTTTTGGGCTTTGCCGGTTTCTGGACCTATTCCGTCACCGGCGATGTGTCCCCCTTTGTGTTCCTCCTGTTCTTCGGCTTTTTTGGATTTTTCTATGAAGGCAAGATGTCCGGTACCTTTATGGACGAACGCTTCCGGGAAAATGCCGCCCGCGCCCAGCTGACCTCGTACAAAATCACATTCAAAATCACTCTGATCGTATTGATTATTCTCTGCCGGGGGAAGCTGTTCGGCAGTATGGAATACACCCTGATGGCTGTCATCATTGTGCTGTCCCTCACCCTGGCGCTGGGTATTTTTCTCCAGGAATATCTGCTGTACCGCTATGACCACGACGATCACATGGAGGAAGGCGAGGCGTAAGGAATGGCCTTGTTTGAGTGCCGGTTAAAAAAGTACCGTCAGCTGAAGGAGCTGACCCAGGAGCAGCTGGCCGCGCAGGTGGGGGTGCGCCGGGAAACCATCATGCGGCTGGAAAAGGCGCAGTACAACCCCTCTCTGAAATTGGCGATTGACATTTCAAGGGCGGTTGAGGCGCCCATTGAAGAGCTGTTTATTTTCGACTGATGGACTTTTGTCAGGAAACGCCCCGCTATACCCCCTGCAAATCAAAGGCCGGGGTGTACTCCTCCCGGGCGGAGGAGAGGTCCTGGCAGTAGCCGTCCGTGATGCCCAGGTTCTCCATGTAGGCCGCGGCGGCCCGGTACTCCCCGCCCCGCACCCGCCGGGCCAGGGAGCCCTCCGCTCCGGGCTGGGGGGTGTACTGGGCCATGAGGGAGAAGAGGACCTGCCCCGGGCGGAAGGTTTTTGACAACCAGTCCATCACCGCCTTGGCGTTGTCCAGGGCCCCGGGCAGCAGCAGGTGGCGGATCACCACCCCCCGCCGCAGCAGCCCGTCCTCTATCACGTAGTCCCCCGCCTGCCGGTGCATCTCCACAATGGCGGCGGAGGCGGCCTCGAAGTAGTCCGCCGCGCCGCTGTACCGCTCCGCCAGGGCCCGGTCCGCGTACTTCATGTCCGGCAGCCAGATCTGGACCCGGCCCTCCAGGCTCCGCAGGGTCTCCACCCGCTCGTAGCCCCCGGTGTTCCACACCACCGGAACCGGCAGGGGCTCCTCCAGGGCCTCCCGGATGGCGGGGGCGAAGGGGGTGGGGCTCACCAGATCAATGTTGTGGGCCCCCTGGGCGATGAGCTCCAGGAAGATCTCCCGCAGCCGGGGGACAGACACGGTCCTGCCGAACCCCTCCCGGCTGATCCGCCCGTTCTGGCAGTACACGCACCCCAGCACGCACCCGGAGAAGAACACCGCCCCACTGCCCCTGGTCCCGCTCAAGCAGGGCTCCTCCCAGCGGTGGAGCATGGCCCGGGCCACCACCGGGGCGCTGGGCATGGCGCAGAAGCCCTCCCCGGCAGTCTCCGTGCGCAGGGCGGCGCACCGGCGGGGGCAGAGGGTGCAGATCATGCCAGCAGGTCCTCCAGCTCCTCTGTCAGGCGGCCGAAGAGGTCCAGGGCGTCCTGCACCGGCTGGGACGTGCTCATGTCCACCCCCGCCAGCTTCAGCAGGGACACCGGATCCGTGGAGCAGCCGCCGCTCAAAAACCGCAGGTAGTCCGCCGCCGCCTCCGGCCCGCCGGTGAGGATGCGCTCCGAGAGGGCCATGGCCGCGGAGAAGCCGGTGGCATACTGGTAGACGTAGAACCGGCGGTAGAAGTGGGGAATGCGGGCCCACTCCATCTCGATGTCCCGGTCCACCTCCACGTGATCGCCGTAGTAGAGCTGGTTGAGCCGGTAGTAGGTCTCGCACAGCCGCTGGGCGGTGAGAATCTCCCCGGCCTGGACCATCCGGTGGATGTCCAGCTCAAACTCCGCAAACATGGTCTGGCGGTACAGGGTGGTGCGGAACTGCTCCAGGAAGTAGTTGATGAGCACCGCCCGCTGCTGCCGGTCCTCTGTCTTTTCCAGCAGGCGGCGCATGAGCAGGGCCTCGTTGCAGGTGGAGGCCACCTCCGCCACAAAGAGGACGTATCCGGCGTACACCGGGGGCTGGCTGCGGTTGCTGAGATAGGAGTGCATGGCGTGACCCAGCTCGTGGGCCAGGGTGAACTCGCTGTGGAGATCGTCCTTGTGGTTGAGGAGAATATAGGGGTGGACGGCGCAGCCGCAGGAGTAGGCCCCGCTGCGCTTGCCCTCGTTCTCATAGATATCCATCCAGCGGGCCTCAAAGCCGGAGGCGGCGATGCGCCGGTAGTCCTCCCCCAGGACCCCCACCGCCTCCAGCACCTCCTCCCGGGCCTGGGAGAAGGGGATGGTCCGCTGGGAGGCGGGGACGATGGGGACGAAGAGATCGTACATGTGCAGCGTCTCCAGCCCCAGGGCCCGCTTGCGCAGGGCCATATAGCGGTACATCTTGTCCATGTTCCGGTGGACCGTGCCGATGAGGCTGTGGTACACCGCCTCCGGCACCTCCGACAGGGCCATGGCGCTGGCCAGGGTGCTCTCGTACTTCCGGGACCGGGAGTAGAACAGATCCTTGGTCACGGAGCCGCGCAGCATGGCGGCCAGGGCGTTGCGGCTGCCGCCGTAGGCGGCGTAGAGGGCGTGGAAGGCGTTTTTCCGCAGGGTCCTGTCGCCGCTCTCCAGAAGGGAGATATAGGAGCCGTTGGTCAGCGGATGCTCCCGGCCCTGGCTGTCGGCCACAGGGGGGAATTTCAGGTCCGCGTCAATGAAGCTGTTGAAGATCTCCCCCGGGAATCCGCCCACCTCCCCGGCGCCGGCCAGCAGCTTCTCCTCCGCCGGGGAGAGGATGTGGGCCCTCTGGGAGCGGGCCCTGGTGAGATACCGGCGGTACTTCTCCAGGGCGGGGAGATCTGCATAGAAGGCGTCCAGGGTCTCCTCCGGGATGGCCGCCAGCTCCGGGTCCTCAAAGGCCAGGGCGCTGCTGAGCTGGACCAGGAAGGTGACCGCCCGGCCCATCATGTCCTGGTAGACCGGGTTGGCGGTGTCCTCGTCCCGGCGCAGGGAGGCGTAGGTCCGCACCCGGTCCACCTGCCGGTCCGCCCGCTCCCCCAGCTCCAGGTAGTCAAAGAGGGCCTGGGCCGACGTTCCCAGCCGCCCCCGGTAGGCTCCCAGCTCCTCCGGCAGGCTCTGGCAGGCCGCGAAGGCCTCCTCCCAGGCCTGATCGCTGGGAAACAGATCCTCGACGCTCCAGCAGTCCGCCGGATTCTGCTCGCTTCTCTTTTTGATGGTCAATACATGCTTCATGGTCTCCATCCTTTCTGGCGCGGACATTCTCCCGCGCCGGCGGCCTCTATTTTAGCACGTTTTTCCCCCGGGGGCAAGGGGCGCGGCGCCGTGGCCGGGCGGCGGAGGGAAAGCGGAAGAATTGTTTGCGATTTCCTTAAAATTCTCCTGCCGGGGTTGACGCTGGGGGAATGCTGGGCTATAGTATAGCAAAAACCCTCCAGGCGCGGCCTGGACAAGACGGAGGAGGCCATGGCGGAAATGGACAAAAGAAGGCGGGCGCTGACCATCCCGAACCTGCTCTCTGCCTTTCGGATCCTGCTGGTGCCGGTGATGGCGGCGCTCTACTGCGGGGCGGGAAACTACCCCCTCACCGCCGGGGTGCTGCTTCTCAGCGGGGCCACGGACGTGGCGGACGGATATATCGCCCGGCGGTTCCATATGGTCAGCGATCTGGGGAAGGTGCTGGACCCGGTGGCGGACAAGCTGACCCAGGCGGCAGCCCTGGGGTGCCTGCTGACCCGGTTTGAGGCCATGTGGTGGGTGCTGGGGGTGCTGGTATGCAAGGAGACCGTCATGGCGGTGCTGGGGGTGCTGGTCATCCGGCACACCGGCCAGGTCCACAGCGCGGCCTGGCACGGAAAGCTGGCTGCCTGCGTTCTCTACGGGGTCATTCTGATCCACGTGGTCTGGTACCAGATCCCGGCGGAGATCTCGGCCCTGCTGGCGGCGGCAGGGGCGGCGGCCATCCTGCTGAGCCTGACCCTGTACACCCTGTCCCATGTCCGGCGGCTGCTGGGCAAATCACAATCACAGGAGGACTGACCCATGGACCGCTCAAAAACCCGCCTCTCCACAGGGGGACGGTCAAGCAGCTCCTGCTTTACTTCCTGCTCTTTCTGGCGGGGGACCTGCTCAGCTCCATTGCCTTTGATCTGCTCTTCTCCCTGATACCGCTCCGGGCCAGATGGATGTACCTGCTTCTGCGGTCGCTGGGCGCGCTGGGCCTGACGTGGCTGCTGTTCTGGCTGTACACCACGCATGTCCTGGGCCGCGCCATGGCGGACTTCGGCGTCACATTGTCCGTCAGGGGCTGGGCCGCCGCTGCGGCTGTGCTGCTTCCGGCGGGGGTGACGGCGGTGTACGGCTCCCTGGGCCGTTGGACAGCCAGCCCGATCCCCCTGGGGGAGGCCGCCGGGACCATAGCCGCCTCCCTGGCCCTTGCGCTGAAGGCGGGCGTGACGGAGGAGATGCTCTTCCGCGGCTATATGATGACGCTGGTCCGGGAGCGGTGGAGCAGGCGGGCCGCCATCCTGGCCCCCTCCGTCCTCTTCGCCTGCGCCCACCTCATCGGTCTGGAGACCTTCAGCCCGGCGGGAGTCGCGCTGCTGGTGGTCAGCGGCTCCCTGGTGGGGATCATGTTCTCCCTGGCGGCGGACAGGGGCGGCTCCGTGGGCAGCAGCGCCGTGATCCACACGGTCTGGAATCTGGTGATGGTGACGGACATTCTCCACATCACCACGGCCCAGGGGGCCTACGGCTCCCCGCTCCTCTCCGTGGTCATCCCCTGGGAGAACGTGCTGCTGACCGGCGGGGACTTCGGCGTGGAGGCCTCGGTCATCTCGGCGGCGGGCTACGGCGCGGTGTGCTGCGCGGTCCTGCTGGCGGGGAAAAAAGGAAATAAGCCGCACCTTTGATCATTTTGGGTAAACCGGGGCAAGTGACGCCCCCTCCTACATACTCTTCTTCGGCGCAGGATATTATTGACACGCAGAGCGGCGTGACCATCAAGGTCACGCCGCTCTCTGCCGCCGGATGAAACCGGTGAGCCATCTCAGTGGTGGAACAGCCGCATCCCGGTAAAGGCCATCACCATGTCGTAGTCGTTGCACTTGCCGATGACCAGATCATCCCGGATGGACCCGCCGGGCTCAGCGATATACCGCACGCCGCTGCGCCGGGCCCGCTCGATGTTGTCCGGGAAGGGGAAGAAGGCGTCGCTGGCCAGGGCCACCCCCTTGCGGTTGTCCAGCCATGCCCGGGCCTCCTGGCTTGTCAGGGGCGCGGGGCGCTGGGTGAAGCAGCGCTGCCAGCTGCCGTCCTGGCACACATCCTCCTCGTTGCCGTTGATATAGCTGTCAATGACGTTGTCCCGCTCCGGCCGGCCCAGCTGGGGCAGGAAGGGCAGGGAGAGGACCTTGGGGTGCTGGCGCAGGTGCCAGGTGTCCGCCTTGGTCCCCGCCAGGCGGGTGCAGTGGATGCGGCTCTGCTGGCCCGCGCCCACGCCGATGGCCTGGCCGTCCACGGCGTAGCACACGGAGTTGGACTGGGTGTACTTGAGGGTGATGAGGGCCACGATCAGATCCCGCCGGGCGCTCTCCGGCAGCTCCTGGTTGGCGGTGACAATGTTGTCCAGCAGGGAGGGGACCACCTTGTACTCGTTGCGGCCCTGCTGGAAGGTGACGCCGTACACGTCCTTGGTCTCCTGGGGCGCGGGGACATAGCCGGGATCAATGGAGACGATGTTGTAATTGCCCTTCCGCTTGGCCTTCAGAATCTCCAGGGCCTTGCCGGTGTAGCCGGGGGCGATGACGCCGTCGGATACCTCCCGGGCGATGAGGCGGGCGGTGGTCTCGTCACACACATCGCTCAGCGCCGCCCAGTCCCCGAAGGAGCACAGCCGGTCCGTACCGCGGGCCCGGGCGTAAGCGCAGGCCAGAGGGCTCTCGTCCAGCTCCGGGATATCGTCCACAAAGCAGGCCTGCTTGAGGGCGCGGCTCAAAGGCAGGCCCACGGCGGCGGAGGTGGGGGAGACGTGCTTGAAGGACGTGGCGGCGGGCAGGCCGGAGGCCTCCCGCAGCTCCTTCACCAGCTGCCAGGCGTTCAGCGCGTCCAGAAAATTGATGTAGCCAGGCTTGCCGTTGAGCACCGTCACCGGCAGATCGCCGCCGTCCCGCATAAAGATGCGGGCGGGCTTCTGGTTGGGGTTGCAGCCGTATTTCAGTTCCAGCTCGTTCATGAACTCTTCCCTTTCTCGCACATTTGACAAAAGTGATCTGTTGTTCCTTCCCCCTTTTCTCTCAAGAAAACAGAGGCAGCAGGAACGTCAGGGGTCCTTCGGGCACGCTCCAGCCATAAGAGCCTGCTCTTCCGCTGTATGATTAAAGAGTGATATTAAACCTTCAGCTCCGCCCGCATCCCCTCGTCCGGATACCGGGCCAGCAGGGGGGCAATCTCCTGGGCCAGGAACTCCGTCACCTGTCCCGGGGCCCGGCCCACGTACTGCTCCGGGTCCATCTGGGCCTCGATCTCCTCCCGGGTGAGGGGGAAGAGGGGGTCCGCCACAATGCGGTCAATGAGATCGTTCTGCCCGCCCTCCAGCTTCACCCGCCGGGCGGCGGCGTGGGAGTGCTCCCGCAGGGCCTCGTGGAGCTCCTGACGGCTGCCGCCCCGCTTCACCGCCTCCATCATCACGTTCTCCGTGGCCATGAAGGGCAGCTTCTCCATCACCCGGCGGCGGACCACCCGCTCATAGACCACCAGCCCGGCGGTGATGTTGATATACAGCTCCAGGATGGCGTCCACAGCCAGAAACGCCTCGCTCACCGCCAGACGCTTGTTGGCGCTGTCGTCCAGGGTCCGCTCGAACCACTGGGTGGCCGCGGTCATGGCCGGGTTCACCCCGTCCTGGATGACGAACCGGGCCAGGGCGCAGATGCGCTCACTCCGCATGGGGTTGCGCTTGTAGGGCATGGCGGAGGAGCCGATCTGGCTCTTCTCAAAGGGCTCCTCCATCTCCTCAAAGGACTGGAGCAGCCGCAGGTCTGTGGCGAACTTGCAGGCGGACTGGGCCACCCCGGACAGGGCCCCCAGCACATAGGCGTCGGTCTTGCGGGAGTAGGTCTGGCCGGACACGGCCACGCACCGGGCAAAGCCCATCTGCTCCGCCACCAGCGCCTCCAGCCGCTTCACCTTCTCCTCGTCCCCCTCAAACAGCTCCATGAAGCTGGCCTGGGTGCCGGTGGTGCCCTTGGCGCCCCGCAGGCGCAGGACGGAGAGCTGGAACTCCAGGTTCTCCATGTCCATCTTCAGCTCGTTCATCCACAGCGCTGCCCGCTTGCCCACCGTGGTCAGCTGGGCGGGCTGGAGGTGGGTGTAGGCCAGACAGGGCAGGCCCTTGTACTGGTCCGCAAAGGCGGAGAGGTTGCGCAGCACCTGGGCGCACTTGCGCAGGGTGAGATTCATGGCGTCCCGGAGGATGAGGATGTCCGTGTTGTCCCCTACGTAGCAGCTGGTAGCCCCCAGGTGGATAATCCCCTCGGCGGCCGGACACTGCTGCCCGTAGGCGTAGACGTGGCTCATCACGTCGTGGCGGACCTGCTTCTCCCGGGCCTCGGCCACGTCATAGTTGACGTCCTCTGCGTGGGCCTCCAGCTGGTCAATCTGCTCCTGGGTGATGTTCAGCCCCAGCTGCCGCTCCGCCTTGGCCAGGGCGATCCACAGCCTGCGCCAGGTGCGGAACTTGTGGTTCTCCGAGAAGAGGTACTGCATCTCCCGGCTGGCGTACCGGGTGGAGAGGGGGGAGGTGTAGCCGTCACGGTTGCGTTCCATGGTTTCCCTCCCCGTGCTTGTTGATGATGACCGTCTGGTGTGCGCCGCCGTCCAGGGCGATGTACCGGACGAACAGGGACACCTTGTTGTCCTCGTTGAGGCTCTCCCACAGCGCCCGGGCCAGCTCCTCCGGGGACCCGGCCTCCAGGGACACCGGAATGGGCTCCCCGGCAAAGGAGGGCAGGGGGTTCCCGTCTCCCTGGTAGGTGCTGATGAAGTGGCCCGCACCCGCCGGGGGATTCTCGTACTCGAAGAAGTACCGGCAGCAGCAGTCCGGGTCCCCGTCCAGGCTCTTGAGGATGGACATTGCGTACTTGCCGCCGGGCAGGACCACGCCGGAGATCCGGGGGGTCCAGTTGGGACCGTCGGGCTCAAAGGTGCGGCTGTGGAGGCCGTGGCGGTAGCAGTGGCCGGCGGCCATGGCGTCCCGGATGGTGTCGGTCTGGTCCCCGTTGGTGACGATGGTGACCCCGCTCTCCAGCCGCCGCACCGGGTGGTAGATGATGAGGGAGGGATCGGTCATTTTGCTCTCGTCAAAGGCCCGGGTGCGGATGCCGTCCGCCGTCTCCTCGAAGATCCGGTTCCGGCTGTTCTCGCTGCGGCCCATGATGAAATAGGCGATGACCGCGTTGTCCCCGCTGCGGCCCAGCAGGATGCCCCGGCCGGGGTAGCTGTTGCCCCGCAGAAGGGCGCACAGGTCCTGTCTCATAGCTTCTTCTCCTTTTCTTCCGCAATTCCGGCGGCCACCTGCTCCGCCGCCTGGGGCAGCAGGATCCACTCCGCCTGCTCCATCACCCGGCGCTGCAAAGTCTCCGGCGTGTCCCCGGGCAGCACGTCCACCGCCTTCTGGGCGATGATCCGGCCCCCGTCGGGGATGGCGTTGACGTAGTGGACCGTGGCTCCGGTCACCTTGACGCCGCAGTCCAGGGCCGCCCGGTGGACCCCCAGGCCGTAGAACCCCTTTCCGCAGAAGGAGGGGATCAGGGCCGGGTGGATGTTGATGATGGGCCCCGGGAAGCGGTCAATAAAATCCCCGGACAGGATGCCCAGAAAGCCGGCCAGCACGGCCATGTCGATCTTGTGCTCCGCCAGGGCGGCCAGGACCCGCTCCTCAAACCCCGCCTCCCGGCGGGGAATGACGGCGCAGGGGACATGGGCCCTCTCCGCCCTGGCAATGGCCCCCGCGCCGGGCTTGTCGGCGATGACCAGGGCGATCTCGCCGCTTTTCAGTGCCCCCCGGGCCTGACTGTCCAGGAGGGCCTGGAGGTTGGTGCCGCCGCCGGAGACCAGCACGGCGATCCGCGCGGTCAGCATAGGACCACCCGGTCCTCGCCGCCGGGGACGATCTCCCCGATGACCCGGGCGCCCATGCCCTCCCCGTTGAGGGCGGAGGCGGCCTTGTCCGCGTCCTCCTTGGCCACCACCAGCACCATGCCGGTGCCCATGTTGAAGGTGTTGAACATGTCGTGCTCGGAGACATTCCCCTTGCGCTGGATGATGCGGAAGATGGGATCAATCCACAGGGAGGACTTCTCGATCCTGGCCGTCACGCCCTGGGGCAGGCACCGGGGGATATTCTCATAGAAGCCGCCGCCGGTGATGTGGCTGATGCCGTGGATATCGGCGGCCTGGAGGGCGGCCAGCACGGGCTTGACGTAGATCCGGGTGGGGCGCAGCAGCTCCTCCCCCAGGGTGCGGCCCAGCTCCTCGCTCCACTCGTTCAGATCCACGTTCTCCACGTCCAGCGCCTTGCGCACCAGGGAGAAGCCGTTGGAGTGGATGCCCTCGGAGCCCAGGGAGAGGATCACGTCCCCGGGCCGGACCCGGGCGTTGTCCACCATTTTGTCCCGGTCCACCACGCCCACGGCGAACCCGGCCAGATCGTAGTCCTGGGGGGCCATGAGGCCGGGGTGCTCGGCGGTTTCGCCGCCGGTGAGGGCGCAGCCCGCCTGGACGCAGCCCTCGGCCACGCCGGAGACAATGGCGGCCACCTTCTCCGGCTCGTTCCTGCCGATGGCGATATAGTCCAGGAAGAACAGGGGCCTGGCGCCGCAGCAGATGATGTCGTTGACGCACATGGCCACGCAGTCGATGCCGATGGTGTCGTGGCGGTCCATCAGCTGGGCAATGCGGATCTTGGTGCCCACGCCGTCGGTGCCGGAGACCAGACAGGGGCGGGCCATGCCGGCCACGTCCAGCTGGAACAGGCCGCCGAAGCCGCCGATGCCGTCGGTCACACCGGGGATCATCGTCCGGGCCACGTGCTTTTTCATCAGCTCCACAGCCCGGTATCCGGCGGTGATGTCCACGCCCGCGGCCGCGTAGGCGGCGGAGTAACTTTCGCTCATCTTGCCTCTCGCTTTCTTGATGAAGTAGTCATTCTTTTCTTTTGAAAAAGAAAAGAATCAAAAGAAAACTTGAACCGGGCCTCTGCCGGCAGAACGCGGGTATGGCGTTTTTCTTTTTGCCTCTTTTTCTCTGTTCGCAAAGAAAAAGAAGAGAAAGATCATTCCTTTCCGGTCCAGCAGTAGGTGCAGATCCTGCTCCTGTCGATGCCGATGGCCTCCAGAAGGCCGTTCAGGGACTGGTAGCCCAGGGAGCTGAAGCCCATGTCCTCGCAGATGGTCTTCAGCAGGCACCGGCCCCGCTGGGTGGCGCCGTCGGCGTACTCGTCCAGGTGCTCCTGGCCCTCGTCCCCCTCCAGCTTCTGGATCGTGGCCCGGGCCAGCAGCTCCATGTCGGAGTTGCTGCGGGAGAAGTTGAGGTACTTGCACCCGTACATGATGGGCGGGCAGGCGGAGCGCATGTGGACCTCCTCCGCGCCGCAGCTGTAGAGAAACTCAATGGTCTCCCGCAGCTGGGTGCCCCGGACGATGGAGTCGTCCACAAAGAGGAGCTTCTTGTTCTCAATGAGCTCAGGCACCGGGATCTGCTTCATCTTGGCCACCTGATTGCGGATGTTCTGGCTGGAGGGCATGAAGGACCGGGGCCAGGTGGGGGTGTACTTCACAAAGGGCCGGGCAAAGGCCGTGCCGGACCGGTTGGCAAAGCCGATGGCGTGGGGGATGCCGGAGTCGGGCACGCCGGCCACATAGTCCACCTTGGGCAGCTGGCCCTGGGCAATCTCGTCCCGGGCCATGATCTCCCCGTTGCGGTAGCGCATGAGCTCCACGTTCACGCCCTCGTAGTTGGAGTTGGGGTAGCCGTAGTAGGTCCAGAGGAAGGCGCAGATGCGCATCTCCTCCCCCGCCGGGGCCAGCGTCTCCCAGCCCTCCGCCGTCACCCGGACGATCTCCCCGGGGCCCAGCTCGTGGTCCGTGTCATAGCCCAGCTTCCGGTAGGCAAAGGACTCAAAGGACACGCAGCAGCCGTCCTCCCCCCGGCCGACGAGCACCGGCAGGCGGCCCAGCTTGTCCCGGGCGGCGATGATGCCCCTGTCCGTGAGCAGGAGGATGGTGGCGGAGCCGTCGATCGCCTGCTGCGCGTAGCGGATGCCCTCCACCAGAGTTTCCTGCTGGTTGATGAGGGCGGCGATGAGCTCGGTGGCGTTGACCTTGCCGGAGCTCATGGCCATGAACTGAACGCCGTGGGTGGAGAAGTAGCGCTCCACCAGCGCCTCGGCGTTGTTGATAATGCCCACGGTGGTGATGGCGTAGAGCCCCAGGTGGGAGCGCACCAGCAGGGGCTGGGGGTCCGTGTCGCTGATGCAGCCCATGCCGCTGCTGCCCCGGAACTTCACCACGTCCTTTTCAAATTTGGTCCGGAAGGGGGTGTTCTCAATGTTGTGGATCTGGCGCTGGAAGCCGGCCGCGCCGTCGTAGACCACCATGCCCCCCCGGCGGGTACCCAGGTGGGAGTGGTAGTCCACGCCGAAGAATACGTCCAGAACGCAGTCCCGCTTGGAGACCGCTCCAAAAAAGCCGCCCATTCTCTGCTCCTTCCCTTACGCGCCGAATACCCGGCGCATCATCTCCTGATAGGCCTCCTCCACGTTGCCCAGATCCCGGCGGAAGCGGTCCTTGTCCAGCTTCTCCCCGGTCCGGCTGTCCCAGAAGCGGCAGGTGTCGGGGGAGATCTCGTCGGCCAGGACAATGGAGCCGTCGCTGAGGCGGCCGAACTCCAGCTTGAAGTCGATGAGCCGCACGCCGCACTCGGCGAAGAAGGCCTTCAACACCTCGTTGACCTTCAGGGCCATGGTCCGGATAGTCTCGATCTCCTCCCGGGTGGCCAGCTTCAGGGCCAGGGCGTGGGAGGTGTTGAGCAGGGGGTCGTGGAGGCCGTCGTTCTTGTAGGAGAACTCAAAGGTGGGCTCGTCGAACACAATGCCCTCCTCCACGCCGTAGCGCTTGGCAAAGGAGCCGGCGGAGACGTTGCGGATGATGACCTCCAGGGGCACGATCTCCACCTTCTTCACCACCGTCTCCCGGTCGCTGAGCTCCTCCACAAGGTGGGTGGGGATGCCGGCGGCGGCGAGCTTGCCCATGAGGAAGTTGCTCATGCGGTTGTTCACCGCGCCCTTGCCCCGGATGGTGCCCTTCTTGGTGCCGTCGAAGGCGGTGGCGTCGTCCTTGTAGGAGACGATCACCAGTTCCGGGTCCGTGGTGGCAAAGACCTTCTTGGCCTTGCCCTCGTAGAGCTGGGTTGTCTTTTCCATAGTGTACAGTTCCTCCCAAACAGATTGTCTAACAGTTTGATTCCTTTTCTCTCCAGAAAAAGAAGGATTACAAAGCAGAAAACTCCTCCGCGGCCGCCGCGTCGGCGGCCAGGGCCTTTTCCGCCCCGGCGGCCCGGTGCCCGTCCAGCTTTTTCGCAAGGCCGGCGTCCTCCACGGCCAGGATCTGCACGGCAAGCAGAGCGGCGTTGACGGCTCCGTCGATGGCAACAGTGGCAACCGGAATCCCGGAGGGCATTTGCACCGTGGACAGGAGGGCGTCAACGCCGTCCAATGCGTTGGATTTCAGGGGGATGCCGATGACGGGCAGGGTGGTCTGAGCGGCCAGGGCCCCGGCCAGATGGGCGGCCATGCCGGCGGCGGCGATGAGCGCGCCATAGCCCCTCTCCCGGGCCTCCCGGGCAAACTGGGCGGCCTGGGCGGGGGTGCGGTGGGCGGAGTAGACGTGGACCTCAAAGGGCACGCCGAAGGACCGCAGGGTCTCCGCAGCCTTCCGGACGACGGGCAGATCGCTGGCGCTGCCCATGATGACGGCGACTTTCTTCATAAGCTGCTCCTCCTCTATCTCTACTATATAAAATAACAGGCGGACCCTGCACGGCTTCCCCCGGACGGCAGGCCCCAAAAAACGCAAAGGGACAGCCCTCCCCTGGCGGGGATCAGACTGCCCAGACGGCCGGCATGGAGCGCCCCGCCCGTTTCCGCGTGGTGCTCCACAGTTCCGTCAGTAGCGGGCAGGTCTATTGCATATTTGCAGGGGGCAAAAAATACACCTTTAGGCTACCATTTTCCCGCGAAAAAGGCAAGGCGAATACTGTATGAATTAACGGCGGCTTTTTCCGCCCCCTCTATGAAACTTCCATAAATCCGTGAAATTTTCCGCTTTTCCCTTGACTTCCGGAGGAATTTATGGGATAGTTTTTCATGAGAAACCGCAGCTTCGCCGGGAGGTGGTCCTGTTGAGAAATAATCTGTGCGCCCCGCTCCAGACAGGGCCCGCGCTCCCGTTCATATGGCTGTTTTCCCGGTGTCGCAGGCAGGACTATCCGTCTGCGGAGGCCGGGCTTTTCTTTTAGAAGGGAGGATGCGCGCATTATGCTTAGAAGCTACGACTGCAAGATCGTGCTGTCCGACGGCAGCGAGTACCCGGGCTGCCGCTTCGGCGCCAGAACGGACCGGGTGTGCGAGATCGTGTTCAACACCTCCATGGTGGGCTACCAGGAGATCGTCTCCGATCCGT
>Ga0137306_102596_pt1 | contig 14839 bp, 15 predicted proteins | sample Inofroosms_March_FD_97187 | JGI IMG/M metagenome (GOLD analysis project Ga0137306, IMG submission 97187) | Mouse cecal microbial communities from Vienna, Austria - N-Acetylneuraminic and N-Acetylglucosamine D2O microcosms_March | ecosystem: Host-associated > Mammals > Digestive system > Large...
AACTTGCAACCGAAAGCAGGATTGTCAATCGGGAAACTGGATTTGATGCGGAACAGGAGCTTCGGGAGCGACATCCCGGACGAGATTTGCAGGAATCTGTCCGTCGCCGCGAACTGTCCTATCAGACCGAACAAGAAATGCGCGAACGGCATCCGGAACGCGCCTTGGAAGAATCTGTCCGTCGCCGCGAACTGTCTTATCAGACCGAACAAGAAATGCGCGAACGGCATCCAGAACGCGCCTTGGAAGAATCTGTCCGTCGCCGCGAACTATCCTATCAGACCGAACAAGAAATGCGCGAACGGCATCCGGAACGAGCTTTGGAAGAATCTGTCCGTCGCCGCGAACTGTCTTATCAGACCGAACAGGAGATGCGCGAACGGCATCCGGAACGAGCTTTGGAAGAATCCTTGTATCGCAAGGAAGTATCTGCTACTGCTGGAATTGAGTTTACGCGCCGCAACGAGGACCTTGCAGCTGAAAGCAAGGTTGCAAATCGTGAATCCAGTTACGAAGCCGAGGAACGATTCCGGGCACGTTATCCGCTGGCCGTTAGAGCACGTAAATTGGACGATCGGCATGTTACGGACGATGTCGATGAAATGTATAGGACTATGTACCCAGAACGGTATCATGAGCGGCGGGCCATTTATGATGAGCTTGCCCGCGAATACGAAGAGCGTAGCGGCAGGAGATCACGCCGCCGAAGGAGGTAACGAAAATGCCCAAAAGGATATTTGTTATTTTGCTTGCTGTTCTGGTTCTGGCCTTCGCATCCGTCCCGACTTTTGCCGCTGACGGTTCTGGTCGGGGTGTTCTTTCATGGTTTTCGGATGTTGGTGGCTTCATTCGGGACATATTCGTCCCGGATGGCAACTACTTTAACAATCAGCTCTCCCGGCTAAACAGGCATATCAACAGCAGGTTTGCGGGATTGGGCGAGTTGTACCAGATGATAGACAGCTTTTTCAAAACATTAAGCAATCCCCCTCCTGTTTCCCTTAGCCTTACCATCCCCAACAACTTTCTGTTTTCCGGTTATCGCGGTACAAGGGTAGCTTTTATGGCCCCTGCACAGCCCTATTTGAAGCTGATCCGGGATGTTTTAACCGCCGCAGTCTGCCTTTTAACCGCGATCGTCTGCTATCATAAGCTGCGCACTTTTTTTACTGAGGAGGGATAGCATGATCGTTGAGTTTTTCTGCAACCTCTTTTTTTCGATGGCTCATTTTTTAATCAATCTGCTTCCAAAATTCCCATCCTTTAGCGGCCTGAACGTTTCCATGTCTCCGCTCTTCTATGTTGTCCGGCTGCTGAATATGTTTGTGTCCTTCCCAGTAGTAAGCAAGTGCTTATTGATCGTTCTTGTTGTCTACAATCTCAAATTTATATGGTCAATCTTTATGTGGCTATTACGTAAAATTCCGGGGGTGTCATAATGATAGATTTTGGTGCCATTTTCGGCAAGATGTTTGCTCCAATCGGTGCATTCTTTGGGCTGCTGTTCAAGTGTGTTTTCGGCGGCGCCCTGCTCCTGATCTTCGGTGCATTGGTCTATTTCTTTGTCCGGTACAAATTCAATCCCTTAAAGCTCGTGCCGGATGATCTGCGACAGCCGTACATACGCAACAAGTGGCTTGATCTGTTCCGCTGGCTGCTGGTGGATTTTCTTGAGCGCGACCTACACCGAGGGGAATTTAACGAGTATGGTTTTACTTTTTACGTTGGCCGGCAGGGCGCGGGAAAAACAATCTCAATGGTGCGTTACTTGGAGTTAATGAAAGAACGATACCCCAAGTGCATCATTGTGACCAACTTTGCGTATTACCGGTCGGATCACATCATGACCGACTGGCGGGACATGCTGACGCTTCGCAACGGCACAGACGGTATTATCTTTGCGATTGATGAAATCCACTCCGAGTATTCCGCGAAAAGCTGGAACGACGTTCCGGAATCCCTGCTTTCCGAAGTTTCCCAGCAGCGCAAACAGCGTGTAAAGATCGTTGCGACTGCGCAGTTTTTTACCAGAGTGGCTAAGCCATTGCGGGAGCAGGCCGCAACGGTGGTTAGCTGCTCGACGTGGGCAGGCCGCTTGACCAAAAACCGGGAATATGACGCATTGCAATATGCAACTGTCATTGAAAACCCTGCCGTTCTAAAGAAAAAGGTGAAACCCCTGCGCAAGTCCAGCTTTGTCCAGTCGGATGGCCTACGTGCCTGTTATGATACCTTCGAGAAGATTGAACGCATGGCAAAAATCCCGTTTTCCCCGCGCAAAGATCGCGGTGAATCATAAGGAGGTTTCCAGATGCAAACGCCTGCTTATAGCAAAATCTATTCTACCGATCGAAGAGACTACCGGTATAATTACAGAACACAACATCTTGAACGGTTAGAAAAACGCATCCGGCCAAAACAAATTAACGGTGTAACCGGCTGGTCCGTAGAAACCGAAGTAACCGCAGAATTTGAGGTACGTCACCAGCTTTGGGACAAGATGCCTGAATACTGGGTAAATCTTTATGATGATAGAGGGTAAAAAAAAGCCGCTTATGCAAGCGGCTTTCTTTTTTATATTGTGTGACCTCCTCAAAATATTGTTTATGCCTGTACCGGCTCTACTTGTGCGACGGTGAAAAAGTGGGACAGTTTTTTATAATAATGGTTGATGTCTATTTCCTGTTCCGTTTCTTTGCCTTCTGGTGTTTTGGCTGGTACGGTTTCTGTTTTCTTGCTGTATTTCCAGATGTCACATTTTAAAGCGGCTTTCTGTCCTTTACGAACAACAAACCCTCTTTCTTTCCAGCCATTGAAAGTATGTAAAGGAAGCTCCCCAATGCTTTCTAAATACTGTTTAATTTGCTCCTCTGTGAAAATACCAGCATCCAGAGCGGCGTTTACTATTATGGTTGTGTTTGTCATTATGCTAACCTCCATTTTCTATATACCCGATAGGACAGGTGATTGACAAATTTTGTGTGATATGTTATCTTAATAGAGGATAAAGAAACCGCCTTTTTGCTAAAGGTTATCGACTAGGCTTTATCCGCCTATCCGCAGATACCATATGCCACTATGGTATTTGCAGAAGTAGCGGTTGCCGGGATGCGTTACAACGAAATGTAACAGATCGCGAAGCCGTTTACTTTGCATATTCTCACCGCCTTTCTTTTTGGAGGGCGGTTTCTTTATCTGTCTCTATTATACTATATTGAGCGCCTTATATCAATTCGCATATTGCATAAATATAGAGCGCTTTATATGTAGGTTTTTTGCATTGCGTTTTTTGTCGATTCTGTGTTATAATTGCTGTGAAAGGCGGTGATCGCTTATGCCAGCGTCGGAAGCGCAAAAGCGTGCTACAGCAAAATATATCAAAGAAAATTTGCAGGAAATTCGTTTTCGAGTAAAATTCGAGCAGGCTGACCAGATTAAAAAACGCGCTCAAGAGAAGGGTTTCAGTGTACGTGCCTATCTGTTAGACTTAATTCAGCAGGACATGCAGGATGGCAAATAGGTTTCCCGCCAGGTTACCGGCATGGCTGGGAGTGCCCCGCTTTGCGGGGGGTGTGGGGGCTTGCCCCCTCCTTGCTTGCAAGGAGGGCATAGGCGCAGCGGACAGTCAATAGACCGTAGGTTACAAATGGTTACAAATCGGCCTTTACGGTGGATTGTGGTATACTCTGCGAGTGATTTGTAACTGTTTGTAACCTGCGAAAGCTATTTACTTTCCGTGGAGCCTATGGCACAAAAGCTGACCGGCATCTCCGGGTGCAATCTAAGGACGGTATTGTAAAACACGTATGGCGAACAGCGAAGGGTGAACGACAGTGGGGACAAAGGGGAAATTCCGGCATCTGGTCTATACGGATAGAATCAAAATCGAAGCATATCGGAAAGCTGGGAAATCTCCTGCCTATATCGCAAAGGAAATCGGCTGCTCACTCAGTACGATCTACCGGGAATTGAAGCGGGGACACTATGAGCGCATGGAAACCGATTGGAGGATGGTAGGGGCCTACAGTGCGGACATTGCGCAAAAGGATTATGATTATAAGGCTACGTCAAAGGGTGCACAGCTAAAGATCGGGAACGATCACGACTTTGCGGCCTACGTTGAATGCGGAATAGCGGAGAAGCACTATTCCCCTGCAGCAGTATTGGGAGAAATCCGGACAAAGGGACTGCACTTCCGGACATCTATTTGTACCAGAACGCTTTACAATTACATAGACAAGCAGGTATTTTTGCGGATCACTAACCGGCATCTGCTACGCAAAGGACAACGGAAGCAGCCTTACAAGAGAGTACATGCGGTGAGAACAAAAAAGCCCCTATGCACAAGCATAGAGGATAGACCGGAAGCTGCTCATTCTAGACAGGAGATCGGCCATTGGGAGATGGATACGGTTGTGGGAAAGTCAAAAGGCGCTGGGCAGGCACTGCTTGTCTTAACCGAACGATTGACCCGGCAGGAGATGATTTTAAAGCTGAAACGCAAGACCAGTGCGGAAGTGGTGGCCGCTCTTAATAGGCTGGAGCGCAGATACGGCAAACGCTTTCCGGCTCTCTTTAAGTCAATCACAGTGGACAATGGTTCTGAATTCATGGATACTGCTGGGATGGAAAAGTCCGTGAGGACAAAGAATCCGCGCACAAAGGTCTATTACTGCCATCCTTATTCCAGCTGGGAGCGCGGCTCCAACGAGAACGCAAACGCAATCATCCGGAGATTTATTCCCAAGGGTACGCCGATTGAAAACTACAGCGCAAAGGAGGTGCAGCAGATCGAGGATTGGATAAACAACTATCCCCGAAAGATTCTGGGGTTCCGGTGCTCCAATGATCTTTTCATGGAGTACCTGCAAAATTTATGACAGTTTGAGGTGTACGCAGTGGCCCAGATTTACTTGGAAATTTTCCTCGATACTTTCAAGCTGGTTATACCGGGTTGTCTGATTATTTTATTGCCTTTTATCTTGATCCTTTTATTGCTTTTGTTTTTTCGTGCCACTCTCAGAAGGTTGATGTTTTTTTTCTGGGGAGTTAAGGTGAAAGTGCAAAGGAGGAATCTTGAATCTAAAAGAAACAACAGAGGAGAACTCCAACAGGATGAATCTACTAAACCGCCTCAAAGTATAAATTTGGATTCTTCTAACTATGTTTCTGCTGAATCTCTGCATGGTAAGTCTTCCTCTCCTCAGAAGGATGAATTTGCTGAATATGTCGCAGCTAGGCAACGGATATGGATGACTCTTCGTAAATCCGAAGTGCGCTCGCAATGTGAAGTTGTTTCTCCCTCTGAAGATGGGTTTTCCAAGCCTTTTCACAGGGAGCCTCCAAAACTTTCACGCGGTGAATCTCTCGAATCTCAGAAGGATGAATTTGCTGAATATGCCGCAGCTAGACAACGGACATGGGTGGCCCTTCGGAAATCTGAAGCTCACTCGCAACGTGAAGTTGGCTCTCCCTTTGAAAGCTGGCTTTCTAGGTCTTTGTCCGGAGAGGCTTCAAGAACCTCACAGGATAAATTCTACAAAAAACATGAAGATTGGAATTGTTCCAATATCGGAAAGCGTGGGGAGGATTCTGTTTATTCAATATTAGAATCTTCTTTTCCTAATATTTCTTTTATCCGTAATGTTTACTTAAGGACTGAAACAAATTCACTTACAGAAATTGATTTAATTGGGATTTCGGATAAAGGCATTTTTGTCTTTGAGTGTAAAACCTATAATGGTGATGTTTATGGAACAGATAAAAAACGCGATTGGTATGTGTATTATCCTAGTGGCAAAAATTATTCGTTTTACAGCCCGGTTTTGCAGAACGAATCCCACATGAAAGCAATTCTTCGAAGGATTCCTTGGTTGCGACCTAATGAGTTACATTCTGTGATTGTTTTTGCTGGCAGTGGATGCGTTAAGGTTTTGTCTTCTGTTCCGGTTATCTCAGCATCGTCTCTGGTGCCTGATTTTAAAAGACTGGAATCCTCACTGCCCCCAGTGTTGGATGTGCATGAGATTCAGTCTGTTTATAATTGCTTGAAACTTTTTTCGAATCCGCCAGATGATGCAAAACGCGAGCACATACGTCATGTTTCAGAAGTGAAAAGGAAATATTCTTCTTGAAGCAAGAAAAGCAGAGAGTTAAAAGCTCTCTGCTTTTTTTACAATGGCCATTAGCTCCGCTTTGTCTAATTTCCACAAAGTTTAACATTTTCATAACTTTTTTTGCAATTTCACTTGCAATTCACGAATTTTTTCATTCCATTTCACTTCTTTTTTCTTGTCTAAAAAGTGTAAAAATAAATTGCGAAAGAGGCCTTTCGCAAAAAGTGCCTCTTTCGCAATCCTTTTGATATCACTAAAAAAGGGTTGGCTGCGACCGTGTATGACCTGCTCTGCTCCGGTTTTATCCACACGGCCCTCTTTTTTTCCGGTCTGTGCCCATCCGTGTAAATAGCTCCTTCAAAAAACGCATCTCAGGCATTCGCCAATAAACAACCAGATAAACCATGTTTGGCACCACTGCACAGAGCAGAGCCTTCCACAAAAATCCCAAAATGTTCGTTTCCGTTATTCCGCACAGCAGCTTTGTCAGCCCTCCGGCAGCGGCGGCCACCGCCAGATGGAAGAAATAGCACGAGAAATACTCGCCGGGTGCCTGCTTCAATCCATAGCGGAAGAGCCCCAGCGGTTCGATCCAGAAGGGCATGGACATCGTACTGATCAGCGTCCCGGTCAAAACGCCGGCAATCCCCCATCTTCGTGCAAGAACAATGGAAACCCCCAGATTGACCAGTGCCTCAAAGATTGATTTATAGCGCTCGTCCCAAAACAGCCCCATAACACTTTTGCTGTTTGCCACCGGGATCCGCATACTGGTTATGTAAAAATTCACCACAATCAACAGGACCGTCCCGGAGGGAAGCAGATATCCAGCCCCCAGCCAGAGCTCGATAAATGGATCATAGAGACACAGCAGACAGATGCTCATCCACCCGAACAGCCACGCCGCACAGAAATTGAGACGACGGAAGGCCGTTCTTTTCTCCTGCACTGTAGAGGTGACGGTCAGATTCCCCAAGGCGGGCATAACGGCATTGGACAGGGCATTGACCGCTATATTCAAAAGGCCCCGGAGCATCATGTAGTTGGAGTACAGCCCGGTGGTTTCAATGCCCACAAATTTGGAGATGAGAAGATTATCCGTACTGAACACCGCTACGGAGCCAATCCGGTGGAGGATCATGGCCCCCACATTCCGGCGGATATCTCCCAGCACCTCCTCCGGAAGGGGGCGGGCCTCCCGCTCCCGCAAAAAGGGATATAACCGATCGGCCTGGGCCGAGACCACCATGTTCTGCACCAGAGTGGCCACAACAGCGATGTACAGATAATACACATAGTTGTGGGTGAGCAGCAGCACCGCGATCTGCGCCCCGGTGGCGAACAATGCCACCACCGTACGGACCGTGGCGTCGATGTACTTCTTCTGATACACGAACAGCAGCGTGGACTTATAGGACCAGAAATAGGAGATGCCGGTATTGACTACGGTCAGGGCATAGATCAGGGGGATGCTGGGGATGTCCCCCGGCATTTCCTTTACAAAAAAGTTTAGAAACGGCGACAGCGCCAGCCCCGCCGCCAAGACCGCCGCGCCCACCGTTCGATAAACCCGGCGGTACAGCCGGACCAGGGATTTGATGAGCTCTGTATCCCCCTGGGCCACAGGCCGGTACAGGCTATAAGTGATGGATACCCCAAACCCCAGCTCCGCTAGTGAGAGCGCGGATAGAATATCTGAGAACAGCCCGTTTAGGCCTAAATACGCTTTTCCCAGCGTAAAAACGAACACCCGGCGGGATGCAAACTTCAGCGCGGCCAATATGAGTTCACTGGCCAGTATAAACTTTAGGTTTTTTGCCACATGCTTTGTTGCGTCCATGCGATCCTCTCACTCCGCTCCCGACCTCAGCCGCTTGATCCAGCAGTAGACAACGGCCGCAGCCCAAAAGAGTGCAGCGTGAGTTCGCAGTGTCAGCACCGCCGCTATGGTCTTTCTCTTCCGGCAGAAGGACAGTGCCCGCCAGCTGAAATGGCGGCGGCTGTAGTTCTGAAGCTGCTTCAGATATTTCCAAAGCGGCCCGTCCGTACCGCCCTCCACCGCCTGCATGGCCAGACGCACCCCGGTTTCCAACGCCAACAACCGGAAGCAGGACACCGCCTCGGGGGAAAGCCAGCTGGGCGCTTCGGTGCAGATATTGTCCAAAACCGACAGTACAGTGCATCGCTTTTCGTTTACACCGCTGTTGATCAGGCTGCCTGTACGGTAGGTATAGTGGTACAGCCAGCAGGGGATGCAGCTGATTCGCTCCACACGCTTGAGCAGCTGATAAAAAAACAGAAGGTCCTCACAGCATAGCGCTTCCTCGATGAAAGGCGTTTCCTTCACCAGCTCCATAGGATAGATTTTACCCCACACCGTCCACAGGAAGGAAATCCTCTGGGCCAAGCATTGAACCGCCTCCGTCCGGGAATAGACAGCGGCAGGGCTTTCCTCCAGCCCCATACCCTCATTCCCGCACACGCAGATATCCGCTCCGGTCTCCCGCCAATTACGGTACAGCGCCTCCAGAAGACATGGCTCCACGTAGTCATCCGCGTCGATAAAAACAGCGAATGCCCCCGCCGCCCTGCTTACACCCTGGTTTCGGGCGGCGGATACCCCTCGGTTGGACAAAAGATGCACACACTGAAACCGTTTGTCCCGGGCCACCCAACCGTCGCAGATCTTGCCGCTGCCATCGGTGGATGCATCATCCACCAGGATAACCTCCATATTGGGATAGGTCTGGGCCGCGATGGAACCGAAGCATCGCTCCAGATATGGCTCCACGTTGTACACCGGCACGATGACGCTGATCTTTGGGGAATTCCGTTCCATGGCCTTACCCACCTTTCAGCCCTTTGAGACGCAGAAAGGCAGCGGCGATCCCCCAAAACACCATCGCTCCCACACACAGCGCCAGTGCAGCTGCCGCATCCTTTTTGGATGGAAAGAGGGACAGCGCCCTCCAGCTGAAATGCCGCCGGGCATCATTGCTCAGCTTCTTCAAATATGCATAAGCAGTCCCGTCCTCCGCCCCCGCTTTCACGGTCAGCATGGCCATGCATCGGTCGGTTTCCAACGCCAGCCGTCGGAAATGGGGCTCGGCCTTCGGAAAAGCGATGGCGGCGTCCCGGCAGACCAGCTCCTGAACAGCAAGAGCGGTGCACTTGCGCCCACTCATCCCGCTGCGCATCTGACTGCCTTCCCGGCTGACGTAGTGATACAGCACATCGGGAATGCAGCTTACCTTCTCTGACCGCTTGAGCGCCTCATAGAGAAAGAGAAGGTCCTCGCTGTAGAAAACATTTTCGTCGAAGGGGCACGCGCGCGCCAGCTCGGCACAGTAGAGCTTGCCCCACGGAACATGGTTGAAGGGCGCGCCCTTAGCCAGACAGCATACCGCCTCCGCCCTGGAATAGGTCCGGGCCGGACCGCTCTCCAGCCGGATTCCGTCCGCCCCGCAGGTGCTGATATCCGCACCGCTCTCTGTCAGGCTGCGGTACAGTTTTTCCAGCAGGTCAGGTTCCACATAGTCGTCTGCGTCCACAAAAGAGAGGAACGCCCCTGCCGCCCGCCCTACGCCCTCGTTCCGAGCGGCGGACGGTCCCCGGTTGGCGGGGAACCTCACATACTGAAATCTTTCGTCCCGCTCTGCATACTCCTTGCATATCTGGCCGCTGCCATCGGTGGATGCGTCATCCACCAGGATAACCTCCATATGGGAATAGGTCTGGGCTGCGATAGAATCCAGGCACTGCCGCAGATATGGTCCGGCATTATATACCGGTACCACCACACTAATCAGGTTCATTTCTTCACCTTTCCTTCCGCTGTCCAGCGGTAGTACTCCGCCAATCTCCGATGCATTTCCTGTACACTGAACAATGCCTCCACCCGCTCCCTGTTGTTGACGGACATGTGGTTCAGCTTCTTCACATCACTGCCGCACCGCAGCAGAGCCTGCGCCAGGGCAGGGACATCGCCGGGCTCTACCAGGATGCCGTTCGCCTCCGTAACCACCTCCGGGATGGCCCCCACACGGGTGCTGATGACAGCCTTCCCTGCCGCCATTCCTTCTAGGATGGTTATGGGCAAGCCCTCATGATAGGAGGGCAGGACCACAGCGGCGGCATTTTTCAGCAGCTCCAGCTTTTTTTCTCCGTCCACCCAGTCCAACACTGTGACGTGGCTGCCCAGCTCCTTTTCCGCCACCATGCCCCGGATCCGCTCCACCTCACCGTCTCCCGCTATGCAGATGGTCAATCCCGGGGCTTGTTTCACTGCCAGAGCCGCTGCCTCTATGAAATCGTAGGTCCCCTTCCTGGCCCCCATGCGGCCCAGCATAACAAAAGAATGGAGGTGCTCCGCCGGGTCGGAGACTGCCGCCTGAAACGCGGCGAGGTCCACACCATTGTACAGCACCTGGCAGATTCCGGTATGGAACCGCTCCTCCAGTTCCCGCCGCCATCCCTCCGACAGGGCTAAAACCAGGTCCGCACGATGAAAAAAGCGGTCTACAATCGCTTTCCCCCAGAATCCCAGACTGTCATAAAAGTCCAGAAACTCCGCGCCGTGTATATGTATAACTGCCTTTTTCCCTGCCCGCTTTATTTTGCGCAGGTAGAGGTTTTTACGAAAAACGCTTCCCTTTTCCGCGGTATGTATATGGAAAAGGTCGTATTCCCGATAGCAGGCCAAAAAGCGAAGATAGGCATATGCGCAGTACAGCAGCCGCCGGAGCAGGCTGCCATCTATGCAGGAGGGAAAGACGGTAATCTCAAACTCCCAGCTTAATGTCCTGCTCTCCCGTATGCCCCGGATCACCGCAGCCATCCCGCCCCGGGAACCCGTCTCGCTGGGACCGATCACCAGTACCTTCATGAGACGCCTCCTTTACTCATAAAGCATTGAGAAACGCGTCCAGCGATGCCAGAAACGCCTCTGTATTGGAACGAAACGGCGCGGGCCTGTAATCCTGAACCCATTGCAGGGCTTCGGCCAGCCGTTCCACCTCCGGACAGGCACAGACCAGACCCATTTTATGGAAACGCTGCGTCAGCTCCAGCTGGTGGTCATCCACATGTTCCCCATACCGGGCCAGCCGGGGAACTGCAATGACCTTTTTTCCGCGCTTGACCGCCTCCACCATGGTGCCCGCGCCGCCATGGGTGATGAGAACGTCGCACCTCTCCAGCAGGGCGCCGAACGCATCCCGGTCATAAAACGCCCGGCAGCGGCAAAAGCGGGGGATATAGCCGCTGTGCCCGGCCTGGGCGACGACCTCCTCTGTAATGATCCTGCATTCCACCATCCGATCCACCTGCTTGAGCAGACGCTCAAAAGGAAACTTCTGGGAACCTACCGTCACAAATATCATCGCGCCTCCTCAATATATACCGCCCTCATAGAGGGCGTTGGGATAATGCTCCTGCAGCTCCGGCCACTGGATGTAGAACCGATGGGCGAAGCGGTAGAGGAGCTTTCCTGTCCGGGTGGGGGTGTTCACCTTGGCATAGGACTCAATGAACACCAGCTTTGCCCCCATTCCCCGCGCCAACAGGCATAGGGGGACGGGGGCAAGCGCCCCGGTACACACCACCACATCCGGCCGCTCTGTCAGGCAGATCAGCAGGGAGCACAACGCATTGACCACCATCCGGAGCGTCCAGGCCTGCTCCTTTCGGTTCACCTGGAACAGGCAACGGCACCGGATACCGTTCAACGCCGCTGTGTACATCGTTTTTTCAGTGACAATAAAGCTGTCATACCGCTCCATAAGGGGGCGGAGCATCAGAAGCTCCGCCAGATGGCCCCCGGATGATGCGGCAAAGCAGATTTTAAGCTGTTTTTCTCTCAAACCGCATCTCCTCCAGCCTCTGAGCCGCTTCTTAGGGCCGGCGCCTCTCCGCCCCAGCGGCTCCATTGGGCGCAGTGCTTCTCCAAGGCGGCCTTAGCCTGGGCATCCAGGCCGCAGGCCATTGGCACCAGTGCGCAGGCAGTCAGCGTGTAGGGATAATAGATGGTGTTGTCGGTGGCGTACAGCACGAAGCAGTAGACACAGATGCCCAGGAACAGACAGCCCACATCCTTTCCCCCCTGCCGGAACCAGTAACGCAGGCGCGCCACCAGCCAGCCCCACAGCCACACCCAATATCCTGCGAATCCGATGTTCAGATACATCCGTAAAAAGTCGTTATGGATGGGCATACGGGGCTGTCCAGGCGTCTGATAGACTGTGCCGGATGCCCAGTCCACGAAGCGCTCGAAGCCCGTCCCCCTGCCCATAAAGGTGAACGCTATGCCATAATAGGGTTCCAGGTTGGCGAACATCTCCACCCGGCCCATGGTCTCGATCTGGAACCGTTCCTCCAAATAGGAAAAGAGGCCATACCGGATGCCTGCGATGTAAAGGAAACTGACGATCATCATGGCTGCGGCGGTGCCCAGTGCCGTCTGCCGGGCCGCCTTCTCCGGCAGCAGATGCAGGAAAAATGCCGCGGCAAAACCCAGGGCGACAGCAGGAACAGCGATCCGCTTCAGGCCAATCAGAAAGAAGAGGGCCGTCAATACCAACCAAAACAGAGAACGGGGAGCGTGTTTCCAGTTCAACAGCAGATAAATCAGGAACGGACCGAAGGCAAAGGTGATATCATGGCTCTCCAGCTGCACCATCAAAGGGCCGGTCTCCCCGCTGAACGTCATCAGCAGGGTGCAGAACTCCTGCAAAAACCGGCCTGCCCCTCCCTCCCAGATCACTGCCAGGACGCTGAAGAAGTTTGCCGCGCACATGGCCCCCAGGCAATACCATATCCCCTTCTCACCAAACAGATATAGCGTGGCGGCGGCTACAAGGACCGACAGCAGCTGGGGTACGACCATGCTTACACCGTTCAGCACTGCTGTACTATCCGCCCCGGAGGACACCCAGATGGCCGCAGAAAACACAAGAGGGATCATAAAGGGAAGTATCTGAATCAAGGAGTGCCGGACCAGGACCATAACGCGGCCCAGGCGCACAGTCACGATAAGATTTAGCAGTGCCAGGAACACAATCCCCAGCGCGCAGGGATTCTTGAGGCTGAGCTCTATATCCCCGATCGAGAAGTAGCTGTCCTGCAAAAAGAACATGGCTGTGGCCAGCGCTGTATAGAGGACTGGAACCACCCCTCAGCGCCCCCCTTCCGCAAAACCGCCCATCCGCTTTATCGCTGTGGATAAAAGATCACGAATGTAATAGCATTTCTCCTCCCCTGCGCAGGCAAAACCATGGTGCAGCTCGATATGGCGGTCGCTGCCTTTGGCGCGTTCTTCCAGCACCACGCCCATCTGGAACAGGGCCGCGTTCACCTGTTCCTTGTCCAGAGACTCGGCAAAAACCAGATACTGACCCGCGCCGTTGTTGCCCACAAACAGCTTGTCGGAGGGGGTAAAGACGGAGGTGAGCACTGTCACGAAATCCTTGATCATCCGGTCTCCGGCCTCCCGGCCCAGCCGGGCGTTCACCGACTGGAGGTCGGCCAGCCGGAATACAACGCAGGCGAAGCTCTCCGGAATGGGGCGGCCCTCCCGGGCGGTGATAAACTGGTCGCACTTGGCCCGGTTGGGCAGTCCATCCACCTTGTTGGTAAAAGCGTAGTACTCGATGAAGTCTTCAATTCTTCCGAATACTGCCGCGCCCGCACAGCCCAACACCCCAAAGATCACCACGATCAACACCGTGAAGATCAGAATGGGGAACCGCTCTGTGACCCGCACACTGGACAGCATCACAATATTCTGCGCCCCCAGATATTCGTTGTACTCATCGTTTGTCTCATAATAGACGGCTTGGAGGTTGTTGATCTTTTCTGCCAGATGCTGTATTTCCTCCTGAATCCGCTCCTGAGCGGACTGGGAGGAGCTGGCGGACGCCCCAGTGAACACACTGAGGATATAGTCGTTATACTGGGCGTCGATCAGGGCATGCTCGTAGCAGGTCCGATCCTCGATGTACTTCATAAGCAGCTTGTCATACTCCGCTGTACGATCCACGGGGGACCAGTTTCCATCCGGGTCCTGATCCTGCTCATCGTACACATTGGGCAGCACGTTGTTTTTCAGGGAGGACTCATTGTTCTCGTCCCCCACGCCGGTGGGAACGCTGAACTCCCCCATAGCGTTTTCATAGGAGCTGATGATACCCCGGATGCGGTCGATTTCAAAGTTGATGGCGGCATTGGAGATGGTCAGGTCATTGTTTCGGTTCCGATATTTGTCCAGCAGTACATCCCGGTCCTTGGTGACCTTTCCCTCCAAAATCTCGGAGAATAGCTGCCGCACCTCCACCTGCTTTAAAAAGTTGAATTCGTCCTTCAGGTCCTGGAAGCTGAGGCCCGTCCGGCTGGAGCGGAATTCCCCATTCCAGCTCACCTTGTCCGACAGATGCTCCACCATGCCGGTAAGGGTGCTATCCATCACCTCCACCATTTCCAGGCAGTCGTAGCCCTTGCTGGTGATATCGCTGACAGGGTTGGCCGCCAGGGCGGTGTTCACGTGTGTCTTGCCGTAATAAGCTGCGTACTCCTGGAGAATCTGGTTGAGTACCTTGCGTGGAAAATCCCTGCCGCTGCCTACACCACAGCGAAAGGTGACCAGATACCTAGTGGGGTTCAGCTCATAATCCTCCTCGCCGTTGTCTGTCATCGCCAGTGATAAAATGTAAAAAAACGCCGAGGAAAAA
>Ga0137306_102597_pt1 | contig 14832 bp, 11 predicted proteins | sample Inofroosms_March_FD_97187 | JGI IMG/M metagenome (GOLD analysis project Ga0137306, IMG submission 97187) | Mouse cecal microbial communities from Vienna, Austria - N-Acetylneuraminic and N-Acetylglucosamine D2O microcosms_March | ecosystem: Host-associated > Mammals > Digestive system > Large...
TCAATCTCTGCGGTAATCCTATGATCGTCTCCTGTCATGCCGGGAACACTGACAATGGAATAATTTGTCTTTTTTGTCCCTGCAGTGGCCAGAGAAGCGGCTATGGATACGTTGACCTTCGTGGGAAGAAGCTTTATGGCTTCTTGGGTATTTCCAGCAAAGACCTCTTCTTCTTTTTGACTCTCCAGCAAGCTCTCCTTGAAAACGGGAGTGTTTTTCAGAGATACCGGTCCTTTATGTGTCACCATCTCGGTCTTGATTTGTCCCATCAAGGAAATCGTCCGCAGCACATCAAAGCCGCCAATGGCGCCAGAAGCGATGTGCACATGGGTTCCTTGTTCCCTGGCCACTTGACTGATCTCTTCATAAAATGCCTCCTCTGCAAAGGCGCCCACAGACAATACCACCAGATTGGCCCCATGACAAAGCACAGGTTTTGCAATCTCCCTCACCAGTTGCACAGAAGCCATCTCCGCTACATAATCGGGATTTTGTTCCAGAAGCTCTTGAATATTTTTGCACACGGGGCAACCTGCCTTGGCAGCCATAAAGGTCGCCCGCTTCTCATTTCGCCCCAAAACTCCTACGATCTCGTACTCTGGCAAAAGCCCATTTTTCCAGGCATCCATAAGGATATTTCCCAAAAAACCGCAGCCTGCTATGGCAAGCCGCTTTTTTCTTTTTTCCTGCTTCATTTGTGATTTCTCTGCCTTTCTTCTTTTTTGGTGTTGTTGTCATCTTTTATCATAGTAACAAACTTTCCATTGGTCCAACATAAACCCGCACAAGTATAATCTCTGCCGAGATTATACCATAAAATTCTTTATTTTTCTATCATCATCTTCTCCTCATATCTGCTTTTATGTTATAATGATCACATATAGATACCTTTTACCACCACGTATCCGAATGACATTCGCACCAGAACTATTTATGAGGGATAAAAACCGATATTGGCTCTGACAGTCCCTCTGAATCATACATAAAAGGAGCATCCGACCATGAATCGCCACTTTCACATTCAAGATGATATTCTGCTTCTGTACGAGGGAAAAGAAGAATCCGTCATTGTTCCGGAGGGCATCCGCACCATTGGAGAAGGGGCTTTTAAAGCTTGTGTCTCTTTAAAAAAGGTAACTTTACCTTCTAGCCTTCGCCACATTATGACAGGGGCCTTCAAGGGCTGCAGAAAACTTCAGGAAATCACAATTCCTCAGGGAGTTACCAAAATCGGTGATTATGCGTTCCACCGCTGTCATTGTCTGAAAGAGATTTTGCTTCCGGTCTCGGTAGACCGCTTGGGAGATTGCGCATTTCTCTACTGTGACAGCCTTGTCAAAGTCCATATGCCAGGAGTCTGCCACCTTGGGAAACAGGCGTTTGTCAATGATGTGCTCTTAGAAGAACTGGAAATTTCCAGAGAGCTTTGTGAAACAGATCTCTGCGATGTATTTACCAGCTGCGGCCGAATCTCCCGCATTGCTTTTGCTGATGGAGAAACCTTTTCCTTTCCCAATGTGGTAGAGATTGTGGCAGGCGATCCGCAAGTCCCCTCGCTGATTCGGGCAATTGCTGTGGATGTTCTCCGAATGATGGAGTTGGATGGACGGCAATTGGTGCGATTTCTCACCAATCTCAAACATGTAGAAATCCCCAAGGGTATCACATCGATCAAAAAAAGCTGTTTTTTTGACAAGCGGGGCATTTTATCTGTCCATATGCCTGCTTCTCTGCAGGTGATTGAGAGCCGAGCCTTCCGCAATTGTATTAGTCTAGAAACTGTGGTTTTTCAGAATAACCAGGTTCAGATTCATGAGGATGCTTTTCAAAACTGCACAGCGCTCAAACATATCACAGTCTGTGACAAAACTACGTACACCTTTCAGGGGATTCTGAGTCTTGCCAAACAACAAATTCCTCCTTTGGTACAGCTCATCCACCGACAGATTATGGGAAATTTCCGGATCTGTGGGACTATCCTCCTTAAATACCTAGGCTGCGAATCCCGGGTAGTAGTTCCTCCGGGGATTACCGTCATCGGGGAAGAGGCGTTTGCCGGAAATGAAGCCATTGACCGGGTTATTCTTCCTGAAAGCCTTATCGAAATTGGAGCCGGGGCTTTCCGAGATTGTCTGGTGTTGCAGACCATCGAACTTCCAGAATCATTGACTTTTATCGGCCCTGGAGCTTTTGAAAATTGTGTCAAACTAATACGAGCTATTCTCCCACCGGGGATTACTGCTGTTGAGAGCAATACCTTTAAACATTGCCATGTTTTGCGAGAGCTTTCCTTTGGGTCTTGCCTGAAAGAAATTGGGGAAATGGCATTTTATCGATGTATTTCTTTAAAACAATTAAATTTCCCTGAAAACTTGGTGCGAATCGGAGAAATGGCGTTCTACCGTTGCGCTGGACTTCAAGAGTTAGCGCTTTCTCCTTCTCTCTGTCAGGTGGGGGATCTGGCTTTTGCTGAGAGCGGACTGAAAAAAGTATCCTTTTCCGGAGACGGGCAAGATTTTGGCACCGGCATCTTCTCTCATTGCTCTCGTCTGCGCACATTGATCATGGAATCGGGAGTCCGTCATATTCCGCATAAGTTGGCTTTCGGCTGTGGGGAGCTGAGAAATGTATCTGTGCCAAAAACCCTAAAAACAGTAGGAAAACACGCCCTGGAAGGAACCTGTTTTCTAGAAAAATGGATCCAGGAACGAAGGCAGATCGCTTTGCTTTCAGCGGAGGTATCCAAGGACTTGACGGTAGATGCCTTGAAAACGAAAGATGGGGAAACAGAAAATTTCAAGGCAAAAGCAACTTTTGAAAGCGCAAGTACTGATTTTGCAGACGCTAGAACGGCGGTTTCTGAAGATTTTATTTTTTGGGACGGCAAAAATCTCTCCGGTGAAGTACAACTGACAGAAAATATCCGCATAGTGGCCGGCGGTGCGTTTTATGGAAACACGACTCTGACACAGATACATTTTCCTGATTCTATCACCTGGATTGGAGCTGCCGCCATGAAAGGCTGCGAGCAACTTTCTGTCGTGTTCTGGCCTTCGGACATAACTGAAATCGAAGAAGAAATGTTTTCCGAATGTACCAGCTTAAAAGCCGTGTTGTCCTGCTGTTCAAAACAAGACAGGATTCTGGATTACAGGGAATCCGATGACGTTTCCCTTGTAGATACTTTCTGTCCTGCCACTTTTCAAAGTGCGGGCAAACGTGCCTTTTATCATTGCCAAAGTTTGCAACAGATTAATATAGAAGGTCTTCTATCTGTGGGAAAGGAGACCTTTTGTGGCTGTACATCCCTCCAAAAGCATTCCTTGACCGCTCTGCTTTCTGTGGGAGAACGGGCATTTGAGGAGACGGATTTTCTTTTCCAGAGACAGAAAGACACTTCTCTTCCTGTTCTCAACCATATCCTGCTCTCCGGTCAGGAATGTACGGGTGAAATCCGCCTTCCTGAAGGTATTCGAGCCATTGCCCCCTATGCGTTTGCCGGGAACCGCCACCTTACCAAAGTGAGCTTTCCCGACACTCTGGTTCACATTGGAGAGGGAGCTTTCTGGGGCTGTAACAGATTGGAGATAGCAGAATTTTCCGATACTGCCTGCCGGATCGAAAACCGGGCCTTTGAAAAATGCTCTTCTTTGCAGGAACTGAAGGTGCACGCGTTCCAGGCCGGGAGCCGAACCTTTGCTTACTGCCAATCTCTAATCCGGGTAGAACTCTGTGGGCTTTCCCGCCTGGAAGAGAGATTGTTTGAGGGATGTTCTTCTCTGGAAATCTTTCTGGGCCCTCAGGTGGAGTCTATAGGAGATTTCTGCTTCTGCGGTTGTAAAAATATGCGAGTTTTGGACATCTTGCGTATTGGCCGGGTTGGTTCTTATGGTTTCCAGGATTGTGACCATTTACGGTCTGTGGATTTAGGAGACAGGACTGTGCTTATGCCCCATGCTTTTGAGGATTGTGGGCGATTGGAAATCGTGCAACTTTCGGGAACGGAAGGAACACCCGTTCTTCGGGAATACGCCTTCTGTGGATGTACTGCCCTCAGAACGGTTATCTGGCGGGAAAAGATCTGGCAGCTGCAAGCTTATCCAGATATCTTGTCCGATACCTTGCCCCAGGTGGTAAAACAAATCTTTGCCAGCGCTCTCAGTTGTTTTCTGGTAGAAAAGGAAAGCATTCTCACCGGCTATCGGGGACAAGGACGAATTGTGCGTATCCCTGTCGGCATCCAACAGATTGCGGCCGAGGTTTTCCGGGATATTCTAATGCTTGAAGAAATAGAAATTCCAGATACGGTAACGGATATCGGAGCAAGGGCATTTCATGGGACTGCCTGGCTAGAAAAACAACGCCAAAGATCGCCTTTGGTGACGATAAATCACATGATTTTGGACGGTTCTTACTGTCGCGGAGAAGTGGTGATTCCAAAGGATATTCGGCTGGTGTGTGGCTGGGCTTTTGCCGGCGGACTGGATATCCGACAAATTCGTTTTTTGTCAAACCAGATAAGAGTAGAGAACTACGCTTTCCGTAATTGTATCAATCTCCAGACAATGATTCTGGCTGACAACACGGTCATATCATTGAAAGGAATCCTGGATCGCCAACGAGATCTTCCTCCTGTCGTCAAACAGGCGGTAATGGATCGTCTGAACTGCTTCAAGACGGATGACGCCAACGTTCTAGTGGAGTGTACCGGCAATATTTCCCGGCTTGTAGTGGCAGAAGGCATCACCGCGATCGGAGATCATGTATTCCAAGACGGAAATCTGCTGACCATGGTTCGTCTCCCTTTTTCAGTAACCGCCATTGGCGTATGTGGGTTTGCCGGCTGCAAATGGTTAAACAAAGTGGAACAAGGAGTAAATGTAGAGCGGATCGGCGATATGGCGTTCTCCGGTTGTGGACGTTTAGAAGTAGTAGAACTGTCTGAAAAGCTGCGGGTCATTGGGATACGGGCGTTTGAAAATTGTACTTCTTTAAAAGAAATTTTCATTCCTGAAGGGGTGGAAGAGATCCCTGAACGGGCATTTTTTCGCTGTCACAGTCTGAAACAAGTGATCGTTCCCTCCACCTTGAAGCGAATTGGCCGGGAAGCATTTGCCTTCTGTAAAAATCTCCAGCCGCCCTTGATTCGAAATGAGATTATCGTAGAGGAACGCGCGTTTGCAGGTTGCGATCACTTCTTTCTGGAAAGGATACGGTGACAACTATGAAATATCGTAGACTTGGCAATACGGGCCTGACGGTCTCCGAAACCGGCTTTGGCACCATTCCGGTGCTCCAAGGAAGCGTTCCCGTGCTGCCAAACTATTACAATCTCAGTGAAAAAGAGGCACTCACTGTCATGGAATATGCCTTTTTTCTGGGCTGCAACTTGTACGACACAGCCATTGTGCCAGAATATGGAGACGCAGAACGAAAGCTGGGCAAATTTGCTGCCCATATCGGAAGAAATCGTATTGTCATCACGGATAAAGCAAGATTTTATGATGGAAATGAAATGTACCAAGCTGTACAAACTTCCTGTGAGAATCTGGGAACCTGGGCCGATGTGTACTTCGTCCACCAGGTAGACCCAGACCGTGAAGATGAGGTGTTTGGTAAAGGAGGGGCCTTGGATGCCCTGGTAGAGCGAAAACAACAAGGAAACATCCGTTTTACTGGCATTGCCTCCCACTATTATGACATTCTTCTCCGAGGCGCTGCCGATAGCCGGGTGGATGTTCTCCAAGGAAGCGGTAATATTCTAGAACAGGGCATGTTAAACCGAATCAACACAGAACCGCTTTTTGGCAGCAAGGGACTTTTGATAAATAAAGTCTATGCCGCCGGGCTTTTACCGAGCTTTTTTCCTGTGGAAACTTTAATTGGCGCTGTGTTGTCCTATCCAGTCTCCTGCGCGTTGATCGGTATCGGCACCACGGCACAGGCAAAAGCAGCAATGAGATGGCGAGAGAACTTTTGCGGCTCGATTCCCACTTTTGAGCAAGTTCTGACTATATTGGAAAAACACTACTCTCCCATCCCTTGTGATCGCTGCCAGCGATGTGTCTGCCCTTATGGAACAGAAATCCACACAATTTTCCGTCAATATCAATATTCTTTTATGGGCAAAGAATTCTGGGCCTTGCGAAAGTTGAACATGGGGATCGCAGAATCCATCCAGCTATGTCAATCCTGTACACAGATGCCTTGTCTGGAAATGTGTCCGGCAAATATCCGAATTCCTGAGGAAATGGAGAGAGTAGCCCTCCATGTCCGTCAACGAAGCAAAAATACTTCCTCACTGGTCCGGCCGTGTAAAACTGCCTTTTCATGACTGTCATAATAAATATCAATCTTATGTCCCTGAATGGCAGAACCCTTGTCCTCCACAGTATAGACTGTATTGCCGATACGCACCTTGCTTCCTAATGGCAAAATAGTCAGATCTGCGGCAATCGTATGATTCGCTTGTGGCACCTTGCCGGAATAGGTAACTTTGCTACCACCACTACATTTTTCACAATTGCAATAGCCGCTGATGGAGAAGGTTCCCAAAGGCTGACCCACATCCGCTCCTGCCGCCTGGACAGACTCCGACGAGGTGGTACTGGAAGTCTTTGTTGCTGTCTTTTCTGTCTTTGTTGCTGCCTTTTCTGTCTTGGAAGAACCTTTGCTATAGTTTACCGGCTCGCCTAAAGTATAATACTTGCCATCCTTTACGGTGTATGCTTTTATCTTAAAATCACTGCCATCAAGCTCAGACCAATCGATCTTTACAGAAAAACCATGCCAGCCGTCCTTTAGGTCAACTACCAAATCTTCTCGGTACTGATCTGCCGCCACATGGAGATACTTGATGGGATCGGATTTTCCTGCCCGGAAAATATGAAGCTCTACTTGCTGTACATCATTGGTATCTTCCGGATTCCAAGCCCAACCCGATATGGAAGTGGCGTTTACCCCTGTAATCTTCCCTTTCGCAGGTGCCGCACTCGATGGAAATGTCATGGCAAGCATGGTGATAAAGGATATTATTGCAAATGACCATTGTTTCAAACTATTCTTTTTCATTTTTGTTTCTGGCACCTCCCGGCATACATATTTTCTAATTGGAAATTACGGTAACAGTTAAGAAAAGGACTAAATTGCTACCAGTTGTTACAAGATGATTGTTATTATATTACATAATTGTTAAATAGTCAAGTTGCTATATGCTTTGCTTTCGATTTCCCACAAAACAAAAAGCCGTGGAGTCAGAGATCCGACGGCTAAAAAACACGGAATATCATTCATTTTAAGTACGGATGTCATGAACTGGCTATATTCCCTTTCTTCCGTATTCGATGTATGGCATCTTCTTTTACAAGCTCAATAGCAACTGCTGCCAGGGGAATAAAAAAGATGATTCCCATAATGCCAAAGAGCTTTCCCCCAATCATAGCGGCAATCAACGTATAAAGAGGAGGAAGCCCCACAGAACCTCCTACCACCCGGGGATAGATAAACTGATTCTCAATAAATTGCACCACCAAATAGACAATCAGGCATCGAAGTACGGCAGAAGGAGCGATTAGCAGCGTGAGAAACACACTGATAGCACAGGAAATCAAAGCTCCTACATAGGGAATAATTGCACATACTGCTGTCAGCATCCCCACCAGACTTCCATATGGCAAACGAAATATAGCAAAAGACAAAAACATCAATATTCCAAGAATCACCGCTTCCCAACATTGGCTGGACAAAAAATTCGTAAAAGAGCGATAAAATACTGTGCAAAAATGAAGAATATTCTCCTCCCATACCGGCTTTAAATAGGCATGGGCCAACTTCCGGGCATGTCTGCCCAGCCGCTCTTTTTCTAACAACATGTATATGCAGATAATTATGGCAAAAGCGCCAGTCACTATAATATTAACCGTGAAAGAAAGAGCATTCACCAGATTTCCGAAAAGCACATCCATACCATCAGAAATATTCTGCATAGCTTTCTCTAAATCAATCCCTGATATCCATTCCTCCAGCCATTGAATATTCAAATCATGGCCATCTAAATATTCCATCCACCCCGGAATGCTGGCTCTCACCTGGACATATAAGCTCTCTGATGAGCGGCTAATTTCTGGAATAAGCAAAATCAAAACCAAAAGAAATACCAGTAAGATACTTATTATGGTAATGGCAAAACTGACATTTTGCAGCTTTCTGTCCGAAAGCGGTTTCTTTGCCTTCTTTAAAAGCTTTTGCAAACGTTTTTTTACCCCGTTTGCCGGAACACTGATAAATAGCGCCAAAATACCACCGGCAATGACCGGAAGCAGCAAATCCATAAGTTTCCCCACACATCCTAGCACAGCTGACAGATTCATCAATGCCACAAACAAACTGACTCCCATAACCGTTACTAATAAATTTTGTTTTGTTTTCTTGTCCATTACCGTCCTCTTTCATATCAATTTTACTATCCTTTTTCCCTTACTAGATAAAAGCATCACGGGAGAATAAGATACGGATTACGCCCTTTGTCTGATCTGATAAATATAACCGCCGATTCCAGAGATGATTGCCACGACTCCTATCAGAATCCATCCGTTAACGCCTTGAAACTCAAATTCTAAAGATTGCGTGACAGGTAAAAGAATCCCCAATACTACAAATCCTGCCATACCTGCTAAATGAAAAGAGTGGCGGTTTGGCCAACTAAGCAGACCGGCGCAGGGAATAAACAGCAGCGTAATAACATAAAAGAAAACGTTGAAGTAATGTACCAGCGGAACCACCATTGTACAAAATAACAAAAGTCCGATTAGCAAATACATCGGAATCAAAATAATCCGAAACAGTTTTTTATCCATATTAACAAAAGTCTAAAAGACTTCCCCCGATCCGAACTTTTACAAGAACTGTATGATATTATACACACAAATCCCCATAATCGCAATCATCAATCCAATAAACAGACGATTCACCATACTGGCATCTAGTTTTCGGTTCACCGAACGCCCTGCCACCCCACCTAAAATTCCTCCACCCACCATCAACACAAAAAGTCCGAAGCCAAACTCTGGCACCGTCCTGGTCACTAAGGTGTTGATAAGACTGGTAATCTGAGAAAACAGAATAATGTACAGAGAATTCTGAGCCGCTGTCTTCGTATCCATGGAGAAAAAATAAAACAAAACCACCAGATTAATCGGCCCCCCACCAATTCCCAAAAACGAAGAACAAATTCCCAAAACAAGGCCAATCGCCATGCAAGCCCAGATAGCCGTTACATGATGTGTATGAATCTTGTCTTTTCTCATCATATACAGCAAAGTCCCCAAGGTAATTACCAAAAGACACGCCGCCTGAACCGCTCCCACTCGGTCTCTGTCCGGCGACAGCTCTAAAATATACTGAAACATCATCTTCCCTGCCACGCCCCCCACTGCTGCGCCAATGGCAAGACTTGTTCCCGTCCGCATCTCCACCAGGGACTCTTTACTCATTCTGGCCTTCACCACCGAATAACAAGACATGGAAAGCACCGTGCAACCAGAAAGAAAACTGATAGAAGCCACACTGAGCACCCCAAAAGCATCCAGAAGCGGCTTAATCAACACTCCTCCTCCAATCCCACAAATAGCGCCCACCACCGAAGCGCCAAAACTGACTGCCCAAAATATTATATACAAATACCAGGCCATAAAATCATTCCTCCTTAATTTAGCAACGCCTCCTAAGCTGCCTGGACCATCATCTAGTCCGATTCTTTCACAAAAAAGGAACGATAATTATCCCAATCATTACCGTTCCCTTCTGCTCACCTACTTTTTATAGCGCTCTGCCATTTCATCTAAGCTGACCTGCTCCACAAGTGGCGCTTTGCCAAAGGAACCAAACTGGACAATCAAGGTCCCCACCACTTCCTTCACTCCCCGCTCCACACAATCCACAATAGCGGCCACATCCTCATCCGGAATATTTCCATACATCACGGTATCCATGATCGGCGGCAAAAAAGCCCGCGGATCAAACTGATTCTTCTTGGTTTCTAAAAGCTCATATACAGGGCCAATGGAGGCGCTATTCCGTTTTTCAGGGTATTTGGCAAACAGCTCTTTCATATTCCTAGTCACTGCCAGACGGATATCCGTATCTACATTGATCTTGCTGATTCCGCAGGGAATCACCGCCTTAAGCTCATCAATGGAAATCCCATACGTATTGGAAAGTTCTCCGCCCAAACCATTGATCTCATCTACAATATATTTCGGCACTGTAGAAGAACCATGGGACACCAACGCCCCAAAAATCCCCAGATGATTCATGCACTCCCGAATGGCGATAGCAATCTCCTTCCTCAACTTCACATCCTTGCCCTTAGAAGCGCCATGCATGGTGCCATAAGAAATCGCTAGGGCATCTACCTCCGTCTTTTTGAAAAACTCCACCGCATCCAGAGGATTGGTATAGGTAGAAGATGTCGAAAATACATGATCCTCCACACCAGCCAACACCCCTAGCTCTCCCTCTACACTAACCCCCCTGGCATGGGCATATTTCACCACTTCCCGAGTCAGCTCAATATTCTCTTGAAACGGCAGCGAGGAGCCGTCAATCATCACCGAGGTATATCCACCCTCAATGGCCGCCACACAAGAATCAAAATCCCGCCCGTGATCCAAATGCAGCACAATGGGAATCTCCGAATCCGCCCCGTACTTTTTCACCGCATTGGCAATATTCTTTGCCCCAATCTTTTTGTCCTCCAGAGTCGCGTTCATGAAATCCGTTCTTCCGCCCATAAACCCGTTGGCCAGATCCGCTCCCTGCAGAATCGCCGCCGAGCGAAACATCTCATGCACCTCAATGGCCGCTTTCGCCTGCGCTACTGCATTGACATTAAACGCTCCCTGTCCAAAACCATACTTAACCGTCGCCTCCAACAAGGGGCGTAATGGAATTAATGACATAAGGAAATCCTCTCTTTCTCTCACCTGCTTTATCTATGCATATGTGCTGCACAGTGACAATCTTCTGCACCTTTTCCGGTGTAAACCTCATCCTTCATCATCAGATGAACGGCACTCAGCTTAAAGGTTTGCGGTAAAGCTAGAATATTCGGGTTCGGCCCCACAAACTTCTTCTTGGCATCTTCTAACGCCTCCTCGATCGTTGCCCGGGTCTTTAAGCCCATCCCGCGGGCAACCCCTGGCTCCTGAGCGCCGCAGACATAGATAGCTGAAGTATTCATCTCCGCAATATGTCCACAACTAATCATGGAAAATCCGTGGAATGGATGGAAGGCATTGCAATACCGATATTTGCGAATATACTCCTCATTGGTAGCAAAATATTCTCCATACCGATTCATATCTGGCAACGTGTTCATATAATCCTTCTGGAACATCTCATACATTTCCCTGGTATACGGCCATAACTCATCATGGAAATACCCATTGCAGATGGAAGAACAGATAATCACACATTTGTCACTCATGACCCTCTTATGGCGAATCACCTGAGCCGAGATCGCTTGCATCAGCATAATCGGATTGGTTCCCATGCCCTCACCATAATGGAAAAACTGCGGCATACCAAATACCATCACATCATATTTTTTCTCTGCCCATGGCACATAAGTACGCTTGTCCGCCGTCACCCAGGAATGAGGCTGCATCACCTTGGCGTAACCGCTGTTAATCTCAATCTGCCGGGATTTGGTATCCAATACGGCATCGCAGCAGAAGAATTTTTTTCCCATACACTCCTCCATGTGCTGCCCAATCTCATCAAACTTGGTTCGCATAAGAGAAGTACCGCTCACCGGGGTGAAATCCTGCCGGTGCATAACCTCAGGTACATGATGAGAAGCGATGGATCTCCAATGGGTAATCCCTGTGGCACAATGCTTATAGCCGCCAGAATATCCCCCATAAGGATTCCCTTGGGTATGACCAATCAAAATCGCCACATCGCTGTCATAGACATACTTATTCATCAGCACAGGATCCCCTCTGCGGGTGGTCCCTAAGTCAACCAAATGGTCATAATCCTCACTGTCATGATTGATAATCTGATGCGTATACCAGAATTCATTAAATAATTCATTCCCCAAAACGCCCCGGATTTCCTGCTCTGTATTCTTCCGGTGCAAGCCATTCGAACAGATCAGCAGAATATCTTTTTTCTCTACTCCTGCATCATATAATTCCTGCAAAATCAGCCGGATGGATACTTTCCGGTGAGAAGTCGACTGCTCGCCTCCCTTTACTCGATCCGGAAAAATAATCGTGACCTTAGATCCCTTGTGAGCCAGTTGAGAAAGTGGCTCCATCCCCATAGGATTGCGGATGGACTCCAAAGTCTTCGCCTCGATCTGATCCTCCGGGATACAAGGCGGATCCAAAACGGTCTCCCCGGGAATAAACACATCCGTAGTATCCGGCAACTCCGCCGTCATCATTCCTAGTCCATACTCAAATGCAAGCTTCATAAAATACCTCCTTTTATCTACAAACTTTCTTAGTTATCAATATAATAAATATTATTTTCCCATATAAGTGTGGATAATTTCCAGATACTCCTCCGGATAATACCCGATTTCCCCCGAGAACCGGGTCAGCGCGATCAAGCCCCCATCCATCACCGGAACGGAAGCCAGCATTTCGGCGTTATCCGTCTTAAGCCCGCCGCCATACACCACATCCATCCCGCCGGTCACTTCCTTCACAAAACTTCCGATCTTGGTGATATACTCCTTATCCGGCGGCACTTTCCCCGGCCCGATGGCCCACACAGGTTCGTAGGCGATGGTAACCTTTTCCCGAGCCACCCCTGCCAACCCCGTCTTTAGCTGTTCTTTCAAAACCTCCTGCCAGCGATTCTGTTCCTCTGCGGTCTCACCGATACAGTACAGTACCGAAAGTCCTGCCTTCACCGCCGCCTGAATCTCTTGATTCAGCAGCCGATTCACTGCCGCCGTATCGTTTACCCCAGCCTCCGCCAGAACGCCCGCCTTATCCCGGCGCTCTTCACAATGGCCGATAATTGTGGTCACACATCCCATAGCCTTCACTGCATTAGCCGTCCGGTTGGTGGTAAATGCCCCGAAATTTCCGCCAATTGCCGTATCCTCCCGGTACACTCCCTGACACCCAACTTTCACCGGACTGTCTTCGCAAAGCGCTGACACAGCCGGAATCAGATGAGCCTCCGGAAAATACATGGCAAACTCCACCTCATCCTTATCATACTTCTTTAGCTGCTCTTGCGTATGCTCCACAATATAGTTTCCCCACTGCCCCATGGGGGCAATGGCATTGACCCCGCCAAGCTCTTTCGGGATATCAAAACGCTTCAGATTCAAAAAAATGTGCTTCATAAACGCCCTCCTTCTCACCGTATCTCTGGATCATCATTCCCGTCACCGTTGCCTGCGACTTCCTTTCCCGGACATTTCCATGTCCGCCCCTCTGCATTCGGTTCCTTTCACTGTCCTGCTTTTTCCAATTTCTCCCAGTACAGATCTTGAAAATCAATATACTCCGGAACTTCTGCTCCTATCAGGGGTTTGCACCACTCCACAAACGCATCGTTCACATCATTGCCCCGCTCGTTGATATATTCCTTAGGAACCACCCGCTCATAAAGCATAACCTCCTCAATCGGAATCATACGCACGGAAATTTGATAGCTGCCATCGAGGGTCTTCTCCCGGATAAAGCCGACCATTTTGCCGCCCTCACCTCTCATAGCCGCCTTAAGCGCCTCCCGACCAGCCAGCACGGCCTCGTCACGATCCACCGGTGACTGCAGACCGATAGACGCCCGTCCGCAAATTCCCGGTTTTTCACTTCTGGCCTTGATCCCCAGTTTTTTAATCACCAATTCCGCCAGATAAGCGCTGACATCCCCATAGTAAACCGACCTTCCTGTCTGGAAAATCGGCGGCACGATCGGTTTGCCGGACTCATCCTTCAGTCCTTCACTGGCAACCACCACCACGCCCCCTTTTTCCTCATAAAGCCGTTTCACATCCGCCAAAAACTCCTCCTCATGAAACGGCCGTTCTGGCAGATAAATCAGGTGCGGCGCATCTCCTGGCTTTTTCCTGGCCAGTGCCGAGGATGCCGTAATCCATCCTGCATTCCGCCCCATGGCCTCTACCACACATACATGAATCGGCAGGGACTTTACATCTACCCCCACCTCCGCCACCGTCTCCGCCAGATAACGAGCGGCACTGCCATACCCTGGCGTATGATCCGTAATGGCAATATCATTATCTATCGTCTTGGGAATCCCCACCACACAAATCCCTGCATCTTTGCAGGCCCGGTGAATCTTCCCACAAGTATCCATCGTACCATTCCCTCCATTCAGCAGCACATATTTGATATCATGCTTCTGAAAAATCGTCGTCATGGCCTCATAATCCTCCTGCTCCAGAGCATACCGGGACGAACCGATTGCTGTGGCCGGTGTGGTCAGAAGTAATTTCAGCTTCTCTTCCGGATACGCTGCCAAATCCAAAAAGCGCTCTTGAAAAATCGCCTCGCTTCCACCTATAGCACCATACACATGCTCAATCTCACGGTTCTTTGCCGCCTCCGCAATCACCCCATACAAGGAAGCATTGATCACTGCTGTAGGTCCTCCGCCATGTACCACCAATACATTTGCCACCTTCCATTCTCCTTTCCCTACTAACCCGCTTATTTTGCCATTTTCTATTTTGTCTGTTGTTACACGGTGCTTGTTTTATGACCCTATCATATCACAATCTCGTTCAAATTTGTGTTGTTTTTACTCAAACGTTTGCTTCCCATATATTATGGCAATCTT
>Ga0137306_102598_pt1 | contig 14830 bp, 16 predicted proteins | sample Inofroosms_March_FD_97187 | JGI IMG/M metagenome (GOLD analysis project Ga0137306, IMG submission 97187) | Mouse cecal microbial communities from Vienna, Austria - N-Acetylneuraminic and N-Acetylglucosamine D2O microcosms_March | ecosystem: Host-associated > Mammals > Digestive system > Large...
AGAGGTGTGAATCACAAGGCAGCAAAAATAAGGCCCGGTAAAAAAAATTCTGTAATCCGAAAGATAGCCGGGAATCTCCTCCTTATGAATCCGTCCCTCAATCAGGGAGGAGTAAAAATTAGCCTGCAAAAGAGGAAGGGAATCCACATAGTATTTCTCCAGTATCTCCACGTTCCGTTTCTCGCTGATTTCCTGGTCAAGCTTTATTTTAAGCTGAATAAAAATCTTGGTCAGTTCCACGGAATTCACAGGTTTTAACACATACTCTTCCACTTCCAGGTGGACGGCTTCTTTTGCATATTCAAACTCGTCAAAACCGGTAAACAGAAGAATCTTTGTGCCGGGATAGGAAGCCTTAATGCGGTTTGAAAGTTCCATGCCGTCCATATAGGGCATTTTAATATCCGTCATCACCACATCAGGCTGGAGTTCCTCCACCATTTCCAAAGCCTTCACCCCATTATTGGCATACCCGATTACAGAAAATCCCATCTCTTCCCAATTAATTTTTTTCATAATCACATGAATGACTTCTTCCTCGTCATCCGCCAAAAGTACGGTATATCTATCCATATTTTTTCTCCATATGCCTATTTGGGCCTGTTTTGCACTATTATAGCAAAGGCGGTAAAAAATGTAAACTCCGGCTCATAGTGAAAAGAGCCAGAAAATTTCTGGCCCTTCTTCCTATTATCTGTTCTATTTTTTCTGCACATATTTCAGACAGTCAAGAGTTACTGCCACAAGAATAATAATTCCTGAGAACACAAACTGAAGGTTTGTATCGATACCAAGAATCGTTAGGGAGTAAGTAAGGGCTGTAAAGATAAACACACCCACTACCACACCTGAAATCTTGCCGATACCTCCAGTGAAGGATACGCCGCCCACCACGCAGGCTGCAATGGCATCCATCTCCCAGCCCTGTCCGTAGGCTGCGGAACCAGAACCAACCATTCTGGCACATTCCAGCCAGGAACCAAATCCGTAGAGGATTCCAGCCATGATAAACGCACCAACCGTCACCTTAAATACGGAGATACCGGAAACGGAAGCCGCCTCGGGATTTCCTCCCACTGCATAGAGATTTTTCCCAAATGTTGTCTTATTCCAGATAAACCATACAATTACAACGGCTGCCAAGGCCCAGAGGATAATGGTTGGAAAACCGTTTACCTTGGGGATAATCATACTTGGAATAGCAGGTTCAATGGCTCCGAAGGACACTCCCTTAGTAGCATAGGTTACAAGTCCGAAAATTACAAGCATGTTTGCCATGGTAGAGATAAAGGGGTGCATTTTAAATTTAGCGGTGAAGAAACCTGCAATCGCCGTAAAAAATGTACACAGCAGGATGCAGACCACAAGGGCAAGGATTACCCTGGCGCCAATGGGCAGGCCGGTAAAATCAAAAACATGCCCAAAGACAGAGCCCGTGTTAATTCCCTGGTGCATAATAATGGTAGCTGTGGTCATTCCCATACCCACCATACGGCCAATGGAAAGGTCCGTACCGGTAAGAAGGATTAATCCTGCCACCCCTAAAGCAAGGAACATTCTGGGGGAAGCCTGCTGTAAGATATTCAGCACATTATTGTATGTAAGCAGAGGTGCATTTTTTAAAATCGGTGTAATGATACAGAGCATTACAAAGATTAAAATAATTGCAATGTACAGTCCGTTCTGCAAAAGGAAGGACCTGCGGTTAAAGGTATATTTGTAATTTTCCCATTTCTGGGCCTGTGTCTCTGCAAAAGTAAACTTTGACATGCGCAGCAGATCAATGAGATGGAATTTAAAGGTAAGAGCTGCGTGCCTTCTGTCCTTAATCTGGGCAAGATCCTTCTCATACTGCATTTTCGCATCAAAAAGCCTGTTTTTATGCACATACTTTTCATCTTTGATTTCCTGATGGTCAGAAAGCTTAGACAGGGATGCCTCATGTTCCCTTTTTAATTCCAGAACCCTCTGTCCATAACTTTCTTTTGCGGCTGCTTTTTCCGCTTCACAGCTTATCTTTACCTTCTGGTAATAATCTTTTTCAAAATGGGCATTTAAAAAGTTTTCCGCCTCGGAAATCAGTTTGGAAACCTCATTTTTATTCTCTGACTCCACTGATTTCGCCTTCTCAAGCTCTGCCCTGTATTCTGAAATTTTTCTTTCCTTTTCCTGTTTAGAAAGGATTTTGTCTCTTTTTACCGTGTCAATACTGTTTTGCAGAGAGAGGACTTTCTCCGTCCCTTCTGCCCTCAGGCCGTCAATTTTAGCCTGGATATCACCCACATAATCCTCGATTGGCTTGCGGAGTTTCATCTCCTGCTCTGCCGAAAGGATTCTACTGTTTTCCTTTGCCATATCCGTTATCTCCCTTTTTTATAGATATTTTGCACTGAGTCTTAAAAGCTCTTCCTGATTTGTCTCTTTTGTATTTACGATTCCGGAGAGGTGCCCGTTGGACATAACTCCAATTCTGTTGGTAATTCCCAAAATCTCCGGCATTTCAGAGGAAACAACAATAATTGTCTTGCCCTGCTTTGCCATATTGATGATCAACTCATAAATTTCATATTTTGCACCTACGTCAATTCCCCTTGTAGGTTCGTCCATCATAAATATCTGGGGACTGCGCTCTAACCATTTTCCCAAAATTACTTTCTGCTGGTTTCCGCCGGAAAGGCTTGAAATCATATCTTCCGGTCCCATGCACTTGGTGTGCATGATCTTAATTTCCTTGGCGGTGGCTTTTGTCATCTTCTGGTCGGAAAGGGCAATTCCAGACTTATACTGATTTAAGTTTGCGATGGTGGTATTAAAAGTCAAATCCCCTTTTAAAAAGAGCCCGTTTGCTTTCCGCTCCTCAGTAATCATGGCAAATCCATGGTCCATAGCTTCCTTTGCACTGGCAAAATTCATCAGATGCCCGTTAAAATATACGCGCCCCGCCGCTCTGGTGCGGACACCGAATATGGTTTCCAAAAGCTCTGTACGCCCGGCCCCCACAAGGCCGTAGAGCCCGAAAATTTCTCCCTCTTTTACATCAAAAGTAATATCCTGAAGGTGAGGTTCAAATTTGGTGGACAAGTGCTGTACAGATAAAATAGTATCTTTGGGCGTATTGTCCACAGGAGGGAAACGGTTTTCTAAAGAACGGCCTACCATGGCTGCAATCAGCTCATTCATATCCGTCTCTTTGCTGCTCTTTGTCATTACCAGATTACCGTCCCGAAGCACGGATATCTCATCACAGATTTCAAAAATCTCATCCATTTTATGGGAGATATAAATCAGGGAAATCCCCTGGGCCTTTAACATCCGCATCATTTCAAAAAGCTTATCCACCTCCTGTACCGTAAGGGAGGATGTGGGCTCGTCTAAAACGATTACTTTTGAGTTATAGGAAATCGCTTTGGCTATCTCGCACATCTGTCTCTGGGAAACAGACATATTGCGCATAGGCTGGGTAAGGTTTACTGTCATGCCCAGTTTCCGGAAAAGCTCGGAAGCCTCTTTTTTCATCCTGCCCTCATCCACTACGCCCATGGAATTCACCGGATAGCGGCCAAGGAACAGATTGTCAATGACGTTTCTCTCCAGGCACTGGTTTAATTCCTGATGAACCATGGCGATGCCGTTTTCCAAGGCATCTTTCGGACCGGAAAAGTTTACTTCTTTTCCGTCCAGGGTAATCTTCCCCTCATCTTTTTGATATGTACCGAAAAGACATTTCATCATGGTGGATTTGCCGGCGCCGTTTTCACCCATAGGCCCCATAACCGTTCCCCGCTTTATATCCAGCTTGATGTGGTCTAATACCCGGTTACGGCCGAAGGACTTGCTCATACCCCAAATGGATAAGACGATATCATTTTTCTTATCTTCCATTATTTATACTCCTTCTTAAAACAATAGAAAGTCACTTGCGGACTTTCTATTGTTATGAAATATTTTACTGATTCAGTAAAGCTGTGTAAGAAGCTGCATTGTCTGTCTTAACCATGTTAATAGCAAATGCATCATACTGTCCCGGATTTCCAAGACGGTTTGTGATGTTGGACTCTGTCTGTCCGTCTCCGCCGATATAGTCAACTTCCAGGTTAAGAAGATCATCGTAGTTCTGTAAAAGCGGCTGATATGTGGAGCTTAAGAAGTTATCGGAAGCATTGTAAATATTCAGCCATACTTTTTTGGTTGCGTGGCTTCCCTGGTCAAGCTGTTTGGATACAGGCTCATATACTTTTGTAGAATCTGTAAAGTCCTGATAATTTGCAGCGGTAACAGCAACATTTAATGCATAGTAGGAACGCTCGTCTGCCTTGTATGTGTATACGTCCGGTGTAAGCACATTTCCTGCCTCGTCTGCTGTGCCGATACCTGTGTCAATATCCACACCGTCAAGGGCGTTTCTGATTACACGGAGTGTAAGGTATGCCTGTACGTCTGCATGCTGGCTGATGGTTCCGCCATATCCCTCTGCGATAGCTGCAACTGCGTCAGAGTTTGCATCATATCCGAAGGTAGGTACGCCGTTGTCTTTTGACCATGCATTAAACATAGACATTCCCATACCGTCATTGTTGGATGCCACAATATCAATTTCCTCACCGAAGGAAGAGGACCATGTTCCAATGGCATTACCTGCGGTAGCTGCATCCCATGTAGCTCCTGCTGAGTTTTTCATCTCCTGGGAAGCAAGCTCCCTAACCACATATTTCTTTCCGTTTACTTCAATTTCTCCGTCCTTTACTGCTGTTGCGGAACCGTCTGAGTTTGTCCCTACCGGGTCGCTGTTAATATCGCCGTCTTTTTCCACTCCTGTGCCCATTGCTTTTCTTACGCCTCTGGTACGAGCGATGGAATCATTGTGGCCGATATCACCGATGGCAAGTACATATCCGATAACTCCGTCTCCGTTACGGTCAATTTTGTCAATGTTTTCCGTAATGTAATCCATAATCATGGTTCCCTGAAGTTCTGCACCCTGATTTGCGTCAAAACCTACATAATATGTATCCTCGTTGTAGGAGAGAGCTGTCATATCAAGTTCCCCTGTAGAACTGTTGGAAGGCTGACGGTTAAACCAACATAATGGTTTGTCTTTGTTTGCCACATCAGAGGATGCTGCCCCGTCTCCTGCCGGTTCCTGAGCTGCCTCTGTGCCTGCTGCTGCGTTTGAATCTTTTGCACCATTTGTGCTGTCTGCAGGTGTCTCACTTGGGCTTCCGCCGCATGCGGCAAGTGAAATTCCAAGTACTGCCGCCATTGTCATTGATAAAAATCTTTTCTTCATATTTTTCTCCCTTCTCTGACACTTTTTTGTGCCCTTTGTTGATATTGACAGTATATCTAATCTCTATAAGAGTTTACATAGAATATTTTTTCCTTATCATTGAAAATTTTAAGATTTTTATTGGCAAAAACTGACAAAAAGAATGCGGAAACGGTTGCCCGTTTCCACATCTTCATTTACCGGGCAGCGCCTGAGCCGCCTTGACCTGTAGTACCATTTCCCGCAGCAGCGCCCTCAGATGTGCCTCCTGCTCCGTTTCCTGTTCCATTATTTCCATTTTCTGTGGAACCTGCATTCCCTGTACCTGTGGCGTCCTCTACACCGTTTTCCACATCATTGCCAATATCTTCGGCTCCGTCCACAATGGCGTCCCCTGCATCTTCTATGGCATCTGCGGCATCATCCACAACACCGTTTCCGTTGTTTTTTGTATTATTGCCGTTGTCTTTGCCCCCTGTGGTGGATTCTACATTTGTGCCGTCTGTATTTCCATTGTCATCGGCATTGTCACCCATACCACAAGCTGCCAGAGTAACCAAAGATAAAGCCATTACACTGCAGAGCAGCATTTTCTTTACTCTCATTTTCTGCTTCCTCCTTTAGACAAACTCTTTTTCCATAGCTCGAAGATATTTTGCGCAAAAATTTGCTTTCTATTCCTTACAGAATCTGTTAATGTGATCTGTCAAGATTTCATTTTCGGCTCAAACACCAGGCTGGCCAGATAACCGAAAACCAGGGCCGCACTTATTCCCACAGCGCTGGCTTTAAAGCCTCCCATAAAGATTCCAAGGAATCCCTCCTGCTCCACCGCTTCTTTTACCCCTTTCCATAGGGTATTGCCAAATCCAAGGAGGGGAACGCTGGCCCCTGCCCCGGCGTACTCCATCAGGGGTTCATAGACGCCAACCGCCCCCAGCACCGCCCCGCTGCAAACAAGAAGCACCATAATGCGCCCCGGCAGCATTTTCGTCTTGTCCATTAAAATCTGGGTCAGGGCACAGATTAGCCCTCCCACCCAGAATGCATTGATGTAATCCATCATGATTCCCTCTCTCCTTCCTGCTCTATCACAACTCCGTGGGCAATTCCTGGCACAGACTGCCCTTCATTAAAACTCACGGTAGACAATAGCGCTCCTGTGGGAACAAAAAGAATCCTCTTTATGGCTCCCCGCTCCAACATAGGAAGATAATGGGCGCTTAGGGTCACTGCAGAACAGCCGCACCCGGATCCCCCGGAGCCTGTCCCCTGTTTTTCCTTGTCATAAATCAAAATTCCGCAGTCCTCATGGACAGAAGAAATATCAATTTTTTTCTTTTTTAATAAATCTATTAATATTTCCTGGCCCACATATCCCAAATCCCCGGTAATTATTTTATCATAATCCTCAGGCTTTCTCTTAAAATCTTCCAGGTTCTGGGCGATGAGATTTGCTGCCGCAGGAGCCATGGCAGCCCCCATATTCATGGAATCCTTCACACCCATGTCTACGATTTTACCAGTGGTAATCCCGGTAATTCTAATGCGGCTTCTCTTGCCGGACAGGATAAAGGCTCCGCTTCCTGTAACGGTCCAGGTAGCTGATATGGGCCTTTGATTGGCATACTCCAGGGGAAATCGAAACTGTTTCTCCGCGCTGGCAAAATGGCTGGAAGTTAAAGCCGCCACAGTTTTGGCATACCCTGCCCCCACGCACATTGCCGCTAAAGATAAGGATTCCCCTGCAGTGGAACATGCCCCGTACAGGCCGAACAAAGGAATCTCATAATCCATAAGCCCGAAGGATGTGGCAATATTCTGCCCTAAAAGATCCCCTGCAAAGAGATACCGGATATCCTCCGGCTTTAGTTTTCCTTTTCCCATGGCAAGGGCCAAAGCCTCCTTCTGCAGGGTGCTCTCCGCCTGCTCCCAGTTATCCTCCCCAAATTTATCGTCCCCACATACCATATCAAAGCATTTTCCTAAGGGGCCTTCCCCTTCTTTTTTTCCCACAACAGAAGCGCTTGCCGTAATATAGACTTCTCTTGGAAAACGAAGGCTCTGCTCCCCTACATAATAATTTACTTTTTCCGGCATACCTTTTTCTCTCCAATCTTTTTATTTTCAGATTCTTATTTTATTCTTCCAAAAAAAAATAAAAATAGGTATGCCAAATATTGGATGAAATATTTTATATCGAAAATTCTCTGACAAAATAACAAATTCTCATGATTGGAGCCAAAAAATCAATTAAACTATTATTTGTAGCGTATCTTCGTGGATTTTTTTAAATCTGTCAAAAGACTACTAAATGGAAATAGAGGAAAAAATATGATTCAGTTAAAAAGAATTAAAAATAATCTTATTCATATTTCTAAATTTATATATGAAATTGATAAATCAAGCTCCTTCTGCGGCTCTATGACCCACGGAAGGGGCGGTTTACTTAAACGGAACAGATATCAGAGACATTGATTATGACAGGGAGGGCATTGATCTTTCTGGGGGAGAAATGGAAAATTTCTGATTCAGGACTCAATTTCCCCAAGCTCTTTTGCACTATCCCCCCTTGTCATCTAGTTTTAATTACTATATAATAAGACTAAGAGGTGATAACATGTCAACAGATATCCATGCATTTTTAAAAGAAATCTTAGAAAAACTTCAGACCATAGACTATGTAAAACCGGAATCCCTGCCCAATATTGACCTGTACATGGATCAGGTCACTACCTTTATGGATTCCCAACTCGCTTCCACCAAGCGCTATGAAGACGATAAAATACTTACAAAAACCATGATTAACAATTATGCCAAGAACAACCTGCTCCCTCCTCCCAACAAGAAAAAATATTCCAAAGAGCATGTTCTTGCACTGCTTTTTATCTACTATTTTAAAAATATTTTAAGCATCAGCGACATTCAAAATATTTTAAACCCTTTAACAGAAAAATATTTTGGGAACACAGACCCGGAAGGATTAAACCTGGAAGGCATTTACCGGGAAGTTTTCAGCTTAGAGCATGAGGAAGTCCAGCACATACTAAAGGACCTGGCAAAAAAATATAAGACAAGCACAAAAACATTCCCGGACACTTCCCCGTCGGAAGGGGAGATGCTGCATAAGTTTGCCTTTATCTGCATGTTAAGTTTTGACGTTTACATTAAAAAAATGATTATTGAGCAGACCATAGATGACATGGCCACTGCCTCCAAAAAAGGAAAAAAAGAGGAAAAGAATTAATTCTTTTCACTCTTCTTTTTCTTTTAACCGTTCAAAAACCATATCATATCCGTCTTTCCCGTAATTTAACGAGCGGTTAACCCTGCTTATGGTGGCTGTGGAGGCGCCGGTTTTTTCCGCTATTTCCAGATATGTCTTCTGCCCTCTTAACATATAAGCTACTTCCATTCTCTGGGACAGGGACAACAATTCATTTACCGTACATATGTCCTCAAAAAAAGTGTAGCACTCTTCCCTGTCCTTTAGGCTTAATATTCCGTCAAACAGGCGGTTCACCGCCTCTGTCCTGATATTTTTACTCATACATTTCTCCTCCTTAAAAAATTTTTCCCCAACAGAATTTTATCATATTAAAGCATGAAAGTAAATATTCCTTGACAGATTTTAGCGGAGGGGATATGATAGGGCTAACATAACTTTTTGTGGTCATAGAGTTGCTATGTTGACCTATGAATGGACAAGGGAACCAGGTGGGAATCCTGGACGGTACCGCCGCTGTATGCGCCGAGCCTGTCATCCGTTGGCGAAAGCCAGTCATTGGGGAAACCTGAGAAGGCAGGAGGCAGGCACTGGAAGTAATTATCCAAAAGGCGTGAGTCAGAAGACCTACAAAAAGGGAAACGTCAGGTTTTTACTATCTGACGTTTTATTGTCATGGAAATGCGGCTGTGATATTTGTCACGGCTTTTTTTGTGCCCAAATTTAACCCACAGAAAAAAGCCTGTCTAAACATGAAACATTTATATAAGTAAAGGAGAGACATGTATGAAAAACTGGACCAAACCGGAAAAAACTGTTTACTTTGCTGTTCTTACCTTCTCTGTGTTCTTGGGACTTACAGAAGACGTTTCCGCCATGCACATTATGGAAGGGTATCTCCCTCTGGTGCACTGCATCCTGTGGGGAGTTATCTGCCTGCCCTTTGCGGCACACGGGTTTATCACCTTAAAGCACATCTCCATTGAGAAACCCCAAACCATGATTTTACTGGCAATGTCCGGGGCATTTATCTTTGTGATTTCCTCCCTGAAAATTCCCTCGGTAACGGGAAGCTGCAGCCACATGACAGGAACCGGCCTTTCCGCCATTCTCTTTGGAGTATCTTCCGCCAGTGTTTTAGGCATTATCGTACTAATTTTCCAGGCCGTCCTTTTAGCCCACGGAGGGCTTACCACCTTAGGGGCAAATACCTTCAGCATGGCAATTGCGGGCCCTATTTTAGCTTTCCTTATCTATAGGCTTGGGCAAAAACGAAATATAAACCGAAAAATTACAGTATTTTTTGCCGCAGCCCTGGGAGATATTTTTACCTACTGTATCACCAGCCTCCAGCTTGCGCTGGCCTATCCCAGCAATGAGGGGGGAATCATTTTCAGCGCCGGAAAATTCCTGGGGGTTTTTGCCCCCACCCAGATCCCTTTAGCTGTCATGGAAGGACTGATTACAGTCCTTGTGGTGATGGGCATGGAAAACTTTGCCCTCCCGGAGTTAAGGGCACTTGGATTTGTTGGAAAGGAGGAACTGTAACATGTGTAAAAACAAAGTAACCGCTTTCATCTTAACTGCCCTTGTCCTTCTTATTGCCCTTGTTCCACTGTTTGCCTTAAAAGGCGCAGAATTCGGCGGAAGCGATGATGCAGGAAGCCAGATTGTGGAATCTATTCAGGGAAACTACGAGCCATGGTTTACCCCGGTTTTGGAAACTTTAATCGGCGGGGAGCTGCCCGGTGAAATCGAAAGCCTGTTTTTCTGTGTCCAGACAGGAATCGGCGTGGGGATTATCGCCTACAGTTTTGGCTATCTCGCCGCCAGGAAGAAATACAAAGGGGATAACCAGGTATGAGCCGCCATCCGTCCATGGACGTTCTCTGTGCCTCCTCGGGACTTAAAAAAATCAGCCCCGGGAGAAAATTTTCCTTTGCCCTGTACTGCATGGTATTGTCCATCGCCGGGAAAAATCCCTGGATGGGATTTTTTCTGGCTGCCCTCCTATCTGGAATAACTCTTCTTGCAGGGAAAATTTCTCTGGGAAATTATCTGCGGCTTTTGTCTGTCCCTTTTGGTTTCCTTATCGTAAGCTGCATCACACTCCTTATAGACATGGGCCAATGCGGCTTATGGCATGGCTCTCTTTTAGGGGTAAACCTCTGCATTACAAAAACTTCCCTGTCACAGGCCATTCTTGTTTTGGGCCGCAGCATAGGCGCTCTTTGCGCCCTGTACTTTTTAAGCCTGTCCACCCCTGTGCCGGAAATCATCGGTGTCCTTGCAAAACTTCGTGTACCAGGCTTTTTTACCGGACTTATGTACCTGATTTACCGCTGCATTTTTATCCTTTTTTCCATGCACCACTCCATGAAAACTGCGGCCAAAAGCCGCATGGGATTTCGGGATTATCCCACAAGCCTTTCCTCTGTGGGAAAAATTTATGCAAATCTTCTCCACAGAAGCTATAGCTCTGCCATGGAAATGTTTCATGCCATGGAAAGCCGGTGCTTTCAGGGTGAAATCGCTTTTTATGATTTTTCTCACTACAGTACAAACAAAAAACAGAAAATTCTTTTTACCCTGGCCTATGTTTTCCTTTTTGCCCTGTTTACCCTGTTTTCCCAAAAGGAGATTTTATGAATGAAATTTTGCGAATGGAACATATTTGTTTTTCTTATGAAAAGAACCACCCTGTTTTAAATGATATCAGCCTGAAAATTACAGAAGGGGAAAAAATTGCCCTGCTGGGAAATAACGGAGCAGGGAAAAGCACTTTTTTTCTCTGCTGCAACGGTATTTTAAAACCGGATTCCGGCTGCATATATCTGAAAGGGAAAAAACTAACACAAAACCGGAAAGATACATTTTCTCTCCATGAAAATGCAGGGCTGATTTTTCAAGACAGCGACCACCAGATCATAGGCGGTACAGTGGAAACGGAAATCAGTTTTGGCCCCATGAATTTGAAACTTCCTCCCTATGAGGTGAAGGAACGTACAGAAAAAGCCATTGCTGAAATGCATCTTGAAAACTTCCGAAACAGAGCCCCCCAATACCTCTCCGGCGGCGAAAAAAAACGGGTGGGCATCGCTGGCATCCTTGCTATGAAACCAAAACTTCTGCTTTTAGACGAGCCTGCCTCCTGCTTGGATTCTGCCAATGCCAAACTTCTGGAAGAAAACCTGGAAAAATTTGCTCTTTTGGGCTTTCCCCTTATCATCTCCACCCACGATGTGGATTTTGCCTGGAAATGGGCAAAACGCATTTTAATTTTCCACCAGGGACGGCTTGTGGCAGACGACTCACCGGAAAAGGTTTTTGCCCGTAAGTCTCTTCTTCACACCTGCGGCCTCACTCAGCCTCTTTTGTACCAGACCGGAGAACTTTTGGGACTAAATCCCCTTCCCAAAACAATCGAGGAGTTATCTTTGCACATTTCCTCCTCCCCTGCATAAAATAGAAAGCACAAAGATTCTATTTAAAGGGAGGATTTACTATTGTCATTTCGTTTCCATGGGACCAAATTTCTACGTAAAAGAAAAGGGGCAGCCGCAATTCTTATGACGGCTGCCATGCTCCTGACATTCTGCGGATGCGGCGCAGAAAAAAACGCCGTCAGGGATTCCGGAACTTCCGGCGCAAAGGAAAAGACCGAAGCCCCAAAGGTAAAAACAGAAAAAGTTGTGTTAAACGAAGTTGCCCATTCCATTTTCTATGCGCCTATGTATGTTGCTATTGAAGAGGGGTACTTCGCAGAGGAAGGCATTGAACTGGAACTGGTAACGGGGTTTGGGGCAGATAAAACCATGACCGCCGTATTATCCGATGAGGCGGACATTGGCTTTATGGGACCGGAAACCACAGTGTACACCTACAACGAAGGGGCTGTGGATGTGGTCAAAAACTTTGCCCAGCTCACCCAGCGGGCCGGAAATTTCCTGGTGGCAAGAGAGCCTATGGAAGATTTTAAGTGGGAGGACATCAAAGGTTCTTATGTTTTAGGCGGAAGAGCCGGGGGTATGCCAGAGATGGTCTTTGAATATGTGTTAAAGAAAAACAACATTGACCCCAAAAATGACTTAACCATTGACCAGAGCATCGACTTTGGCTCCACGGCGGCAGCTTTCACCGGAAGCCCGGACGCAAAATTTACCGTGGAATTTGAACCTGCAGCCAATGCATTGGAGACGGAAGGCGCCGGATATGTGGTGGCCTCCCTGGGAGTGGATTCCGGGTATGTGCCCTACACCGCCTTCTCCGCCAAAGAGAGTTACATAGAAAAACATCCGGAGATTATCCAATCCTTTGTCAATGCACTGCAGAAAGGAATGAAATATGTAGATTCTCACTCCAGCGAAGAAATTGCAAAAGCCATTGCACCCCAGTTTGCAGATACAAAGGAGGAAACCATTGCCGCTATCGTAACCCGGTATAAAGACCAGGATACCTGGAAAACTGACGTAATTTTCACCCAGGATGCCTTTACCCTGCTCTTAGATATTTTGGATGAATCCGACCAGTTAAAGGCAAGGCCGGAGTATGATGTTTTAGTGAACACAGAATTTGCCGAAAAAGCGGCAAAATAAAACTTTCTGATTTTGCCGGATTGATGTCAAATTGGGAAAAAAACTGCCCGGAATTTTAGTCCCGGGCAATTTTTTTCAGGATAGCAAATCTGCAATGTTAAGAACCAAATCTACCGCATGGACGGCGCCATATCATATATCTGTCCGTCAATAAGTTCTGCCTCTGTCCCTCTGGCAGGGCATAAATATCTTCAGTTGTGTAAGTTCTTTCCTGAATCAGCGGCATACATAATCCTCCTCTTCCATTTTTCTTAATTGTCATTTCCCTATACGATCTGGCCTATGGTGAGGAAGCTTGCCACCCCCATTATAATTCCTGCCAAAAGCACCCCCAGCATCACAGCGGTAATACTGGACTTAAAATCCATATCCAAAATACTTGCCGCCAGAGTTCCCGTCCAGGCCCCTGTGCCGGGGATGGGGATTCCCACAAACAAAAGCAGTGCCAGAAATAATCCCCTGCCCGCTTTCTCCTGCAATTTTTTCCCGCCTTTTTCTCCCTTTTCCAGGCAGAAGCTAAAGAAACCACCGATAACCGGCTTATCCGCACCCCACTCAAGGACTTTCCTTGCAAAAAGATAAATAATGGGAACCGGAAGCATGTTGCCTATGATACACACAATGTAAGAAGGAAGAAAGGGAAGTTGAAATCCCTGGGAAATAGGAATTGCCCCCCGAAGCTCAATCAAGGGTACCATAGAGACAAAAAATATAATTAAATATTGTTTTAACATAATTTCTCCTACTGTTTGTTCTTATACTGCTTTAAAAAATCAAATAACCGCTCCATCTCTTCCCTTGTGCCAATGGTAATACGAAGATAATGTTTAATCCTCTCCGGCTTTTTAAAATGCCGGACATAGATGCCTGCATCCCGCAAATCTTCAAAAAGTTCCTCTGCATCATAGGTGGGATGGGTCACAAAGAGAAAATTGCTCATGGAATCCCCAAAAGAAAAGCCAAGATCCAGAAACTCTTTTTTTGCCCACTCCCTGGTATCCATAATTTTTTCCCTGCAGCTTAAAAAATATTCCCTGTCCTTTACAGCTTCCACCCCCATAACAATGGCGGTCTGGTTCATGGTATAAGAATTAAAGGAATATTTGCAGTCATTGATAAATTTGATTAATTTCTCATTTCCCAGAAGATATCCGATGCGCATCCCCGCCATGGAGCGGGACTTGCTGAAGGTCTGGGCAATCAGAAGGTTATCATAACTTTTAAGCAGGGGAAGGGCGCTTTCCCCCCCAAAATCAATATATGCCTCATCCACAATCACAATGACGTCCCTGTTGGATTTTATGATTTCCTCCACTTCATCCAGGGGTTTTAACTCCCCGGTGGGGGCGTTTGGATTTGGAAATACAATTCCCCCGTTCTCCCTTTTGTAATCCGAAGACACCAGCCGGAAATCTTTATCCAAAGGTATCACCTCATAGGGAATCCGAAGCAGCTTGGCCCACACATCATAAAAGGAATAGGTGATATCGGGAAAGAGAATAGGCTTATCCGAATTAAAACAGGTGAGAAATGCCATGGCCAGCACGTCGTCTGAACCAACTCCCACAAACACCTGCCCCGGTTTTAGCCCGTAATTTTCTGCAATGGCATCCACCAAAAGGGCTGCGGAAGGGTCAGGATAACGTCTCAGCAAATCCGTATCCATTTCCTTTAAGGCCCGCACCACCCCCGGTGCAGGGGGATAGGGATTCTCATTTGTATTTAATTTAATGATGTTTTCTT
>Ga0137306_102599_pt1 | contig 14826 bp, 11 predicted proteins | sample Inofroosms_March_FD_97187 | JGI IMG/M metagenome (GOLD analysis project Ga0137306, IMG submission 97187) | Mouse cecal microbial communities from Vienna, Austria - N-Acetylneuraminic and N-Acetylglucosamine D2O microcosms_March | ecosystem: Host-associated > Mammals > Digestive system > Large...
GCATCCGCTTGTTCTCTTATCATTGGATTATCGCTGTGCGATAGCTCAACAAGCTCTTGATATTTAGCTTTGTATGTCATGGAATTGTTATTCTATGTCTAAAGGGATAAGATTGTCGTTATTGAAGCGGTCGAAGTCGGACTGAAAGAGCTTGTCCTGGATTATGCGGTATTTCTCAAACTCCGATTCTGCAAAGCTTTTGGCAAATTCAGCGGTGATTTTGCCGGCATCGGTCAGAACGGCATCGCCGGACGCTTCAAGAATTATGTCGATTCGTTTCGCCCAGTCCTCCATAGTCATGGGTATATGGCGTTGAGCCATACGCTCTGCCATATCAAGCACGGCATTGACAAGCCGTCCCATGTCGGCAAGTTCCACCTCTTTGAGATAGTTCTTGGCGATACTTACGTCAGGCTTGACAATCTTTCCGTCAGGAGCGTTCTCCCATGTTGTCAGTCCCATGTGTTCTTTCTCGGCGTTGGCTCGTTCCACTATAAGCTCAGCGGCTGTGTGACCATGCACGGCGTAGTGCATCTTGTTCTGAACCTTCCTGAAGAACACTCGGGTTGTTGGCGCATCCCGGTTATAGTCGATGGCAGTAGCATAAATGTCTGTCAGCTTCTGATAGAACCGCCGTTCACTGAGGCGAATCTCCCGGATCTCAGCCAACAGATGCTCGAAATAATCCTCTCCGATAAACGAACCGTTTTCCATCCGTTTCTTGTCAATCACATATCCCCGTATGGCAAACTGCCGCAAAATGAACGTACACCACTGCCTGAACTGCGTGGCACGGGTGCTGTTCACCCGATAACCGACCGATATAACGGCATCAAGGTTGTAGAAAGTAACATCTTTAGTCTGAGTCTTATTCGGTATAGCACCATGCTCAGTGGTTATTTCCATTTTGGAAACTACCATATCTTCGACAAGTTCACCACTCTCAAAAATATTTTTAAGGTGTTTGCTTATTGCCGGAACACCCACATCAAAAAGCTGCGCCATAGCCTTCTGCGTACACCAGATACTTTCATTCCGGTATACAACCTGTACACCATCCTCCTTCCCCTCTATCTGAAAGATCAGGAACTCCGCAGTACTATTTCGTATCTCAAACTTCTTCGTCATAGTAAAGACCGGAAATTAATTATGTAAATTATGGTTCCTCGACTTTAGTTGCTATCAGATTAAAGGAATTGGTATCGGGAATCATCTGGTAGACGTTAATTTCAGGATTGACCTTCTTTGCAAGATGAATTATTCTATCTTTATCGGTATCGCAGATATTAACACCTAAATATATTGAATCAAAACATTCCGGTCCAATTTTTACAAATGATCTGACTTCTTTCCAATTCAACTCACTTTTATCTTGTTGAAAAGGTAATAAAGCCATAAACATTGGTGAAGGTTTGAAGATGAACAATCTCACTTCCTGTTCATGTTCCCATGCTTTTGCTTTTGTGAATACTTGATATGTGAAAAAATCTTCGCGGTCACGGTAATAATCTGGTTTACTTATTATGTCAGTATATTTAACTTCTCGCCCTTCCGCACTTACCATCATACCATATCCGACATGGATATATTTTTTAACATGCTCCATATTAAGACCTATACAGACACCTACATGTTTGTTATAATAACTCCACATCAATAGAGAATCATATACTTTAGATAAACAACAGATCCATAAATCGTTCCGATTGTTTATGTATCTATTAGATTCTAAATCTTCAATAACTGTTGCATCCCATATTTTACATCTTTCAGATGGCACTTTAGAAAAGTCAATCAAAGATGGGTGACAGTCAAACGGATCATTAAATGTAGTTGCATTAGCATACATCAAATTGCTATAATATAGCATCATTATAGCACCGTTAATATCTAAATATTTATACAACAGGTTATTCATTGGACATACTATAAAATGGTCAGAGTAAAGAATACAATAAGTTATTATATTTTGATATATGTATTGTTCCAAAAAGGGATTAGGTCATTGCTAAATCTGTACTTTTGACGATAAACGATACCGATACAATGTCTAGCTCTTGTCACACTAACATATAATTTACTCTTGGTTTGTGGTTTTAACAATGTGGAACGGTCTTGAAACACAAATTTGGCCATATCTTCAGTAGGATACAATAAGACGATATCAGATTCAGTCCCTTTTGAATCACCAATAGTCATATATTTACCTATAAGAGTCAATGTTTCGCGACGACTATGAATTAAGGATAAGGGAGAAAATTGTTCTATAAATCTTTCAATGTCTGATTCCTTGACTGCAAAAACTCCTTTTATAGAGAAATATTCCATTCTCCGAGTAGCACAGTGTGGACATTTGCATTCTTGAGTCAATGGTTCATCTGGGAATACTAATGATGCCAATTTACATATTTCAGCATTACATCTATGAGAATATGATAAGGATGTTTCATCAATTGTCACATATTCATGTCTTTTAGTATTGACTTTATTCGCGATGAACTGATGAATCTTACCTCCATTCTTCCCATGATACTTTGATGGGGAATATATGTATTGACGAGGATCCGTTGCAATTAAAACAGCACCCTTGAAATTACGGCATATTAAATGAATGATTTTAAAGTCTGTCTCTCCAAAATCTTGCGACTCATCAAAACAGATTATATTCGCTGACTCGTTTAAGCGTCTTGCCACAGAATCCTTGTTAGTTGCGAGACACTCACATGCAAATTCAGAGACTAGATCCTTATGAAGTCCCCAGGTTTGTGTAAAGTATTTTTTCTTCTTGTCATCTTTTTTATATTTTGAAAAAGTTTTCCCGTCCTTTGTCGTATAAGTTTTTGTGTAATCAGAATCAAAGCACAGTGATATTGATTTTCCATTTAGTGCCGGAATAACATCTGCTTTATAAGGTAGCATGAAGAATTTAAATAAAAACTCATACCATCCCATAACTTTAATTTTGGATGGATGAAACCCATATTTTTCTATTATCTTATCCGAAATATTTTTTTGGTTAGTTATCGTAAACGTTACAAAAATGACAGAATCATTACGATACTGCTCCCATACTTCGGATACAAGAAAAGTAGTCTTGCCCGAGCCTGCACATGCGACCAAACACTTTTTATTTGCCATCTAACCAGTTAAATGCATCTTTTATATGTTGTGGAACGTCCAAACTCTCATCTCCCTCTAGCAAACGATATGCCCATTCGGTTTTATTATTCACCATGAACTCAATCAATTTTTCTGGAGTATCATCTTTGATCTTTTTACACCTGACAGTATCACTAAGTTTCTGTAGTTCTTTTTCATTGATATATACAAAAGACTGTTCAATGGAGGGTTGATCTTTATCTAGAAAGACTTTCATATCCTCAAGAGGCTCCTCGCCGAAATACAAACGGTTATAATCTTCAATAGTTCCCTTATCTCGGTCTCTTATGATTGCAACCTTAATCTTTAGATCTTTTGCAAGTGCTATGAAATGTTTAAATGACACGCCATCGACAGCCATGAGCTCAATTCCGTTATGAAAAACCTCTCGTCCGATCTTTCTCATATAATAATGGCATACCATTTCATCGGTAGGACCTTCTACAAGAATAGCCGCTTTACACAATATTAAACGTAAAGTTGCGTAATCAGTTGACTTAAAAAAGTATTTATAGTCATCCTTCTCTAAGTCCATAATCAGTCTTTTCGATTTTACTATCCCATATTCATCTTTGTGTAAAACCGCAATGTTGCTCAAATCCATTCGATTAGCAACGAAACTACTATGAGTAGTGATAACTAATTGTGCATTATCTCGCTTATTCAGAAGATTCATTAGGTGATACATCATGGTATGCGAAAGATGAGTCTCTGGTTCTTCTATAAAGAGTACTCTAGGTTTTATATCCTCGGGAGTACCTAGTGATAAAAGCGTCTTGACTATACATTGCTCACCTAATCCTGCATTTTCAAATGGAACTCCATCAACAAATGGGGTTAAAATAGAACTATAAGAATTTTTTGATGTAAGATCAATAGAGACACTTAATCCTTTTTTTATCTCTTGGGCTCTATTTGTCAATATGTCATTTAGACTTTTTACATTTATATTCCCCTCAAAAATAGCTCTCATACCGGCGAGGCAACTTAACATTTGTGCTTTAAAATCATCTGTATCATCTTCCAAAAGATGAGACATGAACTGCCGAGGACGCGAATTAAAAAAAGTATTTGAGGAGTCAATAACAAATAGTCTGAAAGGAAGCAGTTTGCGCTTATATGGTTGACCACTAAACCAAGTCCTCACAATATGATAATATTCGCATGGAATAAAGTTATGCGCAGATTCTTTTGAATAAGTTTCTTCATATGCTTCATCAAATTCAAAAGAGAATCTCATACCAGAGAATTCGTCGAGAAGAATGTTATTCTTCCCTCTAAAATCTGGCATGTCTACATCTGAAGAAAAATAAATTTCAATCTCAATTTTGGGGAGATTTGAGATTCTCCTGTCTGAGATGGTCCAGCAAGACTTATGAAAGGAAAACTGATTTAAGTCAGTTTTGTATTCATTGTCTCCAAGTGCTAATTGCAATGCCTCAATGATTGTAGATTTACCAACGCCATTGTTACCAACAATGACGGTTCTGGAATCGTTGAATGCTAAATTCAACTCTTTGATCCCTTTATAGTTCTTAATAATGATGCTATCTATCATTTTTTCATTAGGGAATTATAAGATTATTAAATGAACCACTTCCCAAAATCTACTGTCCAATCATATGAACATTGAAAAAAGAGATTACAAGTTGGCAGTTGCCGTTGAGTATGTCGTTTATTTTCTTTTTTCCTGCGTCCATGTTAACTGGGGAGAGATGTGTTATTGAATAAGTTTAATACTTCAGTATATGAATGGATCTGACCATTCCAATTGCGGAACTTGGGAATCTCAGCTATATGGTCACCCAGAGAAGTGTAAGCTCCAAGACGGATATTGAGACATGGCATTTTGACGATGATTTCCTCTCCGTTTGCGTCAATCACTGGATTGTCATTTTCGTCAAGTAATGGCTGTTTACGAGATCCAAATGTAATGCCGGTAACTTCGTAATATCCGGAAATGCCACCGTCATACATAGGGACAAAGTATTTTACTGTTGTAATATCTCCGCCCGGCATATTTCGCATGACAAATTCGGTTGCTTCATGGTTATAAAATGCCATATATTCTTTCGTAATTTCCTGACGGCCATCTTTTGTCCGACGTTGCTTGGTAACAATGCCGAAAAGAAATTTACCCATACCGCAGGTACTTTCGACTGAGCCTTTGACAGCCCGTTCAGTTTCGAGGTGGTCTGATGGATCTTCACCCAACTCAACCGGAACAACATAGAAGTTTTCGCCGAGCAAGGCCAGCAAGCGGTCGTTGTCAGCCGGGAACTCCCTATCTAGCGCGAGCGAGAATAGCTGTTGGTTCTCGTATGGTCGGAAAGTCTTGCCGAGGGTTTCTTGAAAGTGCGCTTTGAAGTAGGCCGAGGCATCGACATCGGGGTGCGCTGCCAGAGCGTAAAACTCGAATTTCTCTTTGAGCATATCCTGCACGGCGCGACGGAATTTGTCGCGGACGCTGTGCCGCCACGCGGCTTTTGCCCCGGCATTGTTGCGAGCGTAAAGCGCGAGCACAAAAAGAAAGTTGACATCGTAATGCGAGAGCAACAGCGTGTCGCGGTCATAGAGCCGATTCTTGAACTGACGGCTGACCGGCGGCTGATTTGGATGCGGCTCGGTATAGTCTTCATACGACAAGGTTTTCTTGTCGATGGAGGCTGAGATGAAGAAGTTGGGGATAACATTGTAGCCCTCGGTAACTTCGTCAAAGAGTTGTATGCGCTCGAACGGGTCAGCCATGTCTGGCTTGTGTGGCTTGCCGTTAAGCCATATATCGAGATTCCATTGGATAACATTACGCGCATAGGTGCGCTGTTTGTAGATGGATTCCTTACCGAGCGAGTTGCCGATTTTATAATACTTCGAGTCGCCGATGTAGTAAATATCATCGTCGGCTTTATCGTCAATGAGCAGTCCGTCGTAGGTATAGAAGTGGTCGACGAGCTTACCATCGTCTTGTTCTTTCAGGCCACGCGGTATGTCGGTGTCACCGATAAGTTCGTCAATCATAGACTCGAATACGATGTGGAAGGATTTCACAAGCAAGTATTCGCTTTGAGATGTATTGACGCGGATTTTGTATGTCTTATCGAAGAAGGCATAACATAAATCCCAGAGCTTGACGGCGGTGTCAGAGAAATATTTATATTTTATCTGACGGAGGCGTGTACGCCCGAAGCCGTCAAGGTATCGCTTGAACTTGGCACCGGTGATGAGTTTGAAACCGAAGTTTATGTTTGAGCGGAAGCCGTATGTGTCCGATATGTATTGCAGAATTGAGAAGAAGATTACAATGAGTTCTTCATCGAAATTCACCTGACGCTTTTTGTTGACCGGGTTAAGGTAGGTCGGGCTACTGTCCTGAACAATGGCCGTAGTCTGGGCAATGGTCTTGCCCCAGTTTATCTTGTTGAAACCGGAGTGCAGGTTCTTCAATATGAAAGTGAAAAACTGCTGATTTTCCTTATTGAAGCGTATTAGCGAAAGGATAACATCAAGGAGCGTGTTGCTCTTTTTCTTGTGCGAGCCCTTGCCCTCGTCTTGAATTTGGCGGTGGAGAACGATTTCGTTCTTCTCGTGCGAGTCGTTGTAGACAACGATTGCGCGGTGAATCCACACGGCAAATTCGTAGAGGAACTTGCGGTGCTTCTCGTCCATTTTCGCATCGTCGAGATGGATAAGGTCTTTCGGTTCATATTCACCAAACACATATCCCTGCTCGTCGATAAGCACTTTGGGGAGAATGAAAACTACGTCGCGAACTTTGTGGTGCGGATTGTAATAATACCCAACGTAGCTGACCGACACTTTCTGCTCAACATCTTGCAGGGTGAAAAGCCCGTCAAGCACGTTTTCAACGTCGGCTACGTTATACTGGTATTCTTCAATCAGTAGTTTCATTCGAACTCAGCATTCAAATCAATTGACAATAAACTCGAAAGTTCATTAATAATTCCAGCATACGGATATGTGTCTGGCCCAACTAAAAGGTAATAATCTCCGACTTTCTTATATCTACGTTTTGAACCGGGATTCTCAATCGCAATCTGTTCTTTGGTAATAAGTGGATAAATTCCCTTTTTCCTGTCTGCCAATACACTGAAGACCATATCGAGTCCAATTCTTTCAAGAGTTCTGGTGTATATGTCAATCATATTGCCTGTGTTGAGTATGGTACCGTCGGGGAATTTTACAGACAATCTGGAGATTCCGTCTTCTGTCATGGCTAAATTCACAGGCTCTATACTATTCAGGTCGAGATTGTCAATAAAGTTGCCGAGAGCTTCGGAGTCCTCGAAGAAGTCGGTGAAACGGAACGAGCGGTTAGCTTTCTTGTTTTTGAAAAGTTCACTTGATACGTCGAAGTCTTTGAATACGTCAGTCCAGAGATAGAACAGCACCTTGTTCAAGAAAACATCCTCGGAGATAATGCCGGTGGCATTATCGGCCTTGGCAAAGAAATAGCCCATCTGTTTGTCCGAAGATTCGGTAAGCGTATAGATTTCGGGGTTGATTTTGCCAAGGAATTGCCCCCAAGAATAGAGGTTGTCACCGATTTGGAATTTCCAATCAATCGGCTGCTGAGTTTTCTTGTCAAGGGGATTGTACTCGATAGGCATATACTTCCAGTTCCAACGACGCTTGAAAGCGGAGTCGATGGGGAAAAGCGACTGGTCGCTTGTGTTCATCGTAGCCCAAATGTAGAGATTGGGCGGTAAGAGCAGAAGTTTGCCGTCTAGAATGTTCTGACCGACAGCCTGTGTTTTGCCGTTATCCTTGTGTAGTTCAAAAGCACGGATAGCGTCTTTCTGCTCGTCAGAAAGAGCGGCAAATCCCTTGTTGTCGGAACTGAGGAACTGCGAGATGTCCTCGTCTGCATGAATGGCATACGACGAACTGCCCGCATTGTTGCGGTCAAGCAGTTGGAAAAGGTCGCCGAAAATCTGAGCGCAGTTGCCACGATTGATTTCCTCAATAATGAGGAAATAAGGCGTGTCAAGATTGCTCCATGCTGCCACGTATGCTTTCAAGAAAGCCTGAGGCACATATTTGTAGACAATCTTCTTCTCAGTGCCGGGATGTACACGTCCCTCACGATTCTTGTCTGGATTAGTATATCTAACCACTCCATCCGAATTGACGTAATGAATATCATCGTATTCCATCGTAGGCTTGTACGCGCCAACGAATGAAGCATAATCACTATCTGGGTGAAACGTAGTACGTACCGAGTTTTCATCGTCCGTTTTATCGTCAATGGTAAATGACTTACCAGTACCCGGTGCACCGTAATAAATTATTTGCAACGGCTCGTTGAGTGGAGGCTTCACTATTTTAGAATTGCTGTGTGGAGCAAATGAATCTGCTACTACATTGAGTTTGGTTATTGTATTTTCTAATGTATCAGGAGTAATACTTATGCGATTATCCGTATTTAAGTTATTTAAGGTGGGCTGATTAGCCCATTTAATAATTTTGCTCAGAGTAGAGAAAAGAGGCTTGGTTTGCACCGTGGAATTAGCATTGGCAACCGGATCAGAGAAATAAATAGACCCATTATCACGCCAAGGCTTCTCTTCATAATCCTGAATACGAGAGAAGACCTCAATGTTAGTAAGGATATCCTTTAGAGTAGTAAGAATTGAGTCTATACCAATTTGGAAATATTTCGTATCTCCACGGCGTCCAGAATTGCTAAAAGTAATATAGCCACCACGATTACTCAATTCCGCTCTAAACGGACTTGAAATAGACTCGTCATGCAGAAAGTTAAGTAGGGATTGCATATTATAATAATTGTTTGGTGATTTCAAGTGCAATTCTTTTTACAACTGGAACAGCGACACTATTGCCAAATTGTTGGTATGCTTCTTTTTTCGATACCACAATATTATAGGGCATTTGCTCGGTTGGCTTATTGGGTGTATCGTTTTCCCATCCCGCACCCTCAATATTATAACCTTGAAGCCTTCCGGCTTCAACTGGTGTAAGTCTGCGTGGATTCAGCCCAAGATCTGATTGATCAATGAGAATTTCGCTACCGTCTTTCCAATATCGTGCTGATATCGTGCTGCAATAAATACTATCGTCTTTGAATAGAGAATAGCCAAATCCTTTGCCGTTTTGGCGATTCCTTTCTTTTCTAGCCTGATGACCAGCCCACATTCTATCACTTATGGTGAAAGAAGAATCAAGAGAAGATTTAGGCTCAAATATATCTGAAACACTTGTTGGTCGAGCACATTCGGCGACTTTGTTTTTGTTGAAAATTGTATTGCCCTTGGAGTCTATGCCGTATGGGAAATGAAAAGATTCGGCTTTGATTAGGTCTTTGTGCCACGCAACGATAAATAGACGCTCTCGATTTTGAGGTACCCCAAAATATTTAGCATTGAGAATTTCAATGTTATAATTATAGCCCAATTCCTCCAAAGTAGCTAAAATCACTTTAAGGGTTTCGCCCTTTTCGTGATTCTTTAGGCCCTTGACGTTTTCAAGAAGAAGAACCTTTGGTGGGTTTCCTGCATCAATTTTGGCTTTTACAATATTGGCAATATTGAAAAACAGAGTACCCCGTATGTCTTCAAAACCAAGTCTATGTCCAGCAATAGAAAATGGCTGACATGGAAAGCCAGCACAACAAACATCAAAGGGTGGAATTGAAGCGGGGGCAACCTCGTTTATGTCACCTGCAAAGAATTGATTTTCGTTTTCAAAGATTTCGGGAGAAACGGATTTATAATTTGCTTCGTAAGACGCGCGAGCATATTTGTTCCACTCACTGGCAAAAACACAAGTTCCGCCAACAGAGTGCATGGCTTGGTGAAAGCCACCGATGCCAGCAAATAAGTCTATAAATGTAAATCCTTTCTTAGGCATAATAAAGAGAGAGCTTCCATGTAGGCTGACAGGCGACCAAACCTTTATGCGACTACACGGAAGTTCCGTTAATATGTTGTATAAGAAATGTTTCTTACATAATTGGCCTTTGTCAGCGCAAGCGCAGTTTAGATTGCAAAGTTACGACTTTTTTTCGAGACTTCGGCTATCGTTGACAAAGTTAATTGGCGGTATGGGCAAAAATAAGGTACACCAAAGTTAAGAATGGTTGTTTCTGCTATAAATATGCTCTGATTTAGGCTCAGCAGCTATGGATGTTTCATCAGTGTCAGACTCATTAGGGTATAATTGAACCAGATTGACAATGCGGTCATACAGTCGTTTAAGATATTCCTTGCGCTCTGCTACAGTCTTGATTTCGCACTCCCATACTCGGACGACACGCCATCCAAGGGCTTTCAGCTCGGCCTCGTTACGGACATCGCGGGCAACATTGCGCTCAATCTTCGCTTCCCAAAACTCGACATTGGACTTTGGCAACCGGAAATACTTGCAACCCTCGTGCCCATGCCAGAAGCATCCATTGACAAAAATGACGGTCTTGTATTTCGGCAATACAATATCAGGATTACCCGACAGCTTCCTTACCTGAACACGGAAACGCAGACCTCGGGAGAAAAGATACTTCCGCACAATCAGTTCGGGTTTGGTATCTTTTCCCTTTATAGCCGCCATGCAGCGGCTGCGCTGCTCCGGGGTCATCACATCTGCCATATTTTATAAAGACAAATAACTCATTAGACGATTGTTAAATGTTGGTTTGCGGGATTTATGTTGATTTATTTGCCGATTATTTGTCGCTTAATCTTAGCAATGGCACAGAAATATGGATTGACATCCTTACAATCAAGATATTCGCTTTCATTGACATTTCGAATAAGACATATGGAGCAATACTCTTTATAATCACAGTTTTGGCATTTAGGGAAATCACGTATAGTTAAGCTCCTTAATGCTAAAACATCAGATGAGTTCTCCCAAATATCACGAATTGATTGATTATTAATATTACCTAATATACAACTTTGCCAACCTTCACAAGGATATACCTTACCCAAAGCAGATATACATAAAGAACTGTAGCATACTGGGCATATGGATTTCAGGGATGGAGATTCTGCTTTAACCTGATTAGAATCTTTTGTTTGCAGTTCATTTATCAATGATTCAATTTCAGGTAAATCTAATCTGCAATGCAGGTTTTTACGAGAACCATCAAAACATCCAAATAGCATATAGTCGCTACTGGCTTCAATATTGTATGATTTAGCCCAACTTAAAACATCACGAAATGTGTTCCTATTTTGTTTCATTATTGGGCAATTTATCTGCATGGGTATATTGAGCTTGTAAAGGGTCTCAATCGCCTTCTTAGTTCGGGCGCAACTGCCTTTTACGCCAGTAATTGAATCATGGATACTCTCGTCTAAAGAGTAAAGCGAGGTTTGGACGCTAAGAAGAGGAGTCCTTTTGAATTCCTCGATGATGTCGTCTGTAATAGATATTAGATTGGAAAGAATGTTAATTGAAAAATTAGCCTCTCGGCATTTTTGTATAAAATATTTCAAATGAGGGTTCAGCATTGGTTCCCCTCCGCTCATTGTTATGTTTAAGACATTCAAATTCCGACATTGCGAGAGAATATCATCAAACAATTCTTTAGTCATTATTTCGCCTTTAGTATGGCAAGGAAAATAGCAGTGAATGCAATGCTCGTTACATGCACTAGAAATACTTAAATGAAGTCGGGTCAAACGATTATTGGTAAACCAATTGCTGTCAAATTGATCCGTATTATCATTAATTGAGTTTTTTTCTATGGGAAAATTTCGCAAATTCGTATAAGAAAACCAATCATCAACATGGTCGTTTTCTGGATCATCTGAGCATACAACAAAGCCATCTGAAGACAATTCGCTTAAAAAATCTTTTGCGTCATTTTCAAGAGTTTGAAAAGGTATATCGGTGAATATATGTGATAATTTTTCGGCTATTTCTCGGATAGTCTGAGGACGATTGGTTAACGTGGAGTAAAACACACTTCCTACTTTAGAAATGACACGTTCTCCAATCTTACGACTGCTTTTTATAGCTGTATCATAACCAAAATTTCGGTTATCTGTTAGATAGCCGAAATTAGGGTAATCTCTAAATATAACGTGGGGTGACGTACAATAATTCATAATAAAAAGCGGCAGCAAAATTAGCTACCGCATGACATTAATCGTTGGAACTTGTAATTAATGCTTACCGGAAGGCTTTGTCGAACAGGAGGGCCTTCCGCAGGGTTTCTTTGAGCAATCTGCCATTTGGAAGAAGCTCTTGACAAGAACAGTGGGTTTGTCGTAGTTCATAAACGAAAAATTTTATTGTTAAACGTATACAAAGTTACAAATTATTTCTTTGACTAGCAAATATCTGATGGAAAATGTGAACGTCTTATTTTAGTGGTCTCAATATAAGACACCCCGGCAAGAGGGTTGGTCTTGTCGGGGTGTCGGTCATGGGATTATGGGAGCGTTAGTAGTGTAGGGTCAGAGGCGATAGCAGGCGATGCGGCAGCCGGGGACTTGGTCGGTGGTGAGGGGTTCGTGGTTCTCGTCGGCGAAGTGGAGGAAGCCGTTGATCTTTGCGGTCTGCTGAAGCCAGTGGACGAAGGCGGTCATTTCAGAGCGGGCTGTTTCCTTGATGCCTCGGACGCTGATGTTGATGACGATGAGGGTCATGTCAGGGATTCCGAGGTGGCCTTCGGCACGTTCCCACAAACGGAACTGGATGTTTCGGCGGTTGTCGAAATAGTGGATACAGGCACCGACTGCGTTCCAGTCGAGTGATACGTCTTCGGGGTTGCCGCCGAACACATCGGCGACATAGGCACGCACATCAAGGTAAATGTCCATGATGGCGTTACGGGTTGAAAATTGAAGTGATTGCATTGTGATTTGAGATTGAAGTTTGTGAATTACCAAAAGAGATTGCCGGATTCGGGAGTCCAAGAGTCGGAGGGACGGAAATAGACGTGGGTACGGTCGGCGCGTTTGCGGCGTTCAAGCTGAATAGCCATCGTCTTGATGCTGTCTTGTTCCTGTTTGTCTCCGACCATCATGGCTTCTTCCCTGAGCATCATGTTACGGATCCCCTCCGCGTCATAGCTTACGCGCTCGTAGCGATAGAGCCATTCGACTTTCTGAAGATGGGCGTTCTCCTGATTGAGATGATAGCACCAGATGCCAAGCCCAACGGCAATGCAGAGAATGGCTATGACTACGGCATACGCCCACTTGGGGACTGCCGCCCATACAGCACCGTTGACGATGCTATACATCCTTTCCCGGAGTCTTTCCGCCGCGTCCTTCAAGCCCTCGGTCTGATGGCTGAACTCGCGGTTGATTCCTTCATGGAGTGCGTTCTTTACATTCTGGTCAAGCCCGTCCTTGAACATTGTTACAAAAGCCTCAGACAAATCTTTCGAGAAATCCGAGAAGTCGAGCTTTTGGGCGATGTCCTTTTTTTGCTGCTTCAATGCCGCCTCCACCGTTGTCTTTACAGATTCGTTGGTGGCCACATTACTGGGCAGCTCGACTTGAATCGTTTGTGGAGCAGTTGATACGGGCGTTGGCGTTTGCACTGGAGCGGGTGCTGCTACCAGCCGGGTATCAATCCCCACAAGTAAATCCTTGTTCTCTTGCGCGATTTTGAGAAGGCCGTCAATCTTCTCATCTTGTTTCTTGACGATGGAATACATGTCTGCCATTACAGTGATCTTCCTTTCTTCTTTTTGGGTTTTCTTTTCATTCTGCGTTCAAACTCATCTTCATCCGGATTATAGCCGGGACCGACTTGGAACAGCCCGCCAATAGCCTGACATCCGGTTTCGATTACATTCTCGACTACATTCGCAATCGGGGACTCCTTGACCTTTGCGGTGACTGAAATCGGAGTCGGTTGCTGTGGCTGTGCCTCTCTGATCCCGGTGTTTTGGGCAAAGAATTTGTCAAGTCGACTGTAGGAAAATGCACGGTCAATTTTCGAACCGTTGAAGGTAAATTCGCCGTCTGAGAAGCGTATGCCCTGCGGTTTGCCTGTGTCGCGGTCGTTGTAAAATTCGACCGTTATACCTGCCGGAGCGAGGCGGCGACGGAATTCGTCCCACGATTTGCAGCGGTACATCGCAGCCTGAATCTTGGGTTTCATCTCAGCTATTACATCTTCATACAGTTTCTTTTTCGGCGAAAAAGTCAGTCCGTATTTCAGCTTGATAGCTTTGGTAGCATCACGACTTTTGTCGAAATTATTACTTTCGTCGATGGCTTTACCATGGAGATTGACGCGATTATAGACGATATGGAAGTGCGGAGAGCCGGTTTTGAGATGGCGCACAATCAGATATTGTGTGTCTCGGATGTCCATTTGTTCCATATATTCCTTTGCCAGTTGCACCATGAAATCATCTGTTAGGCGTGGCAAATCCGCCTTGTCGAAACTCACGGCGATGTGTCCGATTGGTTTGCTGATTCTCTTGTTGAGACTCGCTCCGATGTCGAAACTGTCCACAATTCTGCGGTAGTCATTGCCAAGAATCCCGTCGGAATCTATCACTCGCCAAGTGTCTGGGGTGAACTGCTCCTTGTCGTGAAACTCACGCATGACGTAGCCAACAATATCGGCTGCGGCTCCTATTGCGAGTATTTTTGCTATCATAACAATGAGGAATTTGATGTTTTCAACTTGCCGAGTGTGGCTAAAATTCCATCGAGA